>Ga0163144_10004087_pt1 | contig 33099 bp, 30 predicted proteins | sample OliLak19BULKMAT1_FD_123175 | JGI IMG/M metagenome (GOLD analysis project Ga0163144, IMG submission 123175) | Freshwater microbial mat bacterial communities from Lake Vanda, McMurdo Dry Valleys, Antarctica - Oligotrophic Lake LV.19.BULKMAT1 | ecosystem: Environmental > Aquatic > Freshwater >... | reverse complement strand
CCTGCTGGAAGATTTCCAACATTACCTGGAGTACTACCGTTTTGCAATGCAACTGCGGCTGCACGACTAGCAGGACCGAAGATACCAATAGGACTTACCCCATTAGCAGTTTGGAACTTCATAACAGCAGTTTTGGTTTTTGGACCGAAAGTCATACTTTCGAATCCTGGAGAACCAACACCTGATGTTGAGACTTGATAAGCAGGATACATGTTCAAGAACTTTTGAAGATCCTTGACTTGTTCTCCTCTACTTCCCATTGATAGAGAAGTTGTCCATGTATAAGTAGCTGCACTAGCTGAGCTAGCAACAAGCATACCTAGGACGAGAGCACCTAGAAATAATTTTTTAATATTCATAATTTGTTTATCGTTAATAATCCATCTATATACATATATATAGTACATAGAGGTCTGTCAGATATAAAAGAGATCTTTATCATCTCTTGTATAAAGACGAGTAAGTGTATTACGCAGAAGTGCACAGTAATAAGTGTGCAGTATCTGCCGTGTCGACAAGGCCGATAAGTGTCTTTTCTCCTCCCCTTCCATTTCAAAATGAAATGTCAGGGTCGGAACAAAAAACAAAAAGACCAATCATCGAAACATTTGATAATGATTTTTGAGTTCACTATTTTGTTTTTAATGATCAGTCACTGTGTGGAAACCACACTTTTTGTCTTTTGCCCCGATCCATCACTCAGAAATCTGAGCGCTGGAAAAGAAAACAAAAGACTTAATCATAATAACACAAAATCCCTTGTGAGGAAAGTGTGAACTATGATTTGCATAGTATAACTTATTTTTTAATACATATGCAAAATGAAAGTGTGGATACCGCCTACCACCCCCACCAAAATTGATGAAGAGGCTTATGTATTTAGACTATTCTGGTAGGGTTTTATTACACTTCTCCGCCAGCTGGCGGATGGCGTATTATTTGCTAACAGACATGTATATACTCCAGCGTTTGGTCCCACGCTTTGTGATGAGTCCAAGCTGTACCAAAAGGTTGAGCTCTCTCTGAATAGTCTTCTCACTTATGTCCGATAGAAGATGAGCTATGTCCTTGATACCGACAGACTTCTTTTGATTTATAAATGAAAGGATATCTTTTTGTCTTTTGTTTTTGTTATCAGATATTACCTGAGACTTTTTTGTTCTAACGGACATAGTATGGGTCTTAAAGGACAAATGTTCATTTGGTGATGTCTTTTTGATAACAGACTCTGTTGTAGCTTCTCCGGAATTGTCACTATTGAAAAATGATCTCATTTCAATAGAAGAATCAGCCATTTCTTTGATGATGAAACTCTTGAGCTCAGAAGTAATGATTGATGTATTTTTTTCACTTACTAGTCCTATAATAGTAGCTGACTGGAGGAGTGTAGTAATACGAGACCCAAGCACTGAAAAGTCAGAGAAGTCAGGTGTTGTAACGAGAGCTACAGCACCCTCTCTAATGCCTATCTTGATAGGATCATTGTCCGATAGATGAGCTGTCACTAGGTATAGAGCGGCGACAATTTTTTGTCCTTTTAAAAAGTCCTTTAGCTTATATACATTGTTTATTAGTGATGTATTTTCCATTGTAATTCATCTGTCCTTTAATGGATAAATGTCCTATAAAGTTTCTGATATCGGAAGTATAAAGGACATATAGAATTATGCAAGTATCTTATGATTTTTACCTTGAAAAATATAGGTATATTTAAATTTTTACATGATATAATTAAATTATATTTAATATGGCGAAACAATCTTCTAAAAAGGGAGCAAAAGGTAGCAGTAGTAATCGTTTGATTTTTGGGCTTTTACTAATCTTGGTGGCACTGATTGCGCTAGGTGGAATGGTGGGGCGTGCTGGAAGTGGAGGATACTTCATAGCTAGAGTTGCGTATTTATTGTTTGGTGCTGGCAAGATACTTTTGCCGATAGGACTTGGCGTGGTGGGTGTGATGATGATATTGAAAAAACCATTTATATTTAAATGGAAAGAGATGCTGACAGGTACAGTGGGAATATTTTCACTACTTGCACTTCTCTCTATATGGAATGAGACTATGGGTGGGTGGTTTGGAAAAATGATAGCACTGATCGCAGTAAGTACATTTGATAAAACATTTGGGGCTATCATTTTGTTGTTTGTGACCGTAGGAGCATTTGCACTATTCTTTAATGGACTTCTTACTAATATAAAAATATTGCCAGAATTCTTTGAGAACACATCTCAATCTTTTGGTAACTTTTTCAGCAAACTTCAGTTTTGGAATAGCTCTGACATGAGAGAGGATAGAGAGGAAGAGGTGTTAGAGGATGGAGAGGATCCGTCAGCTGACGGAGAGGAGGATAGAGGACAGAGTAGTATAGAGGATAGTGAAGAAAAAACAACAGAGAAAGTAGCCAAGCCACTCAAGGTGACAGATGGGTCAGTTGCGGGAGAATTGATAATAGATACAAAAAAGAATCGCTCTCATGGCATATATACTCCACCACCACTCTCCCTTCTTGAAAACGATAGAGGCAAAGCAAATGTGGGAGATGTAAAAGCAAATGCAAATGTAATCAGGCGCACACTTCTCAACTTTGGTATTGAAGTAGAAATGGATGAAGTGACAATAGGTCCGACAGTGACTAGGTACGCACTCAAACCTGCACAAGGGGTGAAACTCTCTAGAATAGTAGGACTTCAAAATGATTTGGCGCTCGCTCTCGCAGCACACCCTATCAGAATAGAAGCACCCATTCCTGGGAAGAGTCTCGTAGGAATAGAATTGCCAAACAAAACTAAGGCAACAGTGGGTCTCGGTACACTCCTTTCAGATGTAGCATTTGCACAAGGTAAACCTCTCACCGTAGCATTGGGGCGAAATATTGCAGGCAAGGCTGTAATGAAAAGTATTGCAAAGATGCCACACCTACTCATAGCAGGTACAACAGGGTCTGGAAAATCTGTGACAATACACTCAATCATTACTTCCCTTCTATATAGACACGGACCTGATGAGCTTCGTATGATATTCGTCGATCCAAAGAGAGTGGAGCTCACGCTATACAACGGTATACCCCACTTACTCACTCCGGTAATCACTGACTCCAAAAAAGCTATACTTGCTTTGAAATGGGCGGCAACAGAAATGAATCGTAGGTACGATATATTGGAGTCTGAGAGTGTACGAGATATAGAAAGCTATCACAAGAAATATGCAAAAGAATTTTCAAAACCTAGAACTGATGATGACGAACAAGATAGAATGCCTTTCATTGTAGTCATCATAGATGAGCTTGCCGACATCATGACAGCATACCCTAGAGAAATGGAGGCTGGTATCGTAAGACTTGCTCAAATGTCTCGAGCTGTGGGAATACACCTAGTACTCTCTACTCAGCGCCCAGAAGTGAATGTGATCACAGGATTGATCAAGGCAAACGTACCAGCGAGAATAGCCTTGCGCGTACCAACACAGATAGATTCTCGTACGATTCTGGACTCTGCTGGTGCTGAGAAATTGCTCGGTCAAGGAGACATGCTCGCAGTAGTTGGAGAAAATCAGGCGGAAAGACTCCAGAGTGCATTTATTACTGAAGAAGAAGTAAAAGCTGTAGTAAAATATCTAAAAGGCGCATTTCAAAATGAAATACCAGACACAATAGATCTCACAGGAACAGTAACTGGGGAAAAGGCAATGTTTAGCGACAGTATGGAAGATGGGGATGATGATGCTATGTATGAAGAAGCTAGAGCTGCTATAATAGAAGCAGGTAAGGCTTCTACTTCGTACCTTCAAAGGAAATTGCGTATCGGATACGCTCGTGCAGCGAGACTGATGGATATGCTAGAAGAACGCGGTGTCATCGGAGCGTCCGATGGAGCAAGACCTCGCGAGGTGCTCGATGGAAGTATAAAAAATGCAGTAAGTGATGAATCATCTGCTGATGGATCAAAAGATGTGGTGCTGTAAAAATACTTGAGATAATATGACAAAAATACCATCTAAAATAAAAGATTTGAATATAAAAAAAATAAGTCTTTTTTTGTTGGGTATGGGTATGTTTGTACTAGTCGGATATAACGCAAAAGATCTAATATTTGGAGCACCTTTGAAAATAGTAACAGCGGTAGACGGCTCAACAGTATATGACATGTTTCTACCTATCAAGGGAGTATCGAGTCACGCTAGAGAACTATCGATCAATGGCAGACTGATAGGAGTGGACAAAGAGGGCGCTTTTGCAGATGGAGTACTACTCTCCCCTGGATATAATGTAGTCGAAGTAGCGCTGAGGGATCAGTTTGGAAATAAAAAAGTAAAACAATATAGAATAGTAGTAGAATCAAAAGAAGAGACGGTGGCACAAAACAATCCTAGCTCATCGGCTGAAAGAAAAGATATTATAAATAGTTTGTAAAAATATGATAAAAAAAGCAAAAAAAGAAGCGAAGGAAAATAATTCTTCAGTCGAAGACACAATTAAAAGTATCCAAACAAAATTTGGTGAAGGAGCAATAATGAAACTTGGTGATCAGCCGAGGGTCAATATCAGTGTGATCCCTACTGGCTCTATTGGTCTCGATATTGCACTTGGAATAGGAGGATTGCCTCGTGGAAGAATAATAGAAATATTTGGCCCAGAGTCTAGTGGCAAAACTACTCTCGCGCTCCATGTCGTAGCTGAAGCACAAAAGCTCGGTGGAATATGCGCATATATAGACGCAGAGCATGCAATGGATCCTGAATATGCTAGTAAGATTGGTGTGAAAATAAATGAGCTTCTCATATCTCAACCTGACACAGGTGAACAGGGACTTGAAATCACTGAGAGTCTTGTGCGAAGTGGCAAAATAGATGTAGTAGTAGTGGACTCTGTGGCAGCGCTGACTCCAAAAGATGAAATAGAGGGCGATATGGGAGCGCAACACATGGGCAAACAAGCTCGTCTGATGTCGCAAGCTCTTCGCAAGCTCACTGCTATCGTTTCAAAAAGTAAAACAATGGTAATCTTCATCAATCAAATCCGTATGCAAATAGGTGTGATGTTTGGCAATCCTGAAACTACTCCAGGAGGAAAAGCACTCAAGTTTTATACATCAGTACGATTAGATATACGCCGCATCGCTCAGATCAAAAAAGGTGAAGAAGTTGTAGGAAGTCGTACCAGAGTGAAGGTAGTCAAAAACAAAGTTGCCTCCCCTTTCAAGCAGACAGAATTTGATATTATTTATGGAGAAGGAATATCTCTAGAAGGAGAACTTTTAGCGCTAGGAGAAAAGCTGGGAGTAGTAACAAAAAGTGGTACATCATATTCATACAATCCAGAAGCGGGTCGCGCAACAAATCCCGGTGCGCGACATGATTCCGCTGAATCAGAGGTGAAGCTAGGACGAGGATATGATGCTAGTCGAGTGTTCATGAGAGAAAATCCAAAAGTGCGTGAAGCTATCACAAAAGACGTTCGTAAAAGAATGAAGGAAGTGGTGATGGATAGTGCGAGTGAGTAAGGGGCTACGTAAAAAAGCTCTTCTGAGACTAAAACAAAGATACATCACTCTCGAAAGCCCAGACCCTACGCCTAACCACTTTCTCGAGCAATATATCTTTGTTTAGCTTTCTTTTTTTATAGAATTAAGTTAAGATGCCTGAGTTAAAAATTTTAGAGAAAATCATATGTCAATGTTGGAATATAACGAAATAAGAGAAGGAAAAATAATAGTATGGGATGGATTGCCTCATGAGGTACTACTATCACACGTATTTAGAAAACAACAAAGGAAGCCTGTGAACGCGACGAAGCTCAAGAATATGATTACAGGTCGTGTGGCTGAAATATCATTTGGTTCATCAGAAAAAGCAGAAGAAGCAGACATCATCACGAGAAATGCTGTGTACCTATACAAAACAAAAGATGATATATGGTTTTGTGATCCAAAAGAAAAAAGTAATAGATTCTCTCTAAAAGAAAATGTTGTCGGAGAAAGAATACAATATATAAAAACAAATAGTGAGGTAGAGCTTATTATTTATACAAATGATGATGACGAAGAACTCACAATAGGTGTGAAGTTCCCTATCAAAGTAGAGCTTGAAGTGACTGATGCTCCACCATCTATCAAAGGTAGTACTATGACTGGTGGCAACAAAGTAGCAACACTAGAGACAGGTGCCACAGTAAATGTCCCCCTATTCATTAATATTGGAGAAATAATAAAAATAAATACTTCTAGTGGGGAGTATATTGAGCGTGCGTAAGCCGCGAAATCCTGAGGAACGAAGGATTGAGAGAGCGTAACAAAACAAAACCCCTCCCTGCTAGCAGGGAGGGGTTTTGTTTTGTTAGTTTGCTATAAATGGCAAGAGTCCCATGAAGCGAGCGTGCTTGATAGAGACGCTAGTCATTCTTTGATTCTTTGCAGAAAGCCCTGTACGCTTGCGACCAAGGATTCGGCCGTTTGGGTTCACGAATTTCTTCAAAGTATCAATATCTTTGTAGTCAACAAATTTTATATTGTTTGCGTTGTAATAATCGTTTTTCATATGGTTATTTGTAAGTTGGTTAGAAAGGTATGTCCTCTAAATTTATTTCTTCTTCTGGATATTCTACGGTGTCGAGATCTGGCTTCGCATCTGCATCAGTAGGACCTTTGCTTGGTGTAGAAGATGGAGTTGCTCCCATAGCACCACCAGCTTTTGGACCAAATTGGAAATTTTCCAATACTATTTCAGTGCGGTACTTTTTGGTGCCGTCCTGAGCATCCCAGCTCCTAGTCTGAATACGACCTTCAACATAGATAGAACTTCCCTTTTTCATGTATTGAGCGAGTACCTCTGCTTGTCTAGCAAAAGCTACGACATTGTGATATTCGACACTTTCTTTCTTTGCTCCTTGAGCATCCTTCCAGGAACGGTTTGTAGCAAGTGCAATACTTGCAACTTTTGTACCAGTAGGGAGTGCTTTGAGCTCTGGGTCACGAGTGAGGTTTCCTATTAGAAATACTTTGTTGAGATACATAATATTTTAAGTTAGCTATTAATATTATAGTGATTCTTCTTCTCCATCAGCTACTGATTTTTCTGATTGAGCTGGATTTTCTATTTCTGAAACATTTTCATGTTCATTATGAAGATCTACGACTTCATCAGTTGCCTCTACTTCAGATATCACCAAATCCTCACCGTTTGCAAGAATTCTCTTGGCTTCTATCTTTGGCTTCTTGAAGACTACACTATTGTCGATGGTTGTTTTTATAAGTATATACCTAACTAGGTTTATATTGCTATCTAGAACTTTTTTGATAGATTCCAAGCTTGCAGGATCGCCCTCAAACTTAATCCATCCAAAATAACCCTGATTGTATTTTATTTTCTTACTAGCAATGTTTTTCTCCATTGTGTAAGCAAGATCTATGAATTCTGGAATTCCTTCTGCTAAAACTTTGTTTCCGGCTGTAGAAATAGTATCTTTCAAAACATCAGTTTCTTTTGTGATTTCTCCATCAGAAACTGCTGCTGAAAGAATATATCCAAGCTCGTAAACACGCTTGATTTCTTCTGACATAGTTAATATTGTTTTTTAATAGGAGCCCTTCGGAATTTTTGAAAAAATCCATCAGGACTGCGTTTTGTGAATAATCGCTTTGCTCTTATACAAAACGGGAGCCCGCTTCGGACCTTGCCTCCCTGGTGGGGAGGAACGGGGGCTACGGGCTTTATACTAACCTAGTTTGATAGTTTTGTAAATTAGTCCAATCTGAAGAGAGTTTTGGCATTACTTAGGAGCTGTTTTTCTGTTTCTTCTAGGGAGAGTCCTTTGAGTAGGGCTATTTTTTTCACTACTTCCATGACAAATGCTGGCTCATTTTTCTGTCCTCTATGATTGAGAGGACTTGCGTACGGAGCATCTGTTTCTGGCAAAATTCTCTCTATTGGAATAGATCTGACTAGGTCTTCGTATTCTGGAAATATTGTGATAACACCAGAAAAAGAAATATAGAAATCCAAATCCAAAAATTCTTTGGCTATATCTGTACTACCAATAAAGAAGTGTGCTGTCCCTGTCAGACTTGGGTGCATCGCTTTGTAACTTCTCAAAATTCTAAGCGCGTCCTCGTATGCATCCATCGTTTCGGGAGATGGTCGTACATGAAGCATTAGTGGGAGGTCAGTCTTGATAGCAAGCTCTATTTGCGCTCGAAAAAGCTTCTCTTGTTCTATTTTGTGAGCTCTTTCTTCTTCTCTATAGTAATCAAGTCCACACTCGCCTATTGCAACTACTCGCTCTTCTCGTGTTAGCTTTTCAAAGCTTTCTTTGTTTATCACAGCATCATTCCAAGGTCTCCTCCATTCTGTCGGGTGCTGACCGATACATGCCCAAATGTTTGTAGTACCACGCGCTACTTCTATAGCAAAAACACTTGAGAAATAGTCTATCCCTATGCAAATAGTGCCTACATCAGCATCGTTCATGCGCAACATTACAGGATTTCTATCTTCATCAAATTGCTTCAAATTCAAATGTGAGTGCGTGTCTATTATTTTCATATTATGTAAGTCTATTGAATAATGGCGTATCTGGCTTTTTGTTTGATTTTATCAACTCTATGATTGTAGCAGAAGTTTGGGGCATAAGAGATACGAGACTTATTGCTATTTCATATAGAGAGACAACATTTCTGGAAATCATCTGCTTCCCTACTTCCAAATCAGTCTTTACAACAGAGAACGGTTTCTCTGCCTGGATAGTAGCATCAAGATTGGAAATCAAATCCCAAATATTGTTCATAGCTTTTTGTAAATCAAAGTTTTCTATATTGTCTGTTACTTTTTTATTTATATTTTCAGAAAATTGTGTAGATGACTCACAATATTTCTCGGACAATGTCATCACGCGAGACACGAGATTGCCCAGACCATTTGCAAGATTTGCTTGATAGGCTTCTTTAATTCCTTCTATTGTCATATCAGAATCCTCAAAAGAATTCACGTGACGAAGTAGGTAGTAGCGAAGTACATCATTCTTAAGCTCACCTGCAAACTGCTCAAACATAGATACAATGTCATATGGACTTATCACATTACCAAGAGATTTGGACATTTTTTGTCCACCCGAATTGATGAAGCCGTTTACTATGATGTGTCTAGATTGGGGCAAATTTGCAGCCATAAGCATCGCTTGCCACATGACAGATTGAAAGCGAGTGTTGTCCTTGCCGCAATATTGCACCGGCGTACCATTCGTCCAAAATTTATCAAAAGTGTCATTATCTTCAGGCCACCCAAGTGTCGAGATATAGTTGGTGAGAGCATCGAACCAGACATACATCACGTGCAGAGAATCATTTGGTACGGGTATTCCCCATGACATTTTGGAAGAAAGTCTAGAAATACTGAAGTCTTCCAAGCCCCCCTTTACAAACTCTCTCATTTCATTCATTCGAAAATTTGGTATTACAAAGTCAGGATACTCTTCATAGTATTTCAAAAGCTTTTCTTGAAAAGCGGAAAATTTGAAAAAGTAATTTTCTTCATCGCGCATTTCCAAATCTCTATCTGGATGAAGTACACATTTATCATTTACAAGTTCTGAATCAGTTTTTTCACTTTCACAACCAACACAGTATTTGGTCTTGTAATTTTTCTTGTAAATATAACCATTTTTATTTACTAGCTCCCAAAAATGTTTTGCTGATTCCTCATGATTTTTATCAGTAGTTCTGATGAAGTGAATATCTTTTGAAAGGTTTAGTAGTTCAATAAGGCCTTTAAATTTGGCAGCGTATTCATCTACATAGTCCTGTACATCCTTTCCAGCTTTTTCAGCCGATTCATATAGTTTCTGTCCGTGCTCGTCTGTACCAGTGTTGAAAAATACTTCAAAGCCTAGAGATTTCTTGTGTCTAGCTATTACATCTGCACGGATTATTTCTGTAGCGAATCCCACATGAGGGTCACTATTTACATAAGGAAGAGTAGTGGTGATATAGAAAGATTTTGGCATATTTAATAATTGTTTAAGAATTTTTCTCTATGACTATTAACTTGTGCTTTTCAACATCACCAAGGTACTCAAGTACAAACACAGCAAGAGGGATCGCAACTATTGCTCCAAGAAATCCTGCCAAGGTTATTCCTATTAAAAATGCTAACAGTACTACAAGCGGAGGAATCCCAACGACTTTTTTGGCGATTACTGGACTAAGTACGTAGCTTTCAACTTGTTGAAGTACAACAAAGAAAATCAAAACCTTGATCCCAAGCACTAGTCCAGAATCAATCACTGCAAATAATACTGCTATAACAGAAGCAAAAATGAGTCCGAATGGAACAAGCTCTGCGATACCTGAAATCACAGCTATTAAGAATGCGTATTTTACATTGAGTAATGCCAGAACTGTGAAGACTACTATTCCAACCACTACAGCCAAAAAGAGCTGCCCTTTGAACCAGAGACCAATCTTCTCTTGAGTACGCGTCCACAGGTCCAAAACATATTTCTCATGTCTAGCAGGAGTGAGAATTTTCAAAAATGAATCTATTCCCTTTTCTTGTATTGAAAGATAAAATGCCATAACTATCACAAGGATAATATTTATAAGTCCACCAAATGTAGAACCAATGAGAGAGGTAGCGCCTTTTGATAATACTATTGAAGCATTTTTCAATCCACCCAAAACATCGCTCACTGAAGAAAAACTACTAATATTGGTAACAAAATTTGAAGCGCCATCTATAGACTGAGTTGTGAGAGCTTCAGTAGATGGGAGATACTTGGAAATGAGCGTAATCACATCAGAAAGTTCTCGAAAAATAATAGGAACAAAAGAGTAGGTAACGGCAAAAATCAGTACTGTAGTAATCGCGAAAATGATAGGCACGGAAAGTTTGCGGCTGACTTTGTACTTCGAAAGCCATTTCACTCCAGCTTCTACAAATGAGGCAATGATGATAGAGACTAGTACTAGAAGCAAAATATCACGCAATTTGAATATTAGGTATGCTCCAAAAATAAGGAGAATCCCCCTTATCATTGTGCTTGTAGTAATGTTTATATTCCTTATGCTATCCATATAGCCATGTTAGCACTTAATCAGTGCCTATTTCAAGGAATCGAAGATTTTGATATCCATATCCCCTTCTTTAAATGGCCCGACTAGAGCAAAATTTGCATTGTTTTTGGTGAATAGCCTTTTTGCCATTTCTCTAATCTGTGATGAAGTAACACTCATTATTTTCTTCATGATTTCATCTGGATTTCTTATATTTTTGCCCATAATTAACGGATACCCATAAAAGTTTGCAATGCTGTCACTAGACTCTAGTCCGAGTTTCATCATTCCTACTGTATACTCTTTGGCTTTGATTAATTCTTCTTTTGAAACCAGATCGATTTTTATTTTTACTAATTCTTTTACTATACTTTTTACTATTTCCTTTAGTCTAGTCTTGTCTATACCTGAAGCAATACTAAAGACGCCGTGATCGGTATATGAATCTTGATCTGCTGAAACATAATATGCCGCACCAAGCTCTTCACGAAGTATCGTAAAAAGTCTAGAACTCATTCCTCTTCCTAAAATAGTAGCGAGCAGAGAAATAACATGGCTTTTTGAATCACCAAATTTTACTGAGTGAAATGCAAGTGCCATATGAGCTTGATCTGTAACTTTGCTTTTGATACGAACAAGTGGAGACTTTTGATTGTCGGAGACTTTTTCTTTTTTGTTTTTTTTGCCTTTTGGTAGATCCTTGAAAGATAGCGCAATTTTTTTGAAACAATCTGATGGATTTACATTACCAGAAACTACTACTACAGTATTTGGCGCTGTATAAAACTTCTTTCTATAATTCAAAAAGTCTTTTTGCTTGAAGCTTGTTACGCTTTCTTTGGTACCTTTTATAGATCTACCCGCTGGTTGAGTGCCGTACAAAAGAGTAAAAAGTTCCTCCCCTACCAAATACTGTGGCATGTCTTCATACATATTCATTTCTTCAATAATTACACCTTTTTCTTTTTGAATTTCTGTTTCTGAAAAAGTGGAGTTGATATAAATATCGCTCAATATATCTATGAATGTACCCAAATGTTTCGGATTGCCCTTTGCATAATATCCAGTGTATTCATGAGAAGTAAAAGCATTGGAAACAGCTCCTAGCCCATCAAGAGTCTCATTGATGATTTTGGAACTAGGGCGCTTCAGCGTGCCCTTGAAATACATATGCTCAAGGAAATGTGATATACCGTGTTCTTGCAAGCTCTCATATTTTGAACCAGTAGATACAAGGACAAGTGTGGTGACTGTCTGAGAATCTTTTTGCGGACAAACTACGGCTCGCAAGCCGTTTTTGAATGTTTTTACTATTGGTTTCATATTTTATTTTTAAACTAGTCTACTACTTATATAATTTTCCAACTCTGTTATATTTATTCGGACTTGTTCACCTGTATCTCTTTCTCTGACTGTGACTGTATCTAGCAAGCTAGCATTCTCTCCTAAAGTATCGAAGTCTATAACTATGCACCACGGTGTACCTATTTCGTCTTGTCTTCTATATCTTTTGCCGATATTTCCATTGTCATCCCACATGATGCGACCAAACTTCTGTTTCAGACTACCAAATACTTCTTTTGCTTTTTCGACAAGTTCAGGTTTATTTTTCAAAAGTGGAGAAACACATGCAATCATCGGGGCGATTGAGGGTTTGAATTTCAAATATACCCTAGTCTCTTCTCCTTTTTCTTCTTCTTGATATGCACTAGAAAGCAATGCTAGTACTGTACGGTCTACTCCAAGAGATGGCTCGATAACATGTGGCACTATTTTTTCTGTTGATTCTTCATCTATATAATCAAGTTTGTGATTTTTCAAATCGAAGTCTGTGCGGTATGCAAGTCCATACAATTCTTTTCTACCGAATGCGTAATCAAATTCAAAATCAATTGTACGCTTGGAGTAGTGTGCCAAATCAACAGGTGCTACATGAAGCTCGTGAACACTATCCATATCGAGTCCGATATCTTCCATCCATTCGAGCATTTCGTCTTTGAAATATTCAAAGTATTTTTCCCAATCTTCTGGCTTGATGAAGTATTCTATTTCCATTTGTTCGAATTCACGTACTCGGAATATGAAATCACGTGGAGTGATTTCATTTCGAAAAGCTTTACCAATCTGTGCAATACCAAAAGGAAGCTTTGGGTGAAATGAGTCAACAGTATTTTTGAAATTTACAAATATTCCTTGTGCTGTTTCTGGGCGCAAATAAACAGTAGAAGCAGAATCTTCCATTGCTCCAATCTTTGTAGCGAACATCATATTGAATTGTCTTGGCTCGCTGAGATCACCCTTACAATCAGGACAAATTTTTGAATCAGAAATCTGATCAGTACGAAATCGGTGTTTGCACTTCTTGCATTCAGATAATGGGTCTGAAAATCCATCTACATGACCCGACGCTTTCCATACACTAGGATTCATGAGGATAGCAGCATCTATACCAAACATATCAGTTCGTGTTTCTACAAATTTCTTCCACCAGGAAGCCTTGATATTGTTCTTCAAGATCACACCGAGATGTCCATAGTCGTATGTTCCGGCAAGTCCGCCATATACTTCAGAACCAGGGTAAATGAAGCCCCTACGCTTACAAAGACTGACTAATTGTTCCATTGATACATTCTTCATAGCTGTTATGGTAACACAGATTCTTTGCCTGTGGCATAGATAGGGTCTTGAGTAATAAGTGTGTCTAGAGAAGGTGCGCTGGTACCTACTGTGGTATTGGTTGTAGTATCAAGGCCAGAAATAATCGTTTCCCCTAATAGCTTCACCGTTGTGCCAACTTGAAAAACTGTAGGCTTGGCATTGACCTGGAAAGATACCGTACGAACCCTTGGAACAGAAGTGGCTTTTGGTAGTGAGTTTATATTCCATGTAACAAGTCTGCTGTCTGGATTGTAGGTGATATCTTCTGTTTGGGGCATGACTATGCCACTCCATGAAGTACCTATAGGCAGAGTAGCCGAAGCGACTAATTGAGCGAGAGGATTTTCTACTGGTCTTGCAGTCCAGGTAATAGTATATGTGGTAGACATATTTGCTTTTGGAGGAAATGGGCCAGTGTTTTTGATAGGGCCGATTGAATAAAAAGCTGTTGAAGAGAAATCAACATTTGAAGCAAATACAATTACTTTTTGATCAACGTTACTTATTGATTCATCGGTTTGTGTCTCGACTATTTTCCCATTCACCGATAGTGAAATGTTTATATCGCGTGATCCTTGAACATCACTAATAGTATCGAAAGAAAATGGTAATGAGCCTGATTGGCCGGGCTTGAGACTTATCAAATCAGAATCAGAATCTGATGACCAAATAATAGTGCCGTCTAATTCATTATAAAATCCTTTTGTAGCTCTTATACTCTTTTTATCAAAACTGTTTCCTCTTATAGAAAGAATAAACATTGGATCATCAATAGTGTTTTGAGAACTATTTGCCCATAGAACACTGCCTGTGACAGTAGTACCAACAGCTAGAGGAATAATGTCATCATTTTTTTCTAAAATAGATATATTCGTATCAATAAATGGTCTAGAAAGTAAAATAGTTTGCAATGCAGAATTGTAAGCAACAGCAATCTTGCTACTAGTTTCATTTTCTGGGGCGCCGAGATATATTCGGAAGGATTTTTCATCTTGCTCTTCACCAAGAAGTCTGCCCGAAATTGAAATGGTGGTGGTAGAACCTTTTGTAAGATCTGCCAATGCCCATACATTGTTACCGGAAACAGGTGCTGGTGTTGCCTTGTCAAAAACGAATCCGTTGGGATATTCTACTCTTACGATAGCACTGCCTAGAGGTTTGTCTCCTTCAAAATTGTTTCTAATATTTATAGTGAATGGCTGGTTTGGAATCACAGAAGTGGGCGCATCTATAGTGAGCTTGACTGGAGAAGAAGAAATCATGACAGAAGCAATGCTCTCTTTTTCAAATGAAGATTTCGATCCAGAAAGAGAGTATACAAGTGTAGCTTTGATATCACGACTTATCCCTTGTTCGCCATATAGCACAACTGTCAACTCTTCACTTTTTGTCTTACCACTAGGAATTATACCGATATCTCTCTCTACTCTAACTAGATCGCTACCGGTTTCATCTGTTGCACCTTTTGGATAATTGATAGTGAGTTTGACATCAGTGAGGTCTGTAGAGTTTTTGTTGACAATCTCTATTTGTATAGGCAAATCTTCTCCACCAGCGACAAAAGAATTGCCCAGTATTGTGACATCTACATTTTTACTAGAAAGAAGTATTGCTCCTCTGTAAAAAGAGAAAAGAGCGATACCTAAAGCAATAACAAAAAATATAACTGAAAAAATAAAAAATCTTTTGAAACCTGTTACTTTGACACTGGAAATAGATCTATCTATTTTGGTACTTGCATCTCCCCACGCTGAAGTTGCCTTTTGTCGAAGGGGTCTAAGAATTCCAAATTTACGCTTTGGAATATTTTCAGGATCTCTAGCATAGAGACGTTGTTCCAGATCAGCTATGTGGTCTATTTCATCGGGCATTAAATCATTATATCAAAAAATAAGACTTATAGATGTGTCTCTGCTATAGCATCGTTGACTTCTTTAATCATTTTCTTGGTTAACGGAAGAGTGATGCTCTGTAGTGCCGTAACAAAAGGAGTTTGAATGAGTGAAGAATTTTCACCCGTATCGCTGATGTAGCCCAAATGTGCGAGAGTTTTCCAAATAGCGAGCGTGTCAAAAGATTTTGCATCACAAGAGTTTCCTTCTATAGAAAGAGCGCATGCTTCTATATGATTCCAAAGTTCATGATTTTGCTCCCCTTCTCCAGCTAGAAATCTTTCTATAGCAGAAAGCACTCTGACATAGGGACGCGCCAATGGATTGCGGATATTTCCGGTAAGCGGATTGTGAATAAGTGTGGCACTTATCAATCTCCAAACATCTCTACCTTTTACAAGGTCAGCAGAAATGATTGAGTAATCTACTACTTGGCTCTGAAGCTTTGCTCCATGCTTCCTCACACCCTGCATTGTGGCTACAACTAGACCAAAACCTTCGGTAAAGAGCCAGACTCTTTTGTTCGCCTCACCCGACGAAATACTTCTCAAAATAACTGCTTTGGTGTGATGAATGGTGTGCATACTATATTTTTATTTCTTCTAGTATTTCTGGAAATTCTGATGCACCATCATCTGTGGTGAAGTGTCCCCTATCTAAGAACTCTCTAATCTTGATATTTGGAATATCAGATTTTATTTTATTTACACTTTCTAATATAGAGGTTTCGTCATCTGTAGAATAAAACATGGTTACGCCATTTGTCTTGTCTATGATATTTTGATCAATTTCATAATCTGAAAATCCAAAAACTACATTTGGATTTGCCAAAATTGATGGAGCAACTAAAATTACTTTTCCAACCTTGATATCATTTTCACTCAACCATCGCAATACGAAAGATGCTCCTCTACTGTGTCCAATGAGTATCGTGTCACTATTAATTTCAAATCGCTGAAAAACCTCTAACCATTTTTCATATTTTGGATTAAATGCTTCTGGAAACTCTGGTGTTTGAACTAAAATATCTAGAATCAATAATTCTTTTTGTAACCATGGCAGCCAGTGACTGTTTGATGGTGATGGAAATTGACGATCAAAATACTCATCCTTTTCTGGTCGCCCATGAACTATAATTGCATTTTTCATTACTTCTCTATTTTAACACTTATATTTAAGTCACCAATCTTAATCGCTTCACCGTCGTTGTCGGCAAATTCTACAGATTTTGCGCCGACAGTCTTTTCAAATCCATCTAGTACAATATCTTTTGCTTCTTTTGAGAGAGCTATAGAAACATTATCACTAGGCAATAGATTCTGAGCTTTGCGCATATCTTGGACGGCACGAATAAGCTCACGATAATCCCCTTCTTTTTTCAATTCTGGAGTTATATTCATATCCAATGAAATTTCTTTATCTACTTTTATATTTTTAACATTCAATTCATCTTTTATGAGATCATAAAATGAATCCAGATTTTCTTTGTTGATAGTAAATGTCGCAAGTGGCTGACGAACTGGAATATTATTCTTTTTTCTCAAAGCATTTCCTTCTGTACACAAATCTCGCACAGTTTGCATATTTTCAATTAGTTCATCATTTATTTTTTCAAAAGTGGGCCAAGTACTTAGGTGTACACTTATTTCATCTCCACCAGTTGGCGGATTGTTACGTAATTTTTGCCACAAATCTTCTGAGAAAAATGGTGTAAATGGCGCCATGATTTTAGTAAATGTCTTGAGGACGGTATAAAGTGTCCACTTGGCGGTTCGGTCGCCAAGTTTGATACGATCACGACTACGGCGCAAATACCAAGTAGACAGATCGTCTATGAAGTCCTTGATTGCTCTTGCTGGTTCAAAGAGTTTGTAATTGTCGAGATTTTTTGTTGCTACTTCTATTGTTTGATTGAGGCGTGCAAGTATCCATTGGTCTAAAACATTATTACTCTCACTTGGAAGCAGGACTTCCAAGTTGCGATCACGATACAAATCATAAAAAGAATAAACATTGTTTAAAAGATTAAAAACCTTTTTCACTATTTCGTCTACTGTTTTTTCGTCATAGTTTTTGCTGTCCCCTGGTTGGTTGACACTATACATCCAAAATCTGACTGCATCTACACCGAACTTATTTATTTGAGAAAATGGCTCTACGATATTGCCTATAGACTTGGACATTTTCTTGCCATCTTTGTCTAGTAGGTGTCCTAGACAAATGACATTTTTATAAGCATTCCCTTTCTCCATAAGCACTCCTATGGCATGTAGCGTATAGAACCATCCACGAGTCTGATCTATGGCCTCAGAGATGAAATCTGCTGGATATTGAACATTCTTAGGATCTTGGGCAAATGGCATAGCACCAGAGTCAAACCATACATCCATGACTTCTTTCACACGTTTATATTCCACGCCATTCTTTTCCAATACAACACTGTCTACAAAAGGACGGTGCAAATCAAGCTCAAAGTTTTCATTGTGAGGAAGTGGCACGAAATCTATCTGTCGTACTTCAGCATTGGTAAAATTTTTGTAATCTCTAGTAGAAGAAAAAAGGTTGCGGAAATAAATTCCATTTGAAACAAGTTCAAGTGCACGAGTAACTGCTCCATGAGAAACAATGAGAATATTTTTGCCCTTATACTTTTCTTCTATTTCGTACAAAAATTTCCCCGCTCTTTTAATAACATCAATATAAGACTCTCCTCCTTCATCATGGAAATCGTATCTATTACTACTAGCGTTTCTAACTTTGAAAAAGTCTTCTACTGGCTTGCCGTCATAATCCTTGCCTACTTTCCACTCTAGAATCGCGTCATCAGTAATTATTTTATCTTTCGACAATCCTATAGATTCTGCTACAAGACGCGCTGTCTCAGATGTGCGAAAAAATGGTGATGTAATAATGAGATCTATTTTTTTATCCAAAAGATACTTTGCGCTTTCTAATATTTGAGATTGACCTTTTTCTGTGATCATATCAGTCTTTTCGCCTTTGTAACTCCAAACGGACTTCAAATTGTGATCTGTCTCACCGTGTCGCATGACAAAATAAGAGTTGCCACTCTTTTTGATATTGCTTTTCAAAGTTTTGATAGAGTCCACTACTATTTTCTCACCGCTATCATTCACCCAAATAGGTAGTGGTGTACCCCAATATCTCTCACGGGAAATTGCCCAGTCTTTTACCTCTCGAAGCCATTCACCAAATCGTCCCTCTTTGATATGATTTGGTTCCCAATTTATCTTGTCATTTTGCTTCATGAGCTCAGCACGAAGACTAGACATAGCTATATACCAAGAGTCGCGCGCATAATAAATAAGTGGGGTCTTGCAACGCCAGCAATGTGGATATGAGTGTTCGTATTTTTCTTTTTTGAAAAGCAAACCTCTGTGTGCCAAATCTTTGATGATATCTATCGCAACCTCTTCGTCTTTTACAAATCTTCCAGCGAGAAAATCTGCACCCGCTATGAAGTGTCCGGAGTCATCTACTGTGTGAAGTTTTGGTAATCCAACTTTTGTACCAAGCTCGAAGTCATCTGCTCCATACATGACGGCTGTGTGTACAACGCCAGTACCATCGGTAGTGGTGACAAATGGGGCGTCGTAGACCTTGAATGCTTTTTCTATACTCTGTCCTTTTTTTTCTAATTCAATTTTCAAATATGGATAAAGTGGTTCATATTCTAGACCAACAAGATCAAAGCCTTTCATTTCTTGTACGATTTCATATTCTCCTTCAACTATAGAGAGTCTTTCTTTTGCAAGAATTAGAAAACTATCTTCTTTTTTTATTTTTACATAGTCAATTTTCTCTCCGACAGCTAGTGCTACATTACCAAGGAGAGTCCAAGGAGTAGTAGTCCATGCAAGAATATAAGTATTGTCTTCACCTACTACTTTGAATTTCGCAGTCACTGACAAATCTTTCACATCTTGATATCCGAGTGCTAGCTCATGAGAAGATAGTCCTGTACCACAACGAGGACAGTACGGTACAACTTTGTAATCTTTGTAAAACAAATTTCTCTCATTTACTTTGCCCATTATTCCCCAGAGAGCCTCCATGTATCTCGGATCAAAAGTATAGTAAGCATTTTCTTTGTCTACCCAGTATCCTATGCGTTCAGTGAAAGTTTCCCAATCTTTAATATATGTGAAAACACTGTCTTTGCACTCTTTGTTGAATTCTGCGATGCCGTATTTCTCAATATCTTTTTTTGAAGTGAGTCCGAGCTTTTTCTCTATTTGGAGCTCTACTGGAAGTCCGTGTGTGTCCCAACCAGCACGTCTAGGTACATGGAAGCCCTGCATAGTTTTGTAGCGAGGCAATACATCCTTGAAAGCGCGTGCTTCTAGGTGATGTAGAGCTGGCTTGGCATTTGCGGTAGGGGGACCTTCAAAAAATACAAAATCACCTTTTGGTGCAGGCTTTTGTAAGGTTTTTTCAAAAATACTGTTTTCTTTCCAAAAATTCAGTATTTGTTCTTCATTCGAAGCCTGTTTTGACTTCGGATCTAATTTATCTGTATTTTCTTCTTTTGTAGATCCTTGCATAGAAAGGATTTTAGCATAAATACGGTATTATTTAATATCCAATTTCTTGTGGTCATTTTCAACCATTGCTATAACTTTTTGAATCAAAGCTTTTGGATCAGCATCGTATATCACTCTGTCTCCTGGACGATTGCTCTTTGTTATCATGTCTTTGATTTGTTCTGCCATTGTCCATGGTCCTTCTAATACTCCTATTGGTTTACCCTCTTCAAAAGCGATTGTGAATTCGTGAATCGTACCAATGCGCCCACATCCGATAATAATAGCGTCACAACTTCTAGTAAAAATTAAATCTCTTCCCGGAAAACCAAATCCGGTGTATACAATCAGATCCATATAGTCGAGTGGTAAACGATATGTGTCTATATGTTCTTTTGCTGTAGCGGCTGGAGAAAAACCGATGGATACACCGTGCTCTTCTTTTGCTCCCATTGCTGACCATAGAGGAAAGCCGGTAGTTGCTCCGGTGACTATAATGCCTCCTTGTCTTATGATTTCTCTACCGAGCTCTTTTGCTTTTTCAAGAGCGTTCAATCCACAATGCCCAGTCTCAGCCGCACCAGAAACTCCTATCTTCAACTTGGTATGATTGTGCTTGCCATTATTTTCAAGTGGCCCGTTGTAACAAATATATTTATCTTTTGAACTTGTATCTTCTGACATATTAATTGCAGTCCAATTCTACCACGTCTCCTTCATTTGGTGCGAAAGCAATGAGACCTAAATAGTCACGCAGTCTTTGTACAAGAAAAAGTGATGATCTCGGCTCTCCCATTACTACATAAACTTTTTTCAAACTGTCTGCAGTTTTTGCAACGAAGTCGATCAGTGCATTTGAATCTTTGTGTCCTGAATATCCATCAATAAATACAACCCTAGCTCTCACTGGAATATTTCTACCATTTATATAAACCTCTTTTGCTCCATCTGCTATGAGTCTCCCTAGTGTGCCGACGGCTTGATATCCGGTTAGTAGGATAGTATTTTTTGCGTCTGGTAAATAGTGTGCTTCATGATGGAGGATTCTACCACCATTACTCATGCCTGATCCGGCAATAATAATTTTTGGACTTACTGTATGTAAAATATCTTTTGATTCTTCTGTGAGGAGAGTGTATTTGAGTCCAGGGAAATTAAATATATCTTCGCCCGCTCCTACAAGCTTCCTAGCAAAGTCGTTGAAATAATTTGAATACTTCTGGTAAACAGCGGTAAGCCGAATGCCGAGCGGTGAATCAAAAAATATAGGCATCAGAGGTACTCGCTCATTCTCTACAAGCTGATCTATTTCAAATAGAAGCTCTTGGGAACGCTCTAGTGAAAATGTGGGAATAATAAGGGTACCACCAGATTTGAAGTTGTTTTCTATTGTCGCCTCAAGTCTCACACGTCGCTCCTCGCGAGCAATATGGTTTCTATCTCCATAAACACTTTCCATTATTAGATAGTCTACATTTACAAGCTCTTCTGTATCACGAAGAAGTGGCGAAGGAGAATTGCCCAAATCCCCTGTGAATGCAATTTTTTTATTATTATAAATAACTTCCAAAATGGCTGACCCGAGTACATGACCAGAATCTCGAAATCGAAAAATCATAGATCCTATTTTTATATCCTGATGATAGTCCACTACTTTCCAATTTGAAAAAGTTTTTTTCAAAATTTCTGGGCTATATATTTTCTGAATTTCTTCATTGTCATTATGAGAAAGAATCTTGGCAGTGTCTTCAAGCATTAGCTCTGTAATATCTTTTGTGGGAATAGTGGAATATATAGTACCGACAAATCCGTCATAGACGAGCTTCGGAATGCGACCTATGTGATCAATGTGCGCATGAGTGATAAAAAGATATTCTACAGATGATGGATCATAAATAAACTTTTCCCAATTTTTATCATCAGCGAGCTTACTTCCTTGAGAAAGTCCACAATCAACTAAAAACTTAGTGCCATCACCTTCTACTAAAAAATTTGCGCCGGTGACAGATCCAGCACCACCAGCAAAAGTGAGTTTCAAAACTTTTGTGACTTTTGAATTTGAATTAAGATTTTGCATCTGTAATATTGTAACTTCTTTTTGAAGTAATAACAAAAAGCGCACCAAGAGATCCACCCACTACATCACACACAAGATCAGATATCGAATCTGGCAAATCCGCCAAATGAACATTTTTTATAAAATATTGCACTACATACTCATATCCCTCCCAGAATACTCCTATTACAAAAACAAGACTTATAAGAAACAAGAAAAATTTTTGAGAGCTGAAAGTAGAAAATTTATTTTGAAAAATTGCACCAAAAACTATAGCAATAAATACTCCACCGAGAGTATGCATAAACATATCAAACCAAAAAATAGATGTGTACCAGTAGAAAAGATTGGCCAAAATATTCATAATGAATATAAATATTCCAAAAAATGATCCTACTGTTATTAATTTCTTATACATATATAGATTATGACACAAAATAGAAAAGAAATAGAAAGCCCCTCCCTGCTAGCAGGGAGGGGCACTCTTTACGACTATTTACAAACTATTATCATAGCTTAAAGCTAAGTGGGCACCCGGATAATACCGATGCAAATAATAATACTTCGATACTATCACGACGGTTCCCATAAAAAAATTGTTCTAGATAATAATTTCAAATAGCCGTACTTTGATTATACTCCCAGCAAATACTAAAACAATATAGACAGTGGAGAAATGTGGTGTCGAACAGAGCTTGTTACATCAAGTCGTCAGAAAAAATGAATTGAGTATCTACTTTGTCATATTCTATGATTTCTTCTGGGGCAAAAAATCTATTTATCTCAATATTTGCACTTTCTTTTGAGTCAGAAGCATGTACTACATTTGATTGCATAGAAAGAGCGTAGTCTCCACGTATTGTGCCACCAAGAGCTTCAAAGCTTTTTGTAGGGCCTACTATGATACGGATACTATCAATTGCCTTGAGTCCTGCCACCGCCATCACTACTACAGGTGCTGAAGTCATGAAGCGCTTGATACGAGGGAAAAAGGGCTTGTCAGCGATGTGTGCGTAGTGCTCCTCTACCAATGCGTCCTTTAGATGCATCATTTTCATACCAATGATTTTCAAACCCTTTCTTTCAAAACGGGTTATAATCTCCCCTACTAATGAGCGCTGTATAGCGTCTGGCTTGATAATAATAAGTGATCGTTCTTCGTTTTCATGAATCATATTGGAGTATCTTACCTATTAGTTATCTTTATTGCAACTTATCCCTCACGTGTTCGGGATAAATGGCTTATGATGCCATTTACATCTTATTTGGTGTTTCGATGGCGAGTAGGTGTAGGCCATTTTTGATAGTTTGAGAGACTGCTTGAGTGAGAGCGAGATTGTACGGCGCATTTGGATTGGTATCATCTACTATTTTTGTGTTTCCATACCAGCTATTGAATGCCTGTGAAAGTTCTAGTAAATAAATTACGATATGGTGTGGTGCCCATTCTGTGATAGATCTCTCTACAATATTTGGAAATCTCGAAGTAATTTTTTCTAAATCAATAACCTCTTCTGGAATATTTTCAAAAGAAAAATTCAACCCTAAAGATTTAGCTTTTTCTAATACAGCATTTGCTCGTACTGTTGTGTATTGCAAGTATGGACCACTATCGCCCTCAAACGATAGTGATGTCTCTGGGTCAAAGTTTATATCCTTGCCAGCTTGAACTCGGAGAATAGAAAACTTAATAGCGGAGAGAGCGATGAGTTCAGCTTGAAGATTTGATATCTCACTGTTTTTAATCAAGACTTCTTCTGTAACGACAGTAACAGTATCCAAAGCTAGTGGTACCCCACCGAGTCGTGAAGACATCTTTTGTCCTTTGAAAGACATTCGTCCATGAGTAATGTGCGTACTGTTTTCAAACCATTTCTGATTTATCTTTTTCACAGCATCTAATACTACATCGAAGTGTGGCTTTTGTTGACTATCAGTCACAAATAGAGATATATCGGGATTGTATCTATCAAATTTCAGTGACAACAGACCGACATCTTTGGCTTCATAAGTAGGGTTGCCTTGGCTATTGATAAATACTGAGGTATTGATATCTTTACGACCTTCTTCTGGTATATAGACTACTGCTCCTTCACTTTCAGTAAATATTTTTGGTGTATTTTTTAATACTATCTCTTTACCCACCACACCAGCTTCACTTTCATATATATAAGAATCAAATTTTGAACCAAGTTTGGCTGTGATATTTTCAAAATAATCTATATTAAACTTTTTACATTTATCAAAGACTTTTAATTCCGGAGAGGATTTACCTTCATATAAATTATTGGCAATATTTTTTATTTCTTCTTGGATAGAAGAGTCTTCATCAAATAGCTTCGTCCCTTCGACATATGCATCTCCCAGAATCTCTATTTGCTCTGGCTCAAAGTCCTCTCCGTACTTTTTCAAAATTATATAAACAGCTTTGGCAATACCGAGAGATATATCCGATGGAAAAGAAATCACGGAAACATCTGCGCCAGAATACTTGGCGAGTCTTGTGACTGATTCACCTATTGCATTGTTCATCAAGTGTCCGATATGAAAAGGCTTAAAAAGGTTGGGGCTGGAATGTTCTACCAATATTTTTTTGCCAGTAAATATAGCGCTCTCACCCCATTTATCTTTACTATCCAAAACATCTTTTATTTTGTTTGTGAAATATTCTCGGGATAAATGGAAATTTATAAATCCAGGACCCGCAATAGAAATATTCGCAACATTTTCTATGTTTTTACTTTTTAGAACATCTACGATTTTCTGAGCTATACTCTGTCCACTATCCCCTATACTCTGACTGAGCGTTAGTGCAACATTACTCGCATAATCTCCATGAGATAGGTCTTTGGTCAGCTCTACTGCAAAATCTAACTTTTCCAATTGGAAAAGTTCTCTCAAGGCGTTGTTTGTGGAGTCGTGAATTTGACCTTTCATAATTGGATTCTAGCATTTATTGCGCATAAATAAATATTTGACTTATGCATTTTTATAGGTAGAGTAGTGGAAACTAAACATTTAAAAAATGGAAAAAGAAATAGTACTTTACAAACCTTATAATCAAAGAAAAACTGATTTTCAATACGAGGCTCTTCTTGAAAAGATTCTTGCTAAAGGTAAGAGGAAAACTAGCATGCACGCTAATCTACCTGAAAATAAAGATTCTGGACATAAATACTGCTTAGAACTTCCGTGTGAAATGCTCCAGTATGATTTATCAAATGGATCACCTATCATGCCGGTGCGAGATTTAGGTAATATGTGGAAAGGTGCGATTGGTGAAATAGTTGGATTCATTAATGGAGCTCGTACTCTGGAACAACTCAAAAAGTATGGTTGTCCTGAATCTTTTTGGAAAAACTGGGTTACTAAAGAAAAGTGTAAAGTGTGGAACCTAGAAGAAGGTGACCTTGGTCCTGGATCTTATGGCCCAATGCTCACAGAAATGCCTACAGGAAATAAGTTCCACCGTACTTTCAATCAAGTTACAGCACTGCAAAAACAGATGAGGAAAAATCCTTTTGCTCGTACCAATCTTCTAACAACATGGTATCCACCACTTGCACTTGGTGACAAAGATCAAGATTCATCTAGAAATGTAGTTGTGGCACCCTGCCATGGCAACATTGTACAATTTGATGTGATGGATGATATGAGTATGCACATGACTGTCTATCAAAGGTCTGCTGATTCACCAGTTGGATTGATTTTAAACCTATCCGAATGGGTGGCGTTTGGAATGATGGTTGCATATTTGTGTGATCTAAAATTTGAATGGTATAGCCATGTCTTACCAAATCCTCAAATCTATGACATCCAAATCCCTTGTGTGAAAGAGCTTCTAAAAAGAAGTGCTAAAAATCTACCTAGTCTATATCTCCGACCAAAAGACGATCGTGAGATAAAATATTTGGAAGATTTCCGAAAAGATGACTTTGTGCTAGAGGATTACTTTCCTCATCCAAAGATGAAGATTCCTGCTTTGATTTAAGGCCAAAAGTCCATTACCTATACGGCAGTGGACTTTTTTTATTTTTAGTGTAGAGTTGGCACAAATATTCTTTTTATGAAAAAACAAAAAAATAAATTATTTGTTGATATAAACAATACACGAAATCCTCTGATGCGTGCGAAGTGGCAAAAAATCATTGATGAGGGTGTTGATCCTTTTGATCCAAAAAAAATCACAAAATGGATTGACGGGGAAATAATTATGGCAAGCGACCATTGGTATGCTTTTCAAAATGACCATCCATATCCTGGTACAAAATATCAATTTGTAATATCAACAAAAGAATTCTTCACAGACCCAGATCAATTGTCTAAAGAAATTATTCTTGATCTTTTCTCAATAATCAAAAGACTTAAAAGAAAATATGGAATAATTGGTGGTGGGCTCAGTATGAGATTTGGTGATACCAAACTCTCTGGTGGAAGTGTTATGCACATACACGCACAATTGACCGTTCCAGAAGATGGACAGAGAGTCGCCATATGGCTCGGCTCTGATCACAAATAGTAAAATCCCGCCTAAGCGGGATTTTTTAGAACAACACGAATAGTTTGTATTTCATACTTTTTCAAAATTTTTTCTGAATCAAGTGTGGAATAACCATCTCTAAAGAACACTCTGGAAATACCAGCGACAGCGATTGTCTGAGCACATACCGGGCAAGGATAAGTTGTAACATAAAGATCACAACCCTTCGTTGCTATACCATCACGAGCTGACATGGCAACAAGATTGTTTTCTCCATGAATAGCTCCACAGATTTCAGGACTTTGTCCTGCATTGAAACTCCACCTAGGATCACCGAAGATGTAGGGTGTTTCATCACTTAGCATATGCTGATTGTATGCACCAAGCAAAAATTGTCCGTCTTTTACAAGTACGGCGCCAACATGTCGCCACCAATCACTGCTTTGATTTGCGAACTCCTGCGCTTTGCTTATAAATGAGACAGCAAGCTCATCACTCGTGACTTCACTATCAGCAACAACATCCTTTTTAGCATTTACACTACTCCAATCCCACTGAAGGAATCTAGTATCCCAGATAATTTTTTTATCAAAAATTCTTGGTGCAATCAGATTACTAATTACAGAGGACGGCATGATGATTTCATCATATTCTTCGAGCTCATCAAGATAAGTGAGAAGATGTATATTTTCTGATGAAATAGCAATTTCTTTCAAACAAAATACTGCGTCAGTAGAAACAATTGAGTTGAGTTGCCTTGGCAATTTCTGGGCTAAAACTGGATCAAGACTTTTGATCAAAATTTCGCTTACAACAAAGACATCGACACCATTGTATCTTTCTATTAGTTTTAGATATCCACTATGGATAACTGGAACATAAACAACAATCGCTTTTTTCATTTTGAATTTGAATTAAAAAAGTTTGCAATATCTCTCTCAATTATCTGAGCTAGTTCACCAGCACCATTTGCCATAACTTTACGAATTTTTGAAGTCGTAGAGTTTGTAGACTGTGGTTTCAAAAAAACAATTTTCTTACAAAGACCAGCTAGGTTTTTCCTTATCTTTTTTTCAAAATCAGGACCCTTTTCTGTGCTTTTTGAAAATACAGCAATATCGGGGGCGATTCTTTTGATAACTTCGTCAACTTTTTTATCACTACCACTTAGTGTAGTGAGAATATTTACAGAACGATTGGCCGAAAGAACATAAAGTCTCACTGACAAAGTGTCGATGGGACGATTCTTTTCATTTGGCTTTCTTGTTCGGGTTCTCTCATCATCATCTACTCCTACAATCAAAACATCACCGAGCTCTTTGGCTTTTGCCAAGTAACTGATATGCCCATCGTGGATCTGATCATAAACACCACTTGTGTAGACAATCCTTAATCCTTCCCTTTTGAGTACTCCGACAACCCAATCGAGCTTCTCAATGTCATTTATGATTCTGTCTTCGACATCAATACCTGTACCAATAATTTTTAATATTTTTACTGGGTGTAAATGTTCTTTTTTATTTTTCATATTTAAAGAATTTAGTTTGCCTGAATACTATATTTTTCCGTAAAAGTGTCAATCTAGGGGTTTGACAAAACACAGAAAGTGAGTAATGTAAAGAAAAAACTTAAACCAGTACATTATGAAACTAATACTTGTAGTTGCTTATGGTAAAAACCGTGAGATTGGAAAAAGTGGTGATCTACCAGGATGGAGACTGCCAGATGATATGCGTGAATTCAGCGAACTTACAAAAGGAGGATTTGTTATTATGGGTAGAAAAACCTTTGAGTCATTTCCACCCAAATATCGCCCTCTGCCAAATCGAAACAATCTGATAATTTCCAGAAATTTAACTTATGTTCCAGAACCAACAAATTTTCAAACACATGTTATGCCCTCTTTGAAATATTTAATACTTGGTTTAAATCAAGTAACCACATTAAATATATATAATTTAAAAACATTTATTATCGGTGGGGGCGAAATCTACAAAGAAATTATCAAATGGTTTGATGACAAAAGATTTAATTTTGAAATTATCGCCACCGAAGTAAATGGTGAATTTCCTGAAGCTGATACTTTCTTTCCAAAAATTGATTTATCTGGATGGAAAAAAGATTTGATTATGGGATATAAAAAGGGTCCGATTGAGCCCGGTAGTAAAAAAGAAAACTCTCATGACTTTGAAATCGTAAGGTATTATCGTTGAGCAAAAAACCCACCGTCCGGGACGGTGGGTTTTTCTATTTCATCCACCAACTGGCGGATTATCCTACTATTTCTATTCCTGCGCTTCTAGCTGAACCTTCAATGATCTTCATTGCGCCTTCGATATCGTTGGCATTCAAGTCCGGCATTTTTCTCTCAGCAATTTCTCTTATTTGTGCTTTGGTAACCTGTCCAGCTTTTGATGTACGAGGCTTGCCTGATCCCTTTTCAATACCAGCAGCTTTGAAAAGCAGATATGTAGCTCCTGGCTGACTGACTACAAATTCATAAGTTCTATCCTCGTAAACAGTGATTTTCACACCGAGTACTTCGCCTTTCATGCTTTGAGTCTGAGCATTGAACTTCTGAACGAAATCAGAAATATTGACCCCTGCTTGTCCGAGAGCGGGTCCTAGTGGGGGTGCAGGAGTAGCCATGCCACCTGTAGCGCGTACCTTTATTCTTTTGGTAATATTTTTAGCCATATATAGTTAGTTGAAATTATAAGTAGAAAGTTTTTATAAGGGTTTTGAAGCTTTAGCGTAACGGGAAGGATTATATGTTACATCTTCTTGATTTGCAAGAAATCAAGCTCTACTGGAGTTTCGCGACCAAAAAGTGATACGTGTACTTTTACTTTGCCCCTTTCTTGGTCTATTTCACTTACTCTGCCTTCGAGCTCTTTGAATGGGCCGTCATTGATAATTATGTTTTCTCCTATTTCAAGATCGATAGTGTGTACAGCATCCCCCTTGTCTGCCATTTGTCCGAGGAAGAATGTGATCTCTTTTTCAGTCAGAGGCACTGGTGTGACTCCTGCCCCTACGAATCCTGTCACGCGAGGAGTATTACGAACTACAAACCAAGAATCGTCATCTACTATCATGTCTACCAGTACATAACCTGGATAAACCTTTTCTTCTACTTCTACACGCTTACCACCCTTAATTTTGATTTTTTTATCGGTTGGGACGACGATGTTGAATATCTTGTCAGTCATTGCTAGAGATTCTGTACGCTGTTTCAAGTTACGTAAAACAGCATTCTCATATCCAGAGTATGTATGTATTGCGTACCAATGTCTCTCTCCTGTGTGTTCTTGTTTTGACATAAAATTATTTCAAAATAAATGTTCTAATGAGTTGCGCGAATATTGCATCAAATCCTGAAAGCATATATCCGAGCCCAATAGATAAAAGTAATATAGTAATAGTATAAACCAAAGCCTTGTATCCTGTTGGCCAGTTTACTTGTTTCATTTCTGTATAAGTTTCTTTCAAAAATTGAATTGGTTTCATAAATTTATCTGCCTAAATTTTTCTTAATAAAAAACGCCCCTTGAGGCATGTATGGATACATCATACCAGAAGTGCGTTTTTTAGTCAAATAGCTATATTGACTCTGATTCTACAGGAATTGTCTCCTCTGTTGGCACTATTTCTTCTTCTGTGACTATGTCTTGTATTGGCACTTCTTCAGTAGAAATTTCTTCTGTTGGTTCTATTGGCATAAGTTCTTCATTATTGGATGAACTAGAAACATCATTACCTACAAGTAGAGCATCGAGTTGAGATTTTGTAATACAGGTTTTGCTTCCTGTATCATCCTCTACACAAAGCTCTTTTGTTCTAAGTCTATTCGCAACGAAATCTCCTATCCCATTCTCAATATTTCCAAACCAAGACACTAGTGCATTCCTCCAAGTGTTTTCTATTGTGAGATCAGAGATACTTGTAATCTTGATATTCATTTCTTTGATAGCTGCAATGATAATGCCGTTGATAGAAACCTGATCAATGACATTGCCCCACATGAAGCTTGGATCTACTTCGTCAGCAATGAATCCTAAACGTTCTTTAGCAAGTGGTGAGTCTGTACCGTATCCTTCTACTTCTTTGATATATCTGAAGGTGTGTAGTGGTGCAGCGAGGATCATCTCCATAGCAGAATCATAATCTGTGAAGTCTCTGATATCTTGTTTGGTATCACGAGTAGAGGTTTGGTCTCCAATCGCAGTGCCGGCTGTGTCATTTCCATTTGCTGGAGCAACATTATTGATTCTCAATTTTCCTGCGGCATCTTGCCAAACATATCCAGCGGTGCCATCTTTTCGTTGAAAGTTTATAGAACCTGCTCCTGTGTTTGTAACATTACTGTTTCTTCCTAGTGTGATGACTGGTCCAGCGTTTCCATCTCCTAAGTCTGATGTACCGATTTCAAATATTGTGGAAGGGGCTGTTGTTCCTATTCCTACACTGCCTTGATCGTTAATTATAAATTTAAGAACATTTGAACTGTCTCTTGCTGTGTATAGTGAATAAAGAACATCGGGAGATGTATCATTTGCAGTATCAGTAGTGGCGGTATCTACAGTTAGAGAAGTATTGGAAGCAATAGCAGTAACAGTACGGGTTTCTCCTGAAATAGTGATTCTATCACCAACAACTAGTTCGGTTGTAAATAGGGTACTGACTCCGGTAATAGTAGTGGATGCAATGGCATCAATAGAACCTGTTAAGACTGCAGTTGCTTTGCCAGTACTACGGATATTGCCAGTTATATCGAGACGAGTGAGAGGTGACGTCATTCCGATACCAATGTTGCCTGCAATAATTCCGGCTGTACCAGAGACTCCAGTACCAAAGATAATGTTGCCGATGTTTAGTTGGTTGGAACCTGTGATGATTGGCACATCTATGTCATGACCGATGATGATGTTCTTGGCACCGGTAGTGAGGTTGTCTCCGGCTTGAAAGCCGATGATGACATTGTTGTTTGCACCAGTCTGGACTAAGTACCCTGCACGGTATCCAAGGAAAACATTGTTGGAGATGTCGGAGTTGTTGAAGGCCCCGTATCCTGATTCATCACCGATGGAAATGTTGTATGAGCCGGTGCGGTTACGTTCGAGAGAGCTAGTGCCACTTGCGGTGTTGGAGACACCTTCGGTGTTGAAGATGAGAGATCTATATCCACTTGCAGTGTTGCGGTAGCCTGTGGTGTTGGAGTTGAGAGAGGCATAGCCACTTGCGGTGTTAGAAGATCCTGTGGTGTTGGAGTAGAGAGAGTTAGAGCCACTTGCGGTGTTGAACGAGCCGGTGGTGTTGGAGAAGAGAGATTTAGATCCGCTTGCTGTATTTTGGAAGCCTTCGGTGTTGGAGTTGAGAGATTGAGAGCCACTTGCAGTATTTTCGAAGCCGGTGGTGTTGGAGAAGAGAGAGTAAGAGCCACTTGCTGTGTTGTAGGATCCTGTGGTGTTGGAATAGAGAGATTGAGAGCCACTTGCTGTGTTGTAGGTACCAGTCATAGTGTAGTTACCTGAATTGATACCTGCAAAAAAGTTGTTGGTTCCATAATTGTGTATGAAGCTACTTCCTCCTTTTCTTATGACTCCTACTCCTGTTCCTATATCTGAACCTGAGTCTAAATTGATAAGCCAAGTAGCTCCAGAATCAGAGACTGTGATATCAGCTTTCGCACCATCTGAAACTCCTCCACCACCTCCACCTCCTCCACTTACACTATCCACATACGCCTTATCAACTAAACTTCTTGTTGTATAACTTCCAGAATAATCTGCATTGTATTCAATACCTGCAAAACCAGGGGTGCTACTTCTTACTATTATTGTCGGAGTAGTGTTCGCTATTGCTAATAGATTAATATCAGCATAACTACTAAAATTAGTTACATCATCCTCATTACTTACAGCAAAACTAATGTAAGAACTGTTGTTGTACTCACGATATCCTACATAAATTTCACTCAACAAATTGCGTACATTATCTTCATGTAGTTCAGAATAAATAGTTCCAGAAGCGTTGTTCCCTGGATTTGTATATGTAGACATTAAGGTGAGGTTGTAGTTTTCGTTTACATCTGTTTCTCCCCAGGTAGCATCTCCTGAAAAGATAGTAGTAGTTCCGAAACCGTTACCCCATGTCAAGTCATCATTGAATATGATTCCACCCCCTGTTCTACCAGAAGGATGACTGTCTGTATATGCTGTACCTATGATAGTTCTGTCTGTGGTGATTTCTCCGCCGAGTGCTATATCGTTACCTGTGAGAGTTAATCCATTTGAAGCAGTGATTCCTCCACCTGCTGCCCAGCTAGTACTAGTACCATCTGTAGTTAGAAAGAGTCCAGCATTACCACTTTGATCAGGAAGAATAGAGACAGAACAGTCTAGACTTCCTGGAGTACATGTAGGGTCT
>Ga0163144_10004085_pt1 | contig 33116 bp, 26 predicted proteins | sample OliLak19BULKMAT1_FD_123175 | JGI IMG/M metagenome (GOLD analysis project Ga0163144, IMG submission 123175) | Freshwater microbial mat bacterial communities from Lake Vanda, McMurdo Dry Valleys, Antarctica - Oligotrophic Lake LV.19.BULKMAT1 | ecosystem: Environmental > Aquatic > Freshwater >... | reverse complement strand
GGCCGAGGTGATCACGCGCCGACTCTGGGCCGCCGAGGGCTACCCCTCGATGCTCGAGTTCTGCATGCGTGGGCTCCATATGTCGGAGGGCGTGGCCCTCAAGCGCATCCAGGCGGCGAAGACTGCGAACGAGTTCCCGGATGTCTTTGGGATGGTGGCGACAGGCCGACTGCATCTCTCGGCCGTCTGCATGCTGGCTCCCAGGCTCACGGCGGAGAACGCGCCGGGACTGCTCGCTGCATCGGTACATCGGTCCAAAGCAGGCATAGCAAAGCTGCTGGCCGAGCGCTTCCCTCGTCCCGATGTGCCGACGAGCATTCGTCCTCTGGAGGCGAGTTCGTATGATCCGGATCATACGATTTGCGATGCGCCTCTCTTCAAGGCGCCGGCCCACGTGCCAGCATCCAAGGTCGCGCCGCTCTCGGCCGAGACCTACGAGCTGCGTTGCACGCTGGGTCAGCAGCTGCTCGAGAAGCTGCGCTATGTGCAGGCGCTGCTTGGTCGCACGGTCGCAAGCGGCGACATCCCGGCGGTGCTTGAGCTCGCGCTCGATGCGCTGACCGCTGCGAAGGAGAAGCAGAAGTTCGCGGTCACGTCTCGCCCGCGGCAGCACCGGCATGAGCACAAGGCCGCTCCGCAGGGCCGCCACATCCCGGCGCACGTCCGGCGCGCGGTGCTCGAGCGCGAAGCCGGGTGCTGCACGTTCAAAAGCAACAAGGGCACGGTCTGCGGCAGTCAGCGAGGACTCCACTTCGACCACATCGTGCCATTCGCCTGCGGCGGCGAGTCGACGGCCGAGAACCCGAGGTTGCGCTGTGCCGCGCACAACCGACTCGAAGCCGAGCGGCAGTTCGGTCGGGGCTTCATGGATCGCAAGGTGCAGGATGCCAAGAGTGCCGCGCCGGTGACCAACGTCAACGCGCAGTCAGGAACTCAGGTTCCGGAACCTGGGATTTCGACCGTTCCTGCACAAGTCGACCCGAATGCAGCAGAGAGTGAGCCATATCCACATGATCCGGATCATACGGCGCTCCTCGCGCACCGCGAGGAGATCTTCCCCTACTTGCGCGCACTCAAGTTCAAGCTCGAAGAAGCGCGTTACGGCGCGTCCCTGTGCGATCACCTCGTCGGCCGACCACTCGAAGAGAGCGTGAAGCATGCGCTCAAGCAACTTTCGAGAGCGCGCTTCGAGCGATGCACGGTGCGGCCGAGTGCGGCATGAAAGAAACGCGGGCTTCTGTGGAGCGAAGGCGGGAAGTCGCGAGAGCCAGGAGTCGGCGAGGCCCTACTTCCCCTCGCCCTTCGCCAGCATCTTCCTGATGTCATTCAAGATCGGCGCGGGCTCGGTCGCGAATGTATATACGAGCGAGATACGGCCTGTGGCATCGATCAGAAAAGAATGCGTCGTGTGGCCCACTTCGGTACCGTGGCCACTGGCAGCCGGCGAGTACACGGCTTCAGCTTGAAAGAAAGGCAAGAGCGTCTTGAGCTTCGTTGAATCCGGCGCCACGCCGATGAACGTGGGATCGAAGTTGCGCGCGAAGGCGGCGGCCATCGCCGGCGTGTCCTTGCGATGATCCACGCTCACGAACACGAACCGTACGCGGCTCGTGTCGGCGCCCAGTTGTCGTCGAACGCGGCGCCAGTCCGAAAGCGTGGTGGGGCAGATGTCGGGGCACTCCGTGAACCCGAAGGTGAGTAAAGTCAGCTTGCCGCCGGTATTGGCGAGCGACACGTCGCCTGGATCGCTCGGCAGCAACGTGCCCGGCACGGTGAGCGCCGGATCCATCGGCGCGCCTTCGTAGGCGGTGCGATTGGCGCAGGCGCCAAGCGTCGTTGCGAACAGAACGAGAAGCGCAAGCGCATGCTGCTTCATTCCCGCACCTCGGCCTCGATCTCGATCGTGCCGCCGTTCTCGAGCAGGAGGGTGAATCGGACGATCCGGCCGGGCTCGAGCTTCTGGCGTAGGCCGATCAGCATGGCGTGATTGCCGCCCGGCTTGAACTCGACCTTCCCGCCCGCGGGGACCACGAGGCTCGTGATCTCGCGCATGCTGGTCAGGGCGCCATCGTGCACGGACTCATGCAACCGGATGTCGTCGCAGAGCAATCCCGCGGCGGCGACGATGGAGTAGGGACCCTTCGACGTGTTGTGCAGCGTGAAGTATCCGGCCGTCGTCGCACTGGAATCGGCGGCGCGCACCCAGGCGTTCTCGATGCGCGGAATCGAGGGATTCGAGCTCCCGCGTGAGCTGCAGCCTGCGAACGCGAGCACAGCGAGCAGCAACGCCAGCATGCCTCGCATCAGGAGATCCCGAACGCCCGCAGCGTCTGGAAGATGATCAGCGAAGCGAGATACGCCGCAGCGCTCATGCCGACGAACTGGATGATGGGCCACTTCCAGCCGCCCGTCTCGCGACGCACCACGGCGATCGTGCTCGTGCACTGCAACGCGAGGATGTAGAACATCAGAAGCGACAGACACGTGGCCACCGTGAACAACGGCGTGCCATCCGCGCGAGTAGCATGGCGCAGGTTGTCCACCAATGACGTACTGGCGCCGGGCGCGTTGGGGTCGCCCGCGCCGTACACCACGACGAGCGTGGAGACGATCACTTCACGCGCCACCAACGACGTGACGATACCGAGGCCGATCTGCCAGTTGAACCCGAGCGGCGAGAGCACCGGTTCGACGAAGTGTCCGACGCGGCCGGCGAACGAGTGGGCCAGCGCCTCACGATCGTCCAGGCGCTGTGCATCGGCGAACAGCGCATCGGCAGGCGCGCTCTGGCCGCTCGACTGAAGTGCGGCGGCCTGAGTCTGCATGCTCACGACTTGCTGTGATGGCGCGGCCTTGGGGTATTCGGCCAGCACCCACAGGGCGAGCGAGAACAACAGGATCACCGTGCCGGCCTTGCGGACGAAGAGCCGCATGCGATCGAGCGCGGTCCAGAACGCCGTGCGCAGGCTGGGGCGACGGTAGCGCGGCAGCTCCATGACCAGCGGCTGTGTCTCGCCCTTCAAGACCGTGCGTCGCAGCAGCACGGCCCCGAGCAGGCCGGAGCCGGCGCCGACTGCGTACGCGCCCGCCATCGTAGCGGCTGCGAGCATGGGGTTGTTGGGCAGCAGCAGCCCGCCCACCACGAGCGTGTACACCGGGATGCGCGCGGAGCAACTCATGAGCGGTGCGATCATGATGGTCACCAAACGGTCGCGCCAGTCCTCGATCACACGGGTGGACATGATCGCCGGGATCGCGCACGCATGCGCCGAGAGCAAAGGCACGAACGCCTTGCCCGGCAGACCCGCCTTGCTCATGAGCCGGTCCATCACGAACGAGGCGCGCGCCAGATAGCCGGTGTCCTCAAGCAACGCGAGCGCGAAGAACAACAACCCGATCTGCGGCAGGAACACGAGCACGCCACCCACGCCGCCGATCAGACCGCGCACCACCAGGCTGCGCACGTCGTCCTGCAGGAAACTCTGGAGCATACCGTTCGGCACTTCACGCGCGAGCGCCTTCAAGCCGGCATCGGCGCCCACTGCCAACTGCCCGAAGAGCCAATCGATCATGTCCATGGGGAACTGTGCGCCCCAGAAGATCAGCGCGAGCAGGCCGAACATGACTGCCACGATCGCGACCAGTCCAGCCACGGGATGCGTGAGCACGCCATCCAGGTGATCTGTGAACTCGGGCGTGGTGGGGCGCGGGTTCACGCTCACGTTCGCGCCCACTCGCTCGGCCCACTCGTAGCGCGCGCTGAACGCACAGCCCGTGCACGAATCGCAGATCGCGGTGGGCCGCGAGACACGCTTGGCTCCGCGCGCGACTTCGGCAATCGCCATGCGCAGATCGCCCACGCCCTCGCCCGAGCGCGCGGTGATCGGCACCACGTGGCAGCCCAGCTCTTCTTCCAGCTGCGCCATGTCGATCTTGATGCCGTCACGCTCGGCCGCGTCCATCATGTTGAGCGCGACCACGATCGGCAGGTCGAGTTCGAGCACCTGGCTGGCGAGCCCCAGACTGCGCTCGAGGTTGGTGGCATCCATGAGCAGGATGATGGCTTTGGGTCGGCGTACACCGACCAGGTCACCACGCAGGATGTCGCGTGCGAGACGTTCTTCGGCCGACGCCGCTTCGAGTGAGTACAGGCCCGGCAGATCGATGATCTCGACCGGCGACGTGCCCGCGAGCGCCAACCCCGTGCGGTACTCGACCGTGGTGCCCGGATGATTCGCGGTCTTGGCGCGAAGCCCCGTGAGCGCATTGAACAGAGTGGTCTTGCCGGCGTTGGGATTGCCGACCAGCGCAATGAGCGGAGCGGCGAGAGCTGTGGAGTTGATCGTGGCTGTCATGCGCGCGGTCAGTCCTGGCCCGGACGGGGCGGCAGCACGCCCGTGCGCGCCGCGTGATCGCTCGCCAGAGTGTGCTCGAGTGAGTAGGCATGCCCGCACAGATCGAGGAACACATGCTTGGCGACGCGGATCGACACACCGATGCGCGAGCCGAACGCGCGGATGATGAGCGGGTCGCCCTGCTGGATCACCTCGATGCGGCGGCCCACGCACACGCCCATGGCTTTCAGTCGCACCACTTCATCATCGGGCGCAGTCAGGAACCCCACCATGCCGCACGCGCGAACGGGCACGTGGTCAAGACGGGTCAGGCCGAGGTCGGAACCGGGCTCCATGGACATGGGTGGGTCTCGGGCGCTCCAACGCGGACACAATGCTCCGCGCATGCTCGGTGAGCAGGTCGAATCATTCAGGGGATGATGGCGGCGCGCATGGAGTCAACCACAACGCCGCCGTGGCCGCCACGCGGCGCCTGCGGCACGCCTGCACGGGAAATAGGATGCGGCCGCGCCCCATGCGATGCGCCCGCCTGGGCATGCGTCGCGCATGGGAGCTTGCCGTAACCTTGAAACACGCATGGGCGGACGAACCCACACGAAGCGCGGCAGCGTGCAACGGCAACCCGCTCGCGCAGGACCGCTTGCGCCATCGCACGCAGCGTTTCGCAGGCTGCATCGAGGGGACTGGGTGAGACCGCGCGAACCCGCGGTTGGCGCGGTTCTTCCAGTAGCCTTGGCTGCTCACCCTCGAACCCGGGTGGGCTCCTGAGGCGGGCGCTCCCAGTGAGGCGCGTCGCTCGGGTCGGGGGTCGCCGCGCGTCGGGATCCGCGCGGAGGAGCATCTTGAGGAGGCCACTTCCCATGCGACGCATCCCAGTCAGTCTCAGCCTCGCCACCTTCGCGGTGGTTGCCATGACCGCCACGGCGCAAGCCCAGTGCGGCATCACCGGCTCGCCCTTGATCGGCACCACACCCGCCAACCTCTGCGGTACCGGCGGCACGCAGTACATGTGGGAAGGGCCGAACGGGTTCAGCGCGATGACCCAATGTGTGGGGATCACGCAGGCCGGCGAATACAGCCTTTATGCATTCGACGGCAACAGTGGCATGTGGTTCGGGCCGTGCTTGATCAATGTGACCGGCGAACTCATCGAGCCGCCTCCGCCTCCGCCGCCCGTGGCGAATGACACGTTGATCAACTGTCCGCGCGCGGCATGGTTCTGGACGCGGGGCTGTCGCGTGAGCGATCGTGGCAATGACCGCGCCAAGCAGACGATGTCCGCCGAGCAGATCACTGCCGTCGCTTCTGCCGTGGATCAGCGCTCGCAGTTCTTTGGTTGGGCCGACGCGCGCTCGGGATTCTGCACTGCCATGCGCACGTCCGGTTCGAACGATCTGCGCGGTCGCGCCGTGCGGCAGTTCGCCGCGGTGCTCGCCAACCTGGCCGCAAGCGAGATGAAGTTGGTGCCCGTGGACGGTCGTGAAGTGCATCTGCGCGACAACACGGTGCTCGCCTCCGACGTGGCGCGGGGGATGGAGTTGAGTGACTGGGTCGCAGCGACCGACGCCGAACTCACTTCGCTCTCTGCCGCTCCCGGCACCGATCGCAATGCCCGCAAGGCCTACCAGCGCATCCGTCGCGTGGGCTGGATGATCAATCACGGTATGGGCATTGGTGAAGTGTGTCCGCGTGGCGCCTCGACCTCGGCCGAGGAGCGCGACGATGACGAATCCATGGCCATGGCCCTTGCCAGCGACGAAGGCATGTCGGGGATCGTGATGGAGTCGGCGATGCCGAACCCGTTCCGGGACCAGACGCGTATCGCCTACACCATGCAGCAGGCGGGCGAGGTGGAGTTGAACGTGCTCGACCTGTCCGGCCGGTTGGTCAAGACCCTGGTGCGCGGCGCGCAGTCTGCCGGTCGCCATGAGATGTCGTGGGACGGTCGCACCGACAGCGGCCAGTCGCTGCCGGCCGGCGCGTACTTCGTGCACGGCCGCGTGGGCGAGCAGCGCGTGCAGGGGCGGATCGTGATGATCCGGTAGGCTTCGGCAGGACGATTCCTATAAGGAAGTCGCTGAAAAGTGAGCCCCGCACCCCTCAGAAGGTGCGGGGCTTCACGTTTCTCCCACAACTATTCCCCCACCCTTGACCCGCCCTCGCCGCCCCCCATACAGTTCCCGCCACGAACGTTAGTCACACCGGCCCGGGTCCGAGATGGACCGGCCGTCCCTGATTCCGCACGGCACCGCCAACCCGACCGGGCCGTTGCGACGAGACCCATGCCCTTCACATTCAAACTCGAAGCTCAGGACCGCGGCACCGCTGCGCGTGCCGGGCGCATGTCCACCGCCCACGGCGAAGTGCTGACTCCAGCCTTCATGCCGGTGGGCACGGTTGGGTCCGTCAAGACGTTGACTCCAGACGAGTTGAAGGCCGCCGGGTGCGACGTGATCCTGTCCAATACGTACCATCTGCACCTGCGTCCCGGGGTCGAGACGGTGCGCAAGATGGGCGGGTTACACAAGTTCATGAGCTGGGACGGTGGGAGTATCCTCACCGACTCGGGCGGGTTCCAGGTCATGAGCCTCTCGGAGATGAACAAGCTCACCGAAGAGGGCGTCGAGTTCCGCTCGCATCTGGATGGCAGCAAGCACTTCATTTCGCCCGAAGAGGCGATCCGCATTCAGGATGGGCTCGGGACCGATATCGCCATGAGCTTCGACCAGTTGATCGAGCTGCCGGCGCCGATCGAGAAGGTGCGCGAAGCCGTCGACCGCACGCTGCGCTGGGCCAAGCGTGGACTCGATGAGCGCACGCGGCTGCGCGAAGCGGGCAGTGGCGCGATGGCGTTGTTCGGCATCAATCAGGGCGGCACGGACGCGACCGAACGCGCGCGTTGTTTCGCCGGGCTGCGCGAGATGCCGTTCGATGGCTACGCGTTGGGCGGACTGTGGGTGGGTGAGGGCCGCAAACTGGGGCTCGAGATGGTCGAGCGCGATTGTCTGGATTTCCCGGCGGACAAGCCGCGCTACCTGATGGGCGTGGGGCACCCAGTGGATGTGGTCGAGGCGATCAGCCGCGGTGTGGATATGATGGATTGCGTGATGCCCACGCGAAACGCGCGGCGCGGCACGGTGTTCATCAGCACGGGCCGGCTCGTCGTGCGCAACGCCGCGTATGCGCAGGATGAGCGCCCGCTCGATCCCGAATGTGATTGCAGCACCTGCCGCAAATATTCACGCGCTTACCTGCGCCACCTGTTCGTGTCGGGCGAGTTGCTCGGCATGCGGTTGGCGTCGGTGCACGCGATCCATCACATGGTGTCGCTCGTGCGTCGCATGCGCGTTGCCATCCAGGAGGGCCGTGCCGAGGCCTTCCGTGCTGAGTTCCTCGAGAAGTTCAACAGCCGCGAGACGCTGACCGCACTGGCGTCGTAGCGCTTCACCGATACCGATAAGGAGATCATCCATGTTCGTCACGAACGCATACGCGCAGACCGCCGGCGCCGCTCCCGCTGCCTCCGATTCCATGCTCGGGCAGTTCTTCGCCGGTCCCATGAGCTTCCCGCTCATGATGGCGCTGATGTTCGGCATCCTCTATTTCATGGTGATTCGTCCGCAGGGCGCCGAGCGCAAGAAGCTCGAGAAGGCGATCGGAGCGCTCAAGAAGGGCGACAAGGTCGTCACCACCAGCGGCATCTTCGCCACGGTCCTCAGCATCGACAAGGACAAAGCCGTGCTCAAGATCGCCGAGGATGTGAAGGTCGAGTTCGCTCGCAGTGCAATCGCGGCGATCGTGAGCACAGAGAGTAAGTGACATGGCCGTTCGCCCCGTCCGAATCTACGGTGATCCGGTGCTGCGCCAGAAGGCGCGCGAGGTCCTCGAGTTCGATGACTCGCTGCGCGCGCTGGTCGCCGACCTGTACGACACCATGAAGGCTTACAACGGTGTGGGACTCGCCGCGCCGCAGGTGGGCGTGGCGCAGCGCATCTTCGTGGTCGACGTGCCTGCCGAGGACGGTAGTCGCGATCGTTTCGCCGTGATCAATCCGCAGCTGGATCAACGCAAGGGCAAGGACGTGGCTGAGGAAGGCTGTCTGTCCATGCCGGGCGTACTCGAAGACGTGACGCGAGCCTACGAACTGCGCCTACGTTGGCAGGACGAGTGCGGCAAGCAGCATGAACGCATGGTGGACGACTATCTGGCGCGTGCCATCCAGCACGAGGCGGATCATCTCGACGGGGTGCTCTTCACGGACCGGTTGTCACCGCTCAAGAAACAATTCCTGCGCCGCCAACTCGATGGATTGGCGCGAGGCGAACTGCCTGAGGGCTATCACCCTTCCAAAGGCGAAGGGCAGAGACACTGAGCAAGCCGCGCGTGGTTTTCATGGGCACGCCGGAGTTCTCGGTGCCCGCGCTGCGTAACGTGGCGTCACGATGTGACGTGGCGCTGGTGGTCACGCAGCCGGATCGGCCGCGCGGTCGTGGGCTGCAACCCGCGGCTTCGGCTGTTGCAGTAGTGGCAGAAGAGTTGGGACTGACGGTCATCAAGCCGGCGGACATGAAGTCGCCGCAGGTGCGTGAGCAACTCGCGGCGGTGGGAGCGGATCTCTTCGCGGTGGTCGCGTTCGGCGCGATCCTCACACCCGAAGTGCTCGCGTTGCCTAAGCACGGTTGCATCAATCTGCACGGTTCTCTGTTGCCCGACTATCGCGGTGCATCGCCGGTGCAGCGGGCATTGTGGGACGGACTCGCCGAGACCGGCGTGAGCACGATCTTCATGGACTCCGGCATCGATACCGGGGACATCGTGCTCATGGCGCGTGACGCGGTCCGCGACGAGGACGACGCGGCTTCGCTGGCTGCGCGACTCGCCGAGTTGGGCGGGCCACTTCTGGCCGAGAGTCTGTTGTTGGCACATGGGGGCAGGGCTCCGCGGCAATCGCAGGATCGTGCGGCGGGGAGTTACGCGAAGAAGTTGAAGAAGGTGGACGGGGCCGTGGATTGGTCCCTTCCGGCGCGCACCGTCTGGAATCGTGCGCGTGCAGTGACGCCGTGGCCAGGGGCGACGGCGGGATTTCAGGGCAAGCGCGTGCTGTTGCAGGTCACCGAGCCGATTCCGGGGACAGCAGGAAAGACCCCGGGCGAAGTGCTGAGTGTGGACGCGGATGGGATCCGCGTGTCGTGCGGCGAAGGTGCGCTGCTCCTGAAGAGGTTGAAACCCGAAGGTCGCGCCGGGCTGTCTGCGGCGGACTGGGCGCGCGGGGCGCGCCTACATCCGGGTGAACGTTTCGAGCATGGGAAGGAGTTGCTGTCGTGAGTGAAGAAAGAGGTTCATCGGGGCCGCGTCGTCGGCCGGGATCCACGGGCGCGCCGTATGGTGCACCGCGAGGCGATGCACGTCCGCGCCGTGAGAGTGGTCCCTACCGCAGTGGCGGCACCCCCTCGCGCAGCGGCGATTCGCGTCCGCGCCCGTCGAGCGGTGGCAGTAGCAGTGGTGGCGGCTACGGCGATCGCGGCCCGCGTCCTTCGAGTGGCGGTGGCTATGGAGATCGTGGCCCGCGTCCTTCGAGCGGCGGTAGCGGTGGTGGTTTCCGCGATCGTGGCCCGCGTCCTTCGAGCGGCGGCAGTGGCTACGGTGATCGCGCACCGCGCCCAGCGAGTGGTGGCGGCTATGGCGATCGTGGCCCGCGTCCTTCGAGCGGCGGTAGTAGCGGTGGCTTCCGTGATCGCGCGCCTCGTCCGTCGAGTGGCGGCGGCTATGGTGATCGCGGCCCGCGTCCTTCGAGCGGAGGCAGTGGCTATGGTGATCGTGCGCCACGTCCGTCGAGTGGCGGCTACGGCGATCGTGGTCCGCGTCCTTCGAGCGGCGGCAGCAGCGGTGGCTTTCGTGATCGCGCGCCTCGTCCGTCGAGTGGCGGCGGTTACGGCGATCGTGGTCCGCGCCCTTCGAGCGGCGGCAGCAGTGGTGGTTTCCGCGACCGTGCCCCGCGTCCCTCGGGCGGCAGCGGTTATGGCGATCGTGCGCCGCGTCCGTCGAGCAGTGGCGGCTACGGCGATCGCGGCCCTCGTCCTTCGAGCGGCGGCAGCAGTGGTGGTTTCCGCGACCGTGGCCCGCGTCCCTCGGGCGGCAGCGGCAGCGGCTACGGCGATCGCGGGCCTCGTCCCTCGAGCAGCGGCTACGGTGATCGCGGTCCGCGCCCTTCGAGCGGCGGCAGCAGTGGCGGTGGTTTCCGCGATCGTGGCCCGCGCCCCTCGGGCGGCAGTGGCTATGGCGATCGTGCGCCGCGTCCGCCGAGTAGTGGCGGCTATGGCGATCGCGGTCCGCGTCCTTCGAGCGGGGGCAGCAGCGGCGGTTTCCGCGACCGTGCCCCGCGTCCCTCGAGCGGCGGTAGCAGCAGTGGTGGCTTCCGCGATCGTGCCCCTCGTCCCTCCAGTGGCAGCGGTTTTGGCGATCGTTCGCCGCGTCCATCGAGTGGCAGCAGCAGCGGTGGCGGATTCCGCGACCGCCCGCGTCCATCGAGTGGCGGTAGCAGCGGTGGCGGATTCCGCGATCGCCCGCGTCCCTCGAGCGGCAGCAGCAGCGGTGGAGGTTTCCGTGACCGCCCGCGTCCGTCGAGTGGCGGCAGCAGTGGCGGTTTCCGTGACCGCGGCCCGCGTCCGGCTCCCGGTGGTGGCGGCTTCCGCGATCGCGGCGCTCGTCCCGCCGCCGGTTCGTCGTATCGCGATCGCGCGCCGCGCCCCAAGTTCGATGAGTCGCAGGGCCAGGCGGGGGCGGTCAATCGTTCGCGTCCAGCCTACGACGAGGCGACTCCGAGTCCGTTCGGTAACAAGGGTGTGCGTTGGCGGCGCGACGGCAAACCCTCGGTGATGCCGTGGCAGCAGCAGCAGTCCGCGAATCCTGCGTTCGATGATTCGCAGGGTGCACCCATGCCGAGCGATCCACGCGAAGCGGCTCTGCGCATTCTGCAGGCTGTGGACACGCGCAGCGCGTTCAGCGATCGCCTGCTCGATTCCGCGCACAAGAACGGCGGCCCCGATCCGCGTGATCGCGGTCTGCTGCACGAGTTGGTCAAGGGCACGCTGCGCTGGCGTGGTCGCGTGGATGCCGCGCTCGATGCGCGCGTGCATATCGGTCTGCAGAACGTACAGCCGTGGATTCGCAACATCCTGCGCCTTGGCGCATACCAGATCATGTTCCTCGATCGCGTACCCGCACATGCGGCCGTCGATGAGGCCGTGAAGCTGGGTCACAAGTACGGGCACCCCGGCACCGCTGGTCTGGTCAACAGCGTGCTGCGCCGGCTCGCCGAGGAGAAGGACACGATCACGTTCCCCGAGGGCGATGACGTCGCGTCGCTGTCGGTCTGGGGCTCGCACCCGGAGTGGATCGTCGAGCGCTGGCTCCCTCGCTTCGGTGTGACGGACACGCGCGCGTTGATGCTCGCGGACAATCGTCCGGTCGCGACTGGCTTGCGCGTGAATCGGCTCAAGGGCACACGCGAAGAGCTGGTCGCAAAGCTGGCCGAAGCCAAGATCGAAGCACGCCTCGGCGAACTCTCGCCCGACATCGTCTGGGTGGAGGGCACCGAATCGCCCGGCACGCTGGAAGTGTTCACGCAGGGCTGGTGCACCGCGCAGGATGAGAGCGAGGCGCTGGTCGCGCGCATCGTCGATCCGCAGCCGCACGAGCGCATCCTCGACCTGTGTGCCGCGCCCGGTGGCAAGAGCACGCACATGGCCGAGCTGATGGGCGATGAAGGCGAAGTCTGGGCGATGGAACGCGATGCGCATCGTGTCACCTCGCTCGAGGCCACGCTCGCGCGTTTGGGCGAGCACGCCATTCACGTGGTGCACGGCGATGGCCGCACGTACGAGTTCCCCATGCCGTTCGATCGCGCGTTGGTGGATGCACCGTGCTCGGGCTTTGGGGTGCTGGGTCGGCGGGCTGATGCCCGTTGGCGCAAGGGCCCTGAGATCTTCGCCGAACTGCCCGCCGTGCAGCTCGAGTTGCTCGAGGCCGCAGCGCACAAGCTGATCCCCGGCGGCACACTGGTCTACAGTGTGTGCTCGTTCGAACCCGAGGAGACCACTGACGTGGTGGACAAGTTCCTCGCGCAGAACCCGGGATTCCAGTTGGCGAGCGTTGCGGGCCTGGTGCCTGATGCGGTGGTCACTCCTGAAGGCTATATGCGCGTGTTGCCGCACCAGCATGGTTGCGATGGCGCGTTCGCAGCGAGGTTCAAGAAGGCGTGAGCGAAGAGACGCGCACGGACGGGCCGCAGGAACCGACGGGCGAACCGCCCGTCGCTCCCGCGAACGAGACACCGGAAGCTCCCGCACTCGATCCGAGTGCGGGAGTCGATCCGGCCATCGTGCGTGGAAACAAGCTGCGCGACACGGTGGTGATCGTGGGGGCCAGTCTGGTGGCGTTTGGTGTGGGGCTCGGATTGTTCAACGGGCTCGTCATGCCGCGCTTGATCCACGGCACGGGCGACGTCGAAGTGCCCGATTTGGCCAACCTCACGGTCAATCAAGCCGAAGCCGCGTTGCGGCCCACGGGACTCTCGCTGTCGCGCGCGGGCGAACGCTTCGATCCCTCGGTGCCTCGCGGATTCATCCTGTCGCAGGACCCACCGCCCTCGACACCCGTGCGCGGTCGCGTGCGTGTGCTGGTGATGGTGAGTCTGGGCGAAGAGTTCAGCTCGGTGCCCGAACTGTTCGGCGAATCGCGTCGCGGCGCGCAGTTGTTGCTCGAACGAGCCGGACTCGAAGTGGGCGGGATCACACGCGCCCCCAGCGACCAGTTGGGCGAGGGCCTGATCGCTGGTTCGGACCCGCCCGCCGAGAGCGTGCTGCCGCGCGGCACGCCGGTGGCGTTGTTGCTCTCGACCGGTCCCGGCACCGAACTGTTCGTGATGCCCGACCTGACCGGTCGCGAACTGGCCGGCGTGCGTCGCCAGTTCGAAGCGCTGGGCTTTCGCGTGCTGACGCCTCCTGCGGCGCCGACCGTGGGACCGATCCTGGCTCAGTCGCCGCCGCCGGGCTCGCGGCTGACGCGCGACATGCAGGTGGTGCTGCAGGCCACTGGACGCGTGATCCGGTAGTTGCCGCGCGTCGTGGTAGGCTCGAAGCGGGAACCCACACCATGACCCCGGACGAAGCCCAGCCGCCTGCGGCCAAGCCGCCGCTCGATTCCACCGCCGTTCTGATCGATCGCTACCGTGCGGGCGACCAGGGCGCGCGCGATGCGCTGTTCGCCCGCTATCTGCCGGTTCTGCAGCGTTGGGCCCATGGCCGCCTGCCTGCCGCCGCCCGGAATCTGGCCGACACGGGAGATCTTGTGCAGGTCACCCTCCTTCGTGCGTTAAGTCATGTGCACGAGTTCGACTCGCAACGGGAGGGGGCGTTCCTGGCGTACCTGCGGCGTGGATTGCTCAACGGCATCCGCGACCAGCTGCGCCGCGCTGCGGTGCGAGCACCTTCGGGGATCGATCCCGAGGCGCTCGCCTCGCATGAGCCCTCACCGCTCGAGAGCGTCATGGGCGCGGAGACACTCGCCGCGTATGAAGCAGCGTTGGCGCGGCTCCCGAGTGAGCTGCAGGAGGCGGTGATCATGAGGGTGGAGTTCGGCTACACATGGCCGGAAGTCGCAACGGCGTTGGGGCGTCCCACGCCCAATGCCGCGCGCATGCTGGTGACGCGCGCGCTCGCGCGTCTGGCGGAGGACATGCATGCCCATCGCCGGTGATCCCGAGGCGGCCGACCCAAGACTGCTCGAAGCCGCAGAAGCCGTGGCGGATGGCGGCGCGGTCGACTGGGCATCGCAAGCAGCCGAATCGCCCGAACTCGCTGGCGCGCTCGAGGAACTGCAGATGCTGGCGCAGATGCACGGCGCGCTGCGTTCGCTGGAAGGCGATGCGCCCTCGATCGAACGTACCGTTCTGTTCCGCTGGGGCGAGCTGGAAGTACTCGCGAAGTTGGGCGAGGGACACTCGGGCGAAGTCTGGAGTGCGTGGGATCCCGCACTGGAGCGCGAGGTCGCGTTGAAGCTGGCGCACGAAGGCGAGCGCCGCTCGAACGCGCTCGAAGAGGCGCGCCGACTCGCGCGCGTAAGGCACCCGAACGTGCTCGCGATCCACGGCGTCGATGTGCGTGATGGCCGCGCGGGCCTGTGGATGGAGAGGCTCGAAGGCTCGACGCTCGAACAACTGCTCAGCTCGCAGGGCGTGCTCGGTGCACGCGAGGCAGCCGGAGTGGGGATCGAGCTGTGCCGCGCGCTGGCCGCCATTCACGCAACGGGACTGGTGCACGGCGATGTGACCACGCGCAACGTCATGCGCGAGCGCGGCGGACGGATCGTGCTGATGGACCTGGGCTCGGGCACCGTGTCCGGCGACCTCGCAGTTGGCTCGCTGACCGGCACGCCGCTGTCCAGCGCGCCCGAGTTGCTCACGGGCGCCGCGCCGGATGCACGTGCGGACCTGTATGCACTGGCGGTGCTGTTGTTCCGGCTCGTCACGGGCGAGTACCCCGTGACCGCCGACTCGCTCGATGCACTGCGTGCAGCGCACGCATCGGGTGTGCGGCGCTCGTTGCGTGCGGCTCGCGCGGATCTGCCGACGGGATTCGTGGCAGCGGTTGAGCATGGACTGATTGCCGACCCCGCGCAGCGATATGCCGATGCTGGCGCGTTCGAAGCGGCGCTTGCAGAGGCGATGATGCCGGTTGCGGCTGGCGTTGTGACCACAGCGCCCGTTCGCTCGCAGAAGTTGCAGGCATGGGGCGTGGGCGTGCTGGTGACGGCAGCGGTGGTGGCCGTGCTCGCATGGATCGGAAGGCCGCGCGAAGCGGTGACGACTTCTGAGGCTGGCGCTCAGAACCCCGTTGCTTCGTCGGTGCCGATTCCCCAAGTGGTGCCGAGTGCACCCAGCAGCGTTACGCCCGCGTTGCCGCCGAGCATCGCCGCGCTCGAGTTCCTGCGCGGCCGCGACGGGACGGCCGAAGCCGTGCAATCCGGCGCGCTCGTGCGGGTGGGTGATGAACTCTGGATGCGCATGGCCACGCGCGAAGCCGCGCATGTGTACGTGTTCAACGAGGACGACGCCGGCGAGGTATATGCGTTGTTCCCCGTGAGCGGCACGAGCCAGGCCAACCCGCTGGAGCCCGGCGCCAAACGCGAGCTGCCCGGCGCGCGCGAAGGCGAGACGTTGCACTGGCAGGTGTCATCGCCCGCAGGGCGTGAGCGTTTCCTGGTGATCGCCTCGCGCAAGCCACTCGCCGCAGTGGAGCGGGCAGTCGCGGCGCTGAGCCCCGCGAGCGCGGATGCACCGCTCACCTATGCCGCAGTCAACGACACGCTGATGGCCGCGCTGCGCGGAGTGGGTCGCATGCGGCCCGCGACGCCGATGCACGAAACGAGCGGCAGGCTCGATGCATTGGTGGCCGAGCTCTCCATGACCGATGGCGTGTGGTTGCGCAGATACGAGCTGGTGCATGAGGTGAGGTAGGGGGCTTGATTCGGGGCCGGCGCGCGGGCCAATTGACTGCTGTGCCCGACCTACGCATGGGACTAGACTCCGCCTCGGTGCCGAGCTGCACATCCCTTCGGAGGTTCCATGCCCAGTCGTGAACGCGAATCATTCCTCGCCACGTGGTCGGAAGAAGCCAAGAAGACCGCGGATCTATTGCGCGCATTGCCGCCCACCCAGTACGACTTTCGCCCGGTTCCGGAGTGGCGCTCGATCGGTGAGATGGCGTGGCACCTGGCCGAGGGCGATGCGTACATGTCCATCGCCGCGGTGCAGGGCAAGTTCGACTTCGCCTCCAAGCCCGAAGGGATCGAACGCCCCAGGACCATCGCCGAGTTGGCTCCCGCATACGAACGCGTGCACGCGGAAGCCATCGCAAGGGTGCGGACTCTAAAGCCCGAGGACATGGATCGCACGATGCCGGATTTCTCCGGTGAGCCCATCCGCGTCGGTGCCATGCTGTGGACGTATCTGTTGCACCACAACATCCATCACCGCGGACAGCTCTCGCTCATGAGCCGTCTGGCGGGGGGCAAGCCGCCCGGTATGTACGGACCGAACCTGGAAGAGACTCAGGCCATGGCGGCGGCTCGCGCAAAGGGCTGATGCCAGCGGCGAAGACAGGCGGCGGGCGTTCGGGGTGATCTCCGGACGCCCACCTCCGCCGCTAGGGCATCCTGACCACCCGCTGAGTACCCACCACGCCGTCGGCGGTGAATCGCACCAGATAAATGCCGGGCGGTGTGTTCCTGGCTCCCGCGCGAGCGTTGTCCCAGCGCACCTTGTGTTGGCCGGCTGGGAGACGGCCGCCGACCAGCGTCGCCACTCTTTGACCGCTCACGTCGAAGACTTCAAGTGAGACCTCGCACTCGCGCGTGAGATCGAATGCGAGTTCGGTGAGCGGTCCAGATGGGTTGGGCCTGGCGCCATACAGGCGCGTCGCGACTGCCGTGCTTGGGGGCGCACTATTCAGCGGGACATCGGGAATCCAGCGCGTTGAGACAGACTCATTGCCGTGGCGATCGACCGCGACGATTCGGTAGATCCACGGTGCGCCCGCTGCGTCGGTCCATTCGGGTTCCGAAGATGTGCCGACCAGCCGTCCAGAGGAGGGCTCGAAGTCCGGCGATGCGCCGCGATAGACGCGGTAGCCCACGAGATCGAACTCGCCCGAGGGCGTCCACTGAAGCCGGGTGACCCCGTCACGGTAGCTGCCTTCGAGTCCCGTGATCCCAGCGGGAGCCAGATTGTCCACTGAGTAGCCCGAATCCGGTAGCGAGTCCCAGAAGGGATCATTCGCCCCCGGGCCCGCATGCACCCGCACCATGAACTGGGTGAAGGGATTCGTGGCCCCCGAATCCGCAGGCAATGGCACGGTCATGCTGTACTGAGCCAGCGGGCCAGACTGTTGAGTGGAGGCGAGTGCCCAGGGCGCCGCACCTTGCCGAGTGAACACTTCGTAGTACCGCCCAGAGGAATACACATCGTCGATGTAGCTGGCACGCCACGAGAGCTTCACACGGCCACCCTGATCGTTGGCTACGTCGCGGACCGCAGTGATATCCGAGCGGACATGCCCGAGATAGCCATAGCTGTCCACCCGTTGCGCATAGATATCGTAGGTGCCGCCGCGCACATCCTGCCACGCCACGATCACACCGCCGGAAGCATCGGAAGCGATCACCGGGTTGAACTGTCCGCCCGCAGAGGTCGCGGCCCGCGCGGGCTCTGACGCGGGCACGAGTGCACCTGTCGCTTTGATGCGGCGAACCAGGACATCTCCGAGAATATCCCGATAGTCCGTGTAGACGACGAACACGCCACTGGCACCATCGCTCACGAGCTGTGTGCCGATTGCATTCGCACCCGCAGTGCTCACCAGAGCCCCGCCGGGTGCCAACCCATGTGTGCCACCCGAGAACACCTGCTGGGCATAGATCCCGTACAGGCCGGCTCGGCCATCGGTCCATGCGACGAAGGCGCCGCCGATGCCGTCCGGGATCATCGTGGGACTGCTCTGTGAGAAGCCCGCTTGAGCGACCGCGATGCCGGATGTACCCCATTGCAATGCGCCGATGGAGTTGAGCCGTTGGCTGTAGATGTCCGTGTAGTTCCCGCCCTCATTGCGCGCGTCGCTCCAAGCCACCAGTGCGCCGCCCGATCCGTCCGGAGCAATCGTTGCTTGATACTGCCCGACGAATCCCACTGTGCTCGGGGACGCCTGCACGCCGTTCACGGTCCACAGCGCTGCACCTGAAGCGTTGAGCCGCTGCACATACACTCTCTGGTTGGTGCGGAACTCCGACCAGCACACCAATGCACCGCCCGCGGTGTCGGTGACCAGTTCGGGATCCGCTTGCTCGCCGGATAACGACGAGAGCGCGACTCCATTGGTGCCCCACAGTCGCACACCGCTCCCATCCAGGCGCTGCGCACGCACCCGGTAGGGCCCCTCGATCTCCATGATGATGGTCGTCTGCCTACAGCACACGATCGCGCCGCCCGCGCCATCGTTGATCAGTCGCGCGTCGCGGGCGAATATCCGAGTCCCTCCAGTCATGACCAACACGCCGTTGGCCGTCCACTGCGGCACGCCGGCGGAGTTGACCCGCTGGGCGTAGATGCTCGACCTGCCGGCCGTTCGATCGTCCTCCCACACGACGACCGCGCCACCCGCGCCATCGGCCAGCAGTTGTACGCCGTGTGCATCGGTGGTGGACACGTTGACGCCGATCGGTGCCCACAATGGCGCTCCGTTGGCATCCAGTCGCTGAATCACCACCCCCGGACTGCCCTGGACGTTCCACGCGATCAGACTGCCGCCAGCGCCGTCAGGGACGATCGCCGGCAACTCCTGGTTCCCCGCCAATGGGCTCACCAACACACCACTGGCGAATGGATCGTGCGGCCAGGCGGCTTCGGCATGGGTTCCAATGAGGCTCGCCAACACTGCCATGCCGGTCACGAGAATGAGTCTGCGCATGGCACTTTCATCCTTCCGGGCGGTGATCATCGCACCACCACCAATCGACGCGTGAACGTGCGGTGCTCGGCTTCGAAGCGCACGAGATAGATCCCGGGCGCCAACTGGCGGCCAGATTCGTCATGCAAATGGATCCGCTGCACGTGCTCACCCGCAGCGACAGGGCCATCAAGCAGTGTGCGCACCCGGCGCCCCGCGAGGTCATGCAGGGCGAGTCGCACCGCCGTGGGCCTTGGCAGTGCGAACCGCAGCGTGGCGTCGAGTCTCGCGGGATTGGGATCCGGGAGTGCGAACGCGGCCGAGCCCAGTGGATCGGCGTCCACGTCGAGCACCCCCGACGGCGATGCGACCGCGGCTACGGATGCATTCCCGTGCACGTCCACAGCAAGCAGCTTGTAGACCCACTGCGTGCCAGTGACATCCGTATAGCCAGTGTCTGGCTTGACGACCACGAGATTACTGCCATCGGGGGTGAAAGCAGTGGTGGCGCCCCGATGAAGGCGGTAGGCCGCGAAGTCGGCTTCGTTGCTGACGCCCCACGAGAGATGCGTCTGACCCGCGCCATACGCACCCGTGAACAGGTTCGGCGACTGAGGCGCCAGATTATCGACCGAGTAGCCCGAGTCCGGGGACGAGAACCAGTGCTGTGCGGGTGTGCCGCGCGCCTCCACCATGAACTGGGTGCGGGGATTCGATCCCGGCAACGAGTCTCCAAAAGAGACGAGTGCCTGTGTATAGGAGAGCGCCTGAGTCGGCGGCGAGGTCTGGATGAACTCCCACGCGGACTCGCTCGAAGCGGTGAATGAGGCGAGCAGCTTCCCGTCCGTCGCAGCCTCATCTGGGTCCGACGTGATTCCACGACGAACCGCCATTGCACTTGCGATCGGCCCGTTGGTGGGGACCGATCTCCACAATCGGTAATCGCTCACACCGCCATAGGCAGCCGCATCCAGGTAGCTGGCCGACCAGGACAGCTCGATCCATCCGCCCTGATCGTTCGGCGCATCACGCACCCCGGTGATTCGCGGATCAGGATCCCCGAGTGGACCATGGTGATCGATGGATTGCGCATAGATGTCCCGTTCCCCACTGCGCGAATCAGACCATGTGGCGATCGCGCCCCCGCCACCATCGGGTACGAGGAACAGTCCGTCCCCGGAACCATCGGCGAGACTCAGCGGCACTCCATTGGCGGACCAGAGCATGGCGCCGCTGGGGCTCAAACCCTGCGCGTACGGATTGATCAGGCCGCTGCGGAGCCCTGACCAGCCCACGATGGCGCCGCCCGATCCGTCCGCGACGATCGCGATCGAGGTGGCGAACCCTGCGATGTTGCACACCCCCACGCCGCCCGAAGCCCAGAGCGGCGCATTGTTGGCACCGATTCGCTGAGCGTAGACCTCCACCCGCCCGGCGATGCGCTGATCCTCCCAGGCCGCGAACAGGCCACCAGCGCCGTCGGAGGCGATGAATGGCGCGCCCTGGAATCCGGGCAACGTGCAGACCGGCACGCCATCAGAGGAAGTGAGCCGGTTACCCAGGGCGTTCACTGCGCCAGCCACGACGTCCTGATCCACGCCGTTCGACGAGGACCACGCGATTCTCGCACCGCCCAGGCCGTCCCCCACCACCTTCGGGTTGGATTGGCCGAGGGCGGCGTTGCATACCATGACCCCATCCGTGACCCAGAGCGATGTGCCCGACGCATTCAGCCGTTGTGCGTAGATGTCGCCGGCTGCGTCGCTACGATTGTCCGCCCAGACCATGACGGCACCGCCCGAGCCATCCGCCGCGATCGTGGGCGCGTTCTGGTCGTTCGCAGCCGCACACACCGCGACACCGAAGTTGTTCCAGGAAATCGTGCTGGTGGTCGTGATCCGCCCTGCATAGAGATCGCGAACACCCGTGTTAGGTCCCACCCGCTGATCGGTCCACACCACGATCGCCCCACCCGCGCCATCCGAGCAGATCGCCGGAGTCGCCTGGTTGCCGATGACATAAGTGTTCATCGACCTGCCGTTGACTTCGAAGCCGATGCTGCCCGCAGCAGAGATGCGCTGGGCATAAATCGCCACATCGATCGGCGTGCCGCGCGCGTCCTGCCAAGCCACGATCGCACCGCCGCTGCCATCGCTGGTGATCACGGGCACTGTCTGCGCGCCGGCGGCTGTGCACAGGGGTATCCCTCCGGGCGTCCACATCACCACGCCGGCGGCGTTCACTCGCTGGGCGTAGAGGTCGGCCACGCCATTGCGGAAGTCCTCCCATACCACGATGGCTCCGCCCGAGCCGTCAGTGATCGACGCCGCTCTCTGTTGGCCGCTGGACGCGACGCAGAGCGGAACATTCACGAGTGGATCGTGCGGCCATGCGGCGTGTGCGACCGAAGTGGAAAGCAGGCAAATGGTCACGATGATCGTGAGCATCGCGGGGGTGGGATCTCGCATGGGGCCTCCGGGCGGAGAGGTTGGTCGAGACAGGAAGGCAACCATTGCCTCGCCGACTCACCTATCCATACGGCGCAGCCCACTCGGGCGAACAGGCCCCTTCGTTCAGCCCGCGGCCAAGATGCTCGACCGCTCCTGCGAGTGTGTCAGCCATAGATGGCGGCTCGCGCGAAGGGTTGAGGGTTGCGATGTGATTTGAGAACGGGCGCCCAGCCGAAGTCGCTGGGCGCCCGTTCAGCTTCGTACGCCTACGCTGGAGGTGGCGGGCGACATGAATCCTGAAGTGCACGCGCGCTATCGGTGGCCCTGCGAGCGGGCGCAGGGCGCCTTGGTCGCCCTGGCTTGCGCGGGCTCTCGCCTCGCGGCGGGGTTCATGTATCGTCATGGCTGCCGCATGAGGCCCCGCCCCCGGGAAGCCGGAGTTGGGATGAAAGTGGGCGAGTTGATCCGCCTTCTTGAGCGAGATGGCTGGATCCTGGTTCGAACAAGAGGCAGTCACCGGCAGTTCGAGAACCGGAGCAAGCCAGGAACAGTGACAGTCGCGGGGAAACCAAGCTTCGATATTCCGCCGGGAACCCTGAACTCGGTTCTGAAGCAGGCCGGTCTCAAGAAGCGGGAGGCAGGACAGTGATGCGATACAAAGTGGTTCTTGAGCGAGGGGAAACGAGTTGGGGTGCGCATGTCCCCGACCTCCCTGGATGTGTCGCCATAGGCGAGTCGCGCGCAGAGGTGGTGGAACTGATCCGGGAGGCGGTCGTCCTGCACATCGAAGGGCTGCGCGAGCAGGGATCTCCTGTTCCGACGCCAACCTTCGAGGGCGAGATCATCGAGGTGGAAGCGGCCTGATTCGCGGCCTTTGCTGCAGACCACTTGCGCCCGCACCACGCCCCCGGCACGATGACCCCGAGAAGCCCCAGCCCCAGCCCTTCGTCCGAGGTCGCCATGCCCGCGCAGTCGCCGATCATCGCCCCCAGTATCCTGTCCGCTGACTTCTCGCGTCTCGCCGAGGAAGTCGCGCTCGTCGATCCGGCCACCGACTGGGTGCACTGCGATGTCATGGACAATCACTTCGTGCCCAATCTCACGTTCGGGCCCATCGTGGTCGCTGCTGTGCGCAAGCTCACCACGGCGTATGTCGACGTGCATCTGATGATGGAGCGCCCGTGGCTGATGGTCGATGAGTTCCGCAAGGCGGGCGCGGACATGATCACGGTGCACATCGAGGCCTGCGCCAACACGCGCGAGGTGCTGCGGCAGATCCGCGCAACGGGGGCCAAGGCGGGGCTGTCGCTCAAGCCGGGCACGCCGTACGCGGCGATCGCGCCGTATCTGCCGGATCTCGATCTGCTGCTGGTGATGACCGTGGAGCCAGGCTTCGGGGGACAGGCCTTCATCACCGACATGCTCGACAAGGTTGCTGCGGCTCGCGAGGAGCGCGACAAGAAGAAGCTCTCGTTCTTGATCGAGGTCGATGGCGGGATTGCGGCCGACACCGCCGCGCAGGCACGTGCTGCGGGTGCCGATGTGTTCGTCGCGGGCAACGCGGTCTACCGCGCCAGCGACCCACGCGCGGCTCTCGGGCAGCTTCGCACCTCGGTCGGTCGCTGATCGCACGCGCATGAGCGGCCCGCCGGATCGCACGCCGGACGCTCCGCCACCGGACGATCTCGAGTCCACGGCGATCCTGCTCGAACGCGTGCGTGCCGGCGATTCCCCGGCGCGCGAGCGATTGGTCGCACGCTTCCTGCCGATCCTGCGCCGGTGGGCGAGCGGGCGGCTGCCGGGGCACGCTCGCTCGCTGGCCGACACGGATGATCTAGTGCAGGTGTCGTTGTTGCGTGCGCTCGATCGGGTGGACGCCTTCGAGGCGCACCGCGAGGGCGCGTTTCTGGCCTATCTGCGCCGCATCCTGCTCAACTCGATCCGCGACGAGATCCGCCGCGCGGGTCGGCGCCCCAACGACCCGCTCGAGGACCACGATCTGTCTTCGCCCGAGCCCAGCATGCTCGAGAAGCAGATCGGTCGCGAGGCGATGGAATCGTACGAGGCAGCACTCGCGCATCTGAGCGAGGCGCAACAAGAAGCGGTGCTCATGCGGCTGGAGTTCGGCTACAGCTATCCTCAGATCGCCGAGGCGATGGGCCGTGGAACGCAGCCGAATGCGGCCCGAATGCTGGTGGCGCGGGCTCTGGTGCTGCTGGCCGAGGCCATGGACGTCCACCGGGGCTGAGCCGGTGTGTGCGCTTTTCGGTCGCTCGGACGTTCTTCTGGGTGAGGGCCTGCGCCATGCGGCACCAGGCCATGTCGGGCAGGGGAGGATTGGATGTCCGGTACCGAACACGATGCGCTGACCGATCCGGCGAGCCGCATCGCGGATGGCAAAGCGATCGATTGGCAGGCGGAGCTCGAGGCGTCGCCCGAGCACGAGGCTGGTCTGGTCGGGTTGCAACGCGTGGCGGCCATCGCACAGGCGTGGCGTGATCTGGGCGTGACGCCCCAGGACGACGACGCGCCGGCCAGCGGCGAGGCCGCGTTGTTCCGCTGGGGCGCGCTCGAAGTGCGCGAGAAGTTGGGCGAGGGCAGTTTCGGCGAAGTGTATCGCGCCTATGAACCCGCGCTCGCGCGCGAGGTGGCACTCAAGCTGCGGCGCGCTTCGGGCGACGACGCGAGCGCACGCCGTGCACTCGATGAGGCGCGACGACTCGCGCGGCTGCGGCATCGCAACGTGGTCGCTGTCTACGGCGCCGACGTGCACGAGGGTCGCGCGGGGCTGTGGACCGAGCTGCTGCGCGGACGCACGCTCGAGCAGCTCATCGCCGAGCGCGGCAATCTGGGCGGCGAGGAAGCGGCGCTGATCGGCGTCGATCTGTGTGGCGCGCTGGCGGCGGTGCATGCGGCGGGGTTCGTGCATGGCGACGTCAAACCCGCGAACGTCATGCGTGAGGACGGTGGCCGCATCGTGCTCATGGATTTCGGCTCGGGCTCCTCGCGCGCGCTGGGCGTGGGCGGCGCGCTCACGGGCACGCCACTCACGGCGGCGCCCGAAGTCCTGAGCGGCGCGGCGGCGAGCGTGAGTTCGGATCTCTACAGTCTGGGCGCGTTGTTGTATCGCATGGTGACCGGGCGCTATCCGATTCAAGCGGGCACGCTCGATGAACTGCGCGCCAAGCACGCACGGGGCGAGCGCGGCTCGCTGCGCACCGCGCGGCCGGACTTGTCTCCCGCGTTCGTCGCGGCGGTCGAGCGCGCGCTCGCCGCGGACCCGGCGCAGCGATTCGCCGACGCGGGCCAGTTCGAATCGGCACTGCGTTCGGCGCTGGCACTGAGCCCGGCTCCGGCGAGCACGACCACCCAATCCAGTTCGTCGGCCACGCGTGGCTTTCACTGGCAGCCGTGGGCCACAGCTGCAGCGCTCGCGATCGCCGCATTCGCCGCTTGGCGCCTGCAGCCGGGCACGGGCACGCAGCCGAGCGACCCCGCGCTGGTCGCCACCGACTCGCTCGCGACGCCGCAACTGGCCGCACGGCCAGTTCAAGACGTCGTGGTGCCATCGTCCTCGCGAACGTCCAGTGCGATTTCCGCCACCCCGATCACCGCCGAGGCCGTCCTCTATCGCCTGCGCGGCGGCGAACGCGTGCCGCTCGCGGATGGCAGCAGCATCTCGCCGGGCGATCATCTGTATCTCGAACTCGAGGCCGCCGAGCGCCTGCATGTGTATGTGCTCGACGAGGATGAACAGGGCGAGACGTTCGCGTTGTTCCCCGTGCCCGGCACCGAGCAGCTCAACCCGCTCGCGCCCGATCAGCGCCATCGATTGCCCGGCAAGCGTGACGGCGCGCCGTTCGACTGGGTCGTGACCAGCAGCGGCGGTCGCGACCACGTGCTGGTGATCGCCTCGCGCAAACCTCTGCCCGAACTCGAGCAGCGGATCTCCGCTCTGGCCCCGGCCGACGCCGGCCGCCCGGTCGCCTACGCCCGAATCGGGGACGAGGCGATCGCCACGCTCCGCGGCATCGGTGGCATGGCCCCGGCGCCCGAAGGGGCCGCTCGCGAGAGCCAGCTGGACGGGCTGGCCAGGGCGCTGGCCGCGCGGCGCGAGGGCGGCATCTGGGTGCGGACTTTCAGCCTGCAGAATCGGTGAGCGGTCCCTCGCGGCGTCCCTGACTCGGGGCCCCTGCCCGGGCTGGCAGCCCCCTCCGGCCCTGTGGTAGGTTCCCCGCCTCGCAAAGCCGAAGGGATACCTTGTTCGAAGCGCTCACTGATCGGTTCCAGGGCATCATCCGCAATCTCACCGGGGCTGGACGGCTCACGCCGGACAACATCCGGGAGTCCCTGCGCGATGTCCGCAGAGCGCTCCTCGAGGCGGATGTCCCCGTGGCGGTCGCGAAGGAGTTCGTCGCGCGCGTCGAAGAGCGTGCGGTCGGGGATGAGGTGCTCAAGAACCTCAAGCCCGGCCAGCAAGTCGTGGGCATCGTCCACGAAGAGCTCGTCAAGATGCTGGGCAACAGCCCGGTCACGCTCGCGGGGTCTCAACATCTGCCGACGGTGGTGCTGCTCGCGGGCCTGCAGGGCTCGGGCAAGACCACCTTCGCGGGGAAGTTGGCCAAGTGGTTGAAGGCGCGCGGCAAGCGGACCTTGCTGGTGAGCGCCGACGTCTACCGGCCAGCGGCGATCGATCAGTTGGAACGCGTGGCCAGTCAGGCCGATGCTGGTTTCTGGCGCGCGAGTGAGGGCACCGATCCGCGGGACATCGCCGCGGGTGCGCTCGAACAGGCAAGGCAGCGTGGATTCGATTTCCTGGTGCTCGATACGGCCGGGCGGCTCCAGATCGACGAAGTCCTCATGACCGAGTTGAAGGACCTCAAGCGCATCGTTCGCGCGCATGTGGTCTATCTGGTGGTCGATGGCATGATCGGACAGGAGTCGGTCCGAGTGGGACAGACCTTCGCCGAGCAGGTCGGCGTCGATGGTGTGATCCTCACGAAGATGGATGGGGATGCTCGCGGCGGTGCCGCGCTCAGTCTCCGCCAGGTGACAGGTAAACCCATCCTGTTCCTGGGCGTCGGCGAGAAGCTCGACGGTCTCGAAGTGTTCGATGCCGAGCGCGTCGCAGGACGCATCCTCGGCATGGGTGACGTTGTGGGTCTGGTGGAGAAGGCGCAGCAGGCCGTCACGGCCGATGAAGCCGTGGCCATGGCCGACCGACTCAAGAAGTCGGATTTCACGCTCGACGACTTCCTCTCGCAGATCCGTTCAGTGAAGAAGATGGGTCCGCTGGAGGACCTGATCAAGATGATGCCCGGTGTCCCCAAGGATGCGCTTGCGCAGTTGGGCCCGGGTAAGGATGTCTTCAAGAAGCACGAGGCCATCCTGCTCAGCATGACTCCCAAAGAGCGCCGACTTCCTCGGGTGCTCGATGGGAGCCGCCGCAAACGCATCGCGGCGGGCAGCGGCACGGCGGTGAGCGACGTGAATCGGCTGCTCAAGGACTACGAACAAGCCAAGATGATGATGAAGGCGCTCAAGCAGGGACCTCGCGGACTCGCGGGCCTGCGCGGGCGCATGCGATAACGCAACAGTCACCCCCGAGCCCACTGTGGGTTCGAACAGTCCCAAAGGAGAGAAGCAAGCATGGCGGTCGTCATTCGCTTGATGCGGGCCGGCGCGAAGAAGCGGCCCTTCTACCGGATCGTGGTCGCGGACTCTCGCCGTCAGCGCGATGGTCGCTTCGTCGAGATCCTTGGTTACTACGACCCGATGGCCAAGCCCTACGCGCTCAAGATCGATCTCGAGTCCGCCAAGGCGTGGATCGCCAAGGGTGCGACTCCGTCCGAGCAGGTGATGTCGCTGCTGCGGAAGGAAGGCATCACCAAGGGCTCTGCGAGCAAGCCGACCAAGAAGCCGGCGGCCGCGGGTGCCAAGAAGGCGGCTGTGAAGCGTGATCGTCCCCGCAAGGTGACGGAGCGCAAGGTCAAGGCCAAGGCGGCGCGCGCCAAGAAGAAGGCGAACCCTCCGGCACCGAAGGCCAAGAAGAAGAAGAAGTAGGATCGCGGCCTGTAGCGCGGTTCGACGTGTGACGAAGCCCCGGTGCTCTCGCGAGCGCCGGGGTTTTCGCGTGGGGTTGACGGCCCGGCGCCGCGTGCGCGAAGGTGCCCCGCATGAGGCATTCCCATTTGGCGCCATTGCTGCTGCTCGCCCTCGGTCTCTCGCTCGCCGCCTGTCAGGCCAAGCCGGACGCGCCGCCAGCGCATGCAATCGACCCCACACTCCGCTCGCAGGCCCTTATCGACTCGGGCAATGCGGCATTCACGGCCAAGGACTACGCCGGAGCCGCCAAGCGCTATGCGAGTGCGGTGGCGGTGGCGCCGGACGACCCGGCCGCGCACTACGGGCTGGGCATGGCGCTGGCCAAGTTGGGCCGCGAGGACGATGCGCGCCTGGAATACGCGAAGGCGCGTGAACTGGCTCGCGCATCGGGCGATAGCACCCAGGTCGAAAGCGGGCAGTAGTCGTCGTCCCGCGGGCTCGTGCGTCGTGCTTGCATGGCGCGTTCCTTCTGCGAACATGCTCGGTGAGAAATGCCCACGCCGTCCCCCTCATGGTCCCGCGGGAGTCCCTGATGCGCGCACGCTGCCTGGCCATCCTTGTCTTGGCTCTGTTCGCCAGCTCGGCATTCGGCAAGCCGGCCAAGTCGGCGCCGCCAACGCTGCCTGCGTTCGATCCCAAGGACGCGACGCTCTCGGTCGCGCTCAAGGAGCCGTATCGCGCGTTGACGCTCAAGAACCGCAGCGCCGAGGCGGACAGCACGGCCGAGGCGCGTTATTCGATCGCGACGCGGCTTGGCGTCGCGGACTCGCTGCAGATGGGCGCGTATCTGATCGATTTCCTCGAGACGCGCCCCAATCTGCGCGCAGGTCGTCGGCCCACGCCCCAGGATCGTGCGCTCTCGCAACGGACGCTCCGGCTTGCGCAGCAGTATCCGGGAATCGATTCACTGTTCCTCGCGCGCGCGCTGTTCGTGGAAGCCGAGATCTTCGCCACATCGCGTGCGTTCGTGCCTGCGGACTCAGTGCACGTGATCGCCCTGGGGATCCGCGACCGGCACCTGCCGGCGGACAGTCCGATGCTGTCGTTCTCACTCGGCGCGCTCACCTCGGTCAATCAGCTCCTCAACCGCCCGATCTCGCTGGTGTACGGCGAGCGCGGCCTCAAGATCCTGGAGCAGCGCTCGGGCCCGGATAACTTTCGTACCGCGCTCGCTCGCTACTCGTTCGCGGCCGCACTCAATCAGTTCGGTCAGGTGGCACGCGCAACGGTCGAGATGTCGCGCGCCGTGCCCGCCATCCGCAAGCAGTTGACCGACGACCACCCCGAGATCCCGCGCTTCATCAATGCCGAGGCGATTCTCGCCAAGGCCAATGGCGACTATCTCGAGGCGCGCCGACTTCAAGATCTGGAACTCTCGCTCATCCAGCGCCGGACGCCGCCTGATTCGATTGCGATGGCGCGCTACCTCGGGCTGGCGACCGAGATCCGCAACGACCTCGGCGACTACGCGACCGCCCTGCCCATGGCCGAGCAGACGTACGCCATGTTCACGGCGCTCTACCCTCGTCGCGATCCCCATGTCGCCGAGGCACAGGTCCAGCTCGCGAGGGCCTATGTCGGCGTGGGCGACTTCGCGACGGGCGCGGCATGGTTCGACAGTGTGAACGCCGGCGCGCAGGGCGCGCATGGCAGTGCCACACAGTCTGAGTATGCCGTGCTGTTGCAGGCTCAGCAGGTGCGGGCGCGGCGCGACACCGCGACCGCGTTGGCATGGGCAGCGGGCGTGCTCGCGGGCGAGGACTCTTCGCACGTCGTGCCCGATGCTTACGAGGCTGAGGCGGTTCGCTTCCAACTCGAGACGTTGGTGGATGCGGGCATGGTGCAGCGCGGACTGCCCGCTTATGAGCGTGTGCTCGCCTCGACCACATCGATCTATGGGCCGTCGCACCAGTCGGTCGTGCGCATGCGCGAGGCTCTGGTGCGCGCGCTGCTCGCGGCCCGCGACCCGCGCGGCCCGAATGAGGCGCGCGAGGTGGCCCGGCAACGGCGCGCCGATCTACGCGCGCTGGCGCGCGGATTCTCGGAGCAGGAAGCGTTGTTCGTGGCTCGCCGCGATGGTCTGGCGCTCGATCCGGTGATCGTGGCGGCGCTCTCGAAGGGGGCTGACTCAGAGGACCGCACCGACGCGCTCGCAGCGCTGGCCAGTTCGCGCGGACTCGTGCTCGAGGAGATGGCGCGCAGGCTGCGCGAGGGTCGGACGTCCGCCGTGCCTGAGGTCGCTGCGGCGCTCGACTCGCTGCGGCTGGCGCGACGCGAGTTATCGCGCGCGATGCTGCGCATGGAGTCCCAGCCGGGACTGGCGCCCGACGCAGGCGTTGCGCTCGAGCGATCGCACGTCGCGCAGTGGGAGCGAATGCTGGCCGACCAACTCGGCGAGCAGCCCGTGGCCGATGAGATCGCCACCAGCGCCCTTGCGGCGCGGCTCGCATCGGGCGAGGTGCTGGTGTCGTACGTGCACTACCAGACACTCGGCGCCGGCACGCCGTCCACGCGCCGGCTCGCAGCGTTCGTGCTGCATGGCAATGGCCGCAGCGAGGCGTTCGACCTCGCGGATGCGAGCGCGCTCGAGCGGCAGATGAGCGCGTGGCGCGATCAGGTGTCGCCGCGCGGACTCGATCCCAGGGCGCTGGCCGAAGCCACCGCACAGGCGCGCGTGGTGGGCGATTCGCTTCGGCGTGCGGTGTGGGACCCGCTGGCCAGGTCGCTGCAGGGCGTGCGACGCGTTCTGGTGGTGCCGGACGGTTCGTTGCAACTGCTCGATCTGGCGGTGCTGCCTGCTGGGCGGAAGGGCTGGCTCGTGGATGCCGCGCCGCTGATCGTGCGGCTGTCGTCAGAGCGCGACCTCTTGTTGCCCAGCGCCGCTGGCGTCGGCGAACTGGCACTGGCCATTGGGGACCCGGACTTCGAGCACAGTGGCGTCGCGCTCGCGGCAGCCACCTACCGCGGCGCGCCTTCGTCGTGTCGCGGTTTCGCCGATGTCCGTTTCGCGCCGCTGCCGGGCGCGCGTGCCGAGGCCGACGATGTGGCCAAGCATTGGCGCACCGCCGGGATCGACAGTGTGCTGCTGCTCGAAGGCGGCGATGCTGACGAAGCGCGCATCAAGCTGCTCGCGCCCAGGCTTCGCGCGCTCCATGTGGCGACGCACGGATTCTTCATGGGCGAGGGCTGTGCCGGTGCCGACGACGCCGTGCGGGGTGTGGGGCGGCTCACCAAGCCCGCGGCGCCGAAGCCGACTGCGCCGGCTGCTCCATTCTTCTCGCATCGTCCGACCGAACTGGCGGCTCGCGAACAGACGCTGCGTCTGGCCGGGCTCGCCTTGGCGGGCGCGAACCGCCGCGCATCGGCGAGCGCAACCGAGGAGGACGGCGTGCTCACCGCCGAGGAGATCGCGACACTCGACTTATCGCACACGCAGGAAGTCGTGCTCTCGGCGTGCGACACCGGCGTGGGCGATCTGGCAGTGGGCGAGGGCGTTTTCGGCGTGCAGCGGGCGTTCCAGTTGGCCGGTGCGCGTCACATGGTGATGAGCCTGTGGTCCGTCGACGACGCCAGCGCGCGCGCGTGGATGAAGGAGTACTACAGCGCGCGGCTCGAGGGTCGGCAGGCTCCGGCCGAGGCGGCGCGCAGTGCGGCGCGTGCGCGATTGGCGACGCTGCGCCATACGGGCGCCGCAGAGCATCCGAGCGCTTGGGCGGGATTCATCGCCTCGGGCCGCTGATCGATGCTGGGGCGTCAGGCTCATGGGCAACGCGCCTGCGCGCAATGGCGCGCTTGCGCCCCCGGCGTCTTTCGGGTTTCCTCATCTGGACGACTCGATTACCCGTTGGCGTGATTCCCGCCGCGTCCACCCTTCGCTTCCGGACGGATTCCCCATGCTCGATCTCAAGTTCCTGCGCAATCACCGTGACAAGGTCGAGGCCGGCATCGCGCTGAAGGGCGGCGCGGTCGACCTTTCCCGCTTCTACGCGATCGAGGACCGCCGGCTGGCGCTTCTGCAAGAGACCGAGCAGCTCAAGGCCAAGCGCAATGCCGACAGCGAGGAGATCGCGCGCCTCAAGAAGACGGGGCATGACGCGAGCACGCTGATCGCCGAGATGCGCGAACTGGGCGACAAGGTGAAAGAGTTGGACGCCGAGCTGCGTCAGTTGGAGGAGGAGAGCAACGAGCTGGCCTCGTGGATCCCCAACATGCCGCATCCGAGCGTGCCCCCGGGCCGGGACGCGTCGCAGAATCAGACGGTCCGCCACTCCGGGGAGATTCCCAAGTTCGACTTCCAGCCCAAGCCGCATTGGGAGCTGGCTGAAGCGCTCGGGCTGCTCGACTTCGAGCGTGCCCCGAAGATCTCGGGCAGCGGCTTCCTGCTGTTCACCGGGCTCGGTGCGCGGCTGGAACGCGCGCTCATCAACTTCATGCTCGATTTCCACACCACCAAGCATGGCTACACCGAAGTTTCCGTGCCGCATGTCATCCGCCGTGCGGCGCTGTTCGGCACGGGTCAGCTGCCGAAGTTGGAAGGCGACATGTATCACATCGGTGAGGATGATCTGTTCCTGAATCCCACCGCCGAAGTGCCGGTCACCAACATCCACCGCGAGGAGATCCTCGAGGGCGAGATGATCCCTCGCTACCTGACCGCGTACTGCGCGTCGTATCGGCGCGAGGCGGGCGCAGCGGGGCGCGACACGCGCGGGATGGTGCGAGTGCACCAGTTCGACAAGGTCGAGTTGGTGAAGATGGTGGCGGCCGAGACCAGCTATGACGAACACGAGAAGCTCGCGAAGGATGTGAGCGATATTTTCGAGGCGCTCGAGCTGCCCTACCGCGTGCTGCTGCTGTGCAGCGGCGACATGAGCTTCGCGGCCGCCAAGTGTTACGACTTCGAAGTCTGGTCGCCGGGTACGGGCACGTGGCTCGAGTGCAGCTCGTGCTCGAACTTCGAGGATTTCCAGTCGCGCCGGATGGGCCTGCGCTGGCGGCGTGAAGCTGGCGCCAAAGTCGAGTTCCCGCACACGCTGAATGCTTCCGGTGTGGCGTTGCCGCGCACGTTCGCGACGTTGCTCGAGAATCACCAGCGCGCGGATGGCTCGGTGGCGATTCCGAAGGCGTTGCAGCCGTACCTGGGTGGGATGACCGAACTGCGGGCGTAGTCCTGAGGCCCACGCACACGAAGGGAGCCGGCATGGAGGGCCCCAGACCCCCACGCTTCGGGGGCAAGCAGTTACTCCGCGCGGGCTTGTTCGTGGCCGGAAGCGTCCTCGTGGCTGGAGTGTTCGTGTTCTCGCACCTCATGGTGCAGCGGCTCTCCGAAGAGGTCACCACCACGTCGGGTGTGCTCGCGCGCTTCAACGCCGAGGCCTCGGTGCTCGCCACCCGCGATCCCGATGTCCGCCGGATCTTCTCAGAAGTCGTCGAGAGCCTGGATTTCCCCATCATCATCACCGACACCACTGGCGTGCCGCGTGCGTGGCAGGACGTGGGCGTGCCGCATCGGCAGGTGGGTGAGGACGTGCTCGACAGTCTTTCAGCGGGGCTGTCGGTGTCGGGAAACATGACCAGGTTGATCAATGAGTTGCGCGCGAACGTGGCGCAGTTGGATCGGCGCCACAAGCCCATCGCGGTGTGGCAGACGCGGCCCGACTCGGTGCTCATCGGCTACGTACACTATGGCGAACCGGCGGTGATGGCGC
>Ga0163144_10004084_pt1 | contig 33116 bp, 22 predicted proteins | sample OliLak19BULKMAT1_FD_123175 | JGI IMG/M metagenome (GOLD analysis project Ga0163144, IMG submission 123175) | Freshwater microbial mat bacterial communities from Lake Vanda, McMurdo Dry Valleys, Antarctica - Oligotrophic Lake LV.19.BULKMAT1 | ecosystem: Environmental > Aquatic > Freshwater >... | reverse complement strand
ATAATCCATTTATTTAGGGAATACTGTAGCCTCTGCTATTGCTGTATATTTATCTAGTTCTAACTTTACGGCGTCTAGTTTTTGTTGTATGGCTACTACTGCAGATTTACCAAGTGGTAGTTTAAGTGGTGGTTTTTCCTCCAGCGTGATGTTGTAAATTGCTTCTGCAGCTTTAGTTGGGTCACCCTCTTGTGTTCCATTTATTAGACCTATACGCTTTCTAAATACGCCTGATGTTCTAGCATAATCGTCAATTATTTTATCGGTAAATTTGAATGATGAACCTGCAAAATTGGTTCTAAATGGACCAGGCTGAATAATAGTAACTTTAATGCCAACGGGTGCCAACTCCATAGACAAAGCCTCACTCATACCCTCTATGGCGAATTTAGTTGAATTATATATGCCAAAGCCTGGTCCAGCCTTAAAGCCAGCCTGAGATGATAGATTGATAATATGACCTGATTTCTGTGCACGAAGCGAAGGAAGAAACTGCTGGATAAGATTTATAGCACCAAAGTAATTGGTGTCGAACATTTCTTTAGCTTCATCCATACTGGTTTCCTCTATGGCTCCACCTAGTCCGTAGCCAGCATTGTTTACCAAGACGTCTATATGGTTAAAGTCTGTAAGTACTTGTTGTACAAAGTCTTTGCCCTCATCTATATTATCAACATTTAACAGGTAAGCCTTTGCCTTATCACTGTTCTCATAGTTGAAACTATCTACTTGTTGTTGATTTCTAAAGGTCCCTATCACAAAGTCCCCTTGATTGATGACATATTCTGCCAATTCTTTACCTAAGCCGCTTGAAATGCCTGTAATCACCCAATTTTTTGTACTCATAATACATCAAATTTAGCAGTGAAAATCAGCAAATTAGCTAATATTCGTCAATATTCAAGATTAAATTAGATGCTTTTAAGAACCAATTTTACAATGTTTTCAACGTGGTATGTATGTGGAAACATATCAACTGCCTGAATGGCTACAACTTCATATTTCTCACTTAGTAATTGTAAATCTCTAGCTTGCGTACCCGGATTACAACTAATGTAAATGATAACAGGAGCCGCTAAGTTAAGTAATTTTTTTATGACTGCTGGCTCCATACCAACTCTAGGTGGATCTGTAATCAATATGTCTGGCACACCATATTTATCAATAAAGTCTTGTTCTAATTGATTATTTACCTCACTGGCTATGAATTCAACATTAGTTAATTTATTAAGCTCAGCATTTTTATTTGCCCAATCTATAGCTTCGGGAACAGTCTCGATACCTAATACATATTTGGCTAATTTAGCTGCTAGCAAGGTAATGCTACCTACACCACAATACAAATCAAATACTCTATGGTGCGGCTGTATATCTGCCAAGTCAAGAGCTTGTTTAAATAAAACAGCTGCCTGATTTGGATTTGTTTGAAAAAATGATTTTGGTCCAATTCTATAACTTACGCCTAGCAGATTTTCCTCTATATATTCGTTACCTGAATAAATGATATGATCTTGATCATAAAGGGTATCGTTTAGTTTTTTATTGACCACATATATCAAGCTAGAAATAACGGGAAAACTATTTTTTAGCCATTGCATCATTAGCTCAATTCGCTCTGAAGTTTCAAAAGCAAATACTACAATTAACATAACTTGACCAGTAGTACTTGTACGTATAATTAATGACCTAAGAGAACCTTGTTGTCGTCTAATATCAAAAAACTCATACTTATGTTGTTTGGCAAATCTGCCCAGGGCTAATCTTATTATATTACTTGGATCTTCTTGAAGATAACAGTGTTGTATGTCTAAAATCTTATCAAATTTACCGGGGACGTGGAAACCAATTGCAGGTTGATGCTTGTCTATGGTCTTGGTTTTATCATATAGCTCTGTTGGCGTAAACCAACGTTGATGGCTAAAGCCATAGTCCAGCCTATTTCTATAGTAGAATATTTGCTCACAACCTACAATTGGTAGCATAGTAGATGTGTCAACTTTACCAATTCTGGTAAGTGTGTCATTTACCCATTTTTGCTTGAAAAATAGTTGTTTTTCGTATTTAAGGTTTTGCCAATTGCAACCTCCGCAATAGTAAAAATGCGAGCAAGTAGGTATAATTCTGTCTGAACTATATTGAACTATAGCAGTTGATTCTGCCATTGTTATTCCTTTTTTTCCCTTGATAGTGCGAATATTAATTACATCGCCAGGAACTACATTTTTAACCAAAAAGACTTGTTCATCCTTTTTTGCTATAGCTTCTCCCTTTGCGCCGCAGTCTACTACTGCGACGTCATTATACAGCTTAGGCTGTCTTCTATTTTGAACCACTTATTATTTTTCAGTTTTACTTATTGCTTCATTCATATTTTGAATGAATGCGTCAGCCTCCATATAACCCATTTGTACCCAACGCAATTTGTTATTAGCGGGGTCAACTATTACTGTCATTGGAAAACCTATTTCATTGGGATTACTCACAAAACTGTATAACAACTCACTGCCGTCTAATGATTTGTCTTTGTAATCGTATTTTACATCTTTTATCTCTGGATTGAATTTTACAGGAATACATCTTTTTAAGATTGCAGTTTGCACTTTACTTTTACTGTAGGTGTTTGCGTCCATTCTTTTGCACCAACCACACCAATCAGTATATACATCAACAAGCATTAGTTTTTTATCTTTTTTAGCCTTTTTATAGGCAGTATTCCAATCTTGCCAAGCCATTTCATTCTCTTTATTTGGGCTTACACTATTGGTTGATTGAACATTCTGTCCCTCTGTAATGGTTTGTTTTTTTGAGTTACAACCTTGAGCATTCAGCAAAATGATGGCAATACTGCTGATTAAATAAATGAAATTCATTTGTAGTAGTCTTTTTATGTTAAATTTAGAATATTAGCCGAGCAACTATATATGCTTAAACATTCGTTTTACAAATATACAGAATCGTACCACAGCTAGTTAACGGTTAACTTTACCACTTTTAAAATAGTTCATAAAGATGTGGCATAATTTTTACTATTATTAGTAAGGACTAGCTCAAGTTTAAATGGGCGATTCAGAAGAAAAAAAATTATCTAAGAATGTTAAAATATCTCCTATTATTTGTTGGAATTTCAATCGGCATACAGGCAAATGCACAGAAAAAACCGACATTGAGATTTGATAATCCACATCACGATTTCGGCAGTGTGAAAGAAGAAGAAAATGTGGTTCACCACACCTACAAGGTATTTAATGACGGTGATACAGACCTATTAATAACCAAAGTAGCACCAAGTTGCGGTTGTACAGTAGCTGAATATACCAAAACAGGTATAGCACCAAAGCAAAGTGGATACATAAAGGCATCTTTTGATGTTGTAAATAAACACGGTAAGCAAGATAAAAGTATAACTATTTACTCTAATGGTTCACCAGCAGTTCATTTGTTGTCGTTTAGTGCTACAATTAGCGAGCGCCCTAGAAAATGGACTGATACATTTTTACATAGTTCTGGGTCATTGTATTACGAAAGCAGTACAGTTGGCTTTACTACCATATCTGCTGACGAAACTGATACAGTAGGCTATTTGAGAATGTATAATAGTGGTGCTAATCCTGTAATTATAAAGGAGTTCAGGGCATCTGTTGATTGGATTACACCAGTCGAAATACCTTTTACTATTAATCCAGGTGAGCGTAAACTATTCGGCGTTCACTACAATGCGCAAAAGGCTAATGATTTTGGACTACTATATAATGAAATAAAAATATCAACTACAGATGATAAATTTCCAGAGAAAACTATTGGTGTAATAGCAGAGATAGTACCAGCATCAAAAATATTAACGAAAGAAGATGCCTTAAATGCCCCTAAAATATTCTTACCTACGCTCTCTCACGACTTTGGTGTAGTAAAACAGGGTGCAGATGCAACATACTCTTTCAATTTCTCAAATACAGGGAAGTCTGATTTAAAAGTGCTAAAAATAAAGACATCTTGTGGGTGTACAGCAGGAGAAGCTAGCAAAACGACCTTGAAAAAAGGGGAGGCTGCAAATATTAAGGTAAACTTTAGCAGTAGGGGAATGCAAGGTATAGAAACCAAAAATGTAAAAATCTATACTAATGACCCAGCAAGACCAGAAGTTACCCTCATTATCAAGGCTAACGTGGTAAGTGGAGACCAAGTTGAACCAGTTAAGCCTAAGTCAACAAAGACTAAGTAGTCTCCGTATAGACAACTAGACTATTTAAATAGTTATGAAAAGAATATTATGGTTGGCAGCACTTAGCATTGTAGTAAGTACTTTAACCACTTTAGCAATTGTTAACTGGAAACTAAGTTCTATTTCTCGTTCGACTTCAGTTCAAGTAAAAGATGCAAATGGTGCAAAATTTACATCATATTCATCTGAGAATGTTTCTTTTGTAGAGGCCTCTAGAATAAGTACGCCTTGTGTTGTATATATAAAGACATTAATACCAGGTCAAAAAAATTACGACGATTTTTTCAATTTCTTTGGTAATGTTGGTCCAGCTACAAGTACTGGTAGTGGGGTTATTGTTACCAATGACGGATATATAGTAACCAATTATCACGTTATAAAAGGTGCAGAAACTATTGATGTTATTCTAAATAGAAATAAGAAAAGTTATCGAGCTAAAGTAGTGGGTCAAGACCCTGGAAGTGATTTAGCATTGCTAAAAATCGAAGCAAAAGATTTACCCTTTATTGCATTTAGCAACAGTGATTTATTGCCAGTTGGTGAGTGGGTACTGGCAGTAGGGAACCCTTTTAACCTGAACAGTACAGTTACAGCAGGAATTGTTTCAGCTAAGGGTAGAAACATAAATATTGTAAAAAATAACTTCCCAATCGAATCTTTTATTCAGACAGATGCCGCTATTAATCCTGGAAATAGTGGTGGTGCTTTGGTTGATTTAAGTGGCAAATTAATTGGAATTAATTCAGCCATATACAGCCAAACTGGAAGTTATTCTGGTTATGGATTTGCCATACCTAGTAACATTGTAAAAAAGATAATTGCAGATTTAAAAGAATACGGATTTGTACAAAGAGCTGTGATAGAGGCTAAAGTTGAAGAAATATCAGACGAATATGCTAAAAAGAATAAGCTTACCGAATATGAAGGTTTGGTAATTACTGACATTTACAGCAAAGGAAATGCAGATAAGGCTGGTTTAAAGAAAGGTGACATCATTAAAGCATTTAACAAAACAAAAATATATAGTAGGGCAGAACTAGACGAGCAATTAGCCTACAATAGACCAGGTGATATGATCAGTTTGACATTAAATAGAAATGATAAATTAGTAACCGTAAATATCAAGCTAAATAACGTACAGGGTAATACTTCATTAGAACAACAGAAATATTACCATTCTGAAACGCTAGGAGCAGATTTATTTGACATATCTCAAATAGATAAAAGCCGACTAAAAATTGAAAATGGCGTAAGGGTAGATAATATTAGTTCTGGCGGATATTTTGGGAATTTGGGCATTCCTGATGGTTTTATTATCGTGAAATTAAACAATACTTCTGTTGATAAGGCAGATGATGTAAAATCTGCACTAGAGCAGTTTAGAGGTAGACTTAATGTAGAAGGATATACTAACGAAGGCAATTATGGCTCATTTAGCTTTGTCATTTATTAAATGCAGCCGCTTGTTTCTATCGTTTGCACAATATATAATGCTGAGCATTATATTGATGAGGCGATCCAATCTATACTAAATCAAACCTATACCCATTGGGAATTACTACTGTATAATGATGGTAGTACTGATTCTACTGCATCAGTTTTAGAAAATTACCGTAAAGACTCACGCATTAGAATATTTAATGTAGCAGATAACATTGGTGTTTATGCTTCAAGAAAATTTTTATATCAGCAATGTTTAGGGAAGTACATAGCCGTGATAGATGCCGATGATATATCTGTGAAAAGTAGAATTCAAAAGCAAGTAAATTATCTAGAACAACATACTGATATAAATGCAGTAGGTGGTCATAAGATTTGTTTTGATGAAACAGAGGGTTCTTGGTATTTTAAAAAATACCCAACTAACGGGCACTATTTAAAAGCAGCAATGTTGTTTCGCAATGAAATAGACCAACCTACTATTATGTTACGTAAAGATGTAGTGCTTGCTAGCATTCTACAAGTAGAATCTTCAATAATTAGCCAAACTTCGTCTCAAATGGCTGAGGACTATAATCTATTTTGGAAATTAATAACAAAAAACTTTAAGATTTTAAACTTAAATGCCATACTTATATACTACAGAATTCACACTCAGCAGATTAGTTTCTATTCAAAAAGTGAATCTCGTAAGGCCTTTACTTTGGCTATGTGGCAGACTAAATTTAATTATTTCGAATTAATTATACCAGATGAGGATTTAATATTTTTTGCTGAGTTTATAATGGGTAAATTCAGTTTAAGCAAGAATGATTTCAGTATAATCAATAGTACATTAAATACTTATTCTAAGGCTGTAAATGCTAAATCTGGCTTCGGTTCTAAATATGTTCAAGCTGCATTTTTACCTTGGAGACTTAAGTCAATAACAGATGCAAATGACATTGGGAGGCTTGCAAAGATTTTTAAGATTATAGTACTTTTACTTAGTACTAATATTATAGCAACATATCATTACATTCAACAACATCTTTTGCCAAATCTATCGTACGGATTGCGAAATAAAAGGGCTTATCCCTTACCCATCATAGATTGAAAAGACAAATAAACTTGATTTGGCGTAATTAATTTTATGCATTTATTAGCATAGGGACAGCTTTCCCTAAAGCAATAAGCACAATCAACTTGGTCATTTTGTAACGCGATGTGCTGATGACGGGTTGAGTTATGCCACATTCCTAAGTATGCCCTTGCGCTAAATATAATTATGGTATTAATTTCTTGGGCAGCCTTAGAGTGAATTATTCCGGTATCGTGACACACAATAAAATTACTATTCCGTATTATTAATTCTGATTCTTGTAAAGAATTTGCAGATATGACCTTAATATTAAGTTTATAAAATGAGGCTAAATCATAGTAATCTTTTTCCTTAACCCCTATTAGAATACTTATTTTACACCCTAGTTGCTTAATGTCATTTGCCAATTGCAACCAATTCTCAATTGGCCATCTATTCATATCTCTCCCAGCGCTTAATATAAATAGTACATTCTTAGTTTTAGAAAAGTTTGATGTAATCTCTTCATAATCGGTAAAAGGAGCAAAATGATGTATTTTTAACAATCGATAAGTATCATAGTCAAAACTTAAACTCTTTCCTTGCCATTTTTTTAGAAAAAGTGAGGAACTAAAACTCCAACCGAAACCGTCTGTAATTCCCGATTTATATGCCAGTAAAATGCTAGACAATTCAAACTTCAATGAACTTCGGTAATTTGATAATTCAATAAATAAATCAAAATTATATTCCTTTAATTGCTTAGAAATAGTATCAATATCCCAATTCTTATAAAAAATAACCTTCTCTGTATTCCAATTTAATACACTAGAAAGTTGTGGCTGCCATCTGCTATTCTGTAAGGTGAGAATGTAAAATTTTGCATTTGGATATTTTGCTTGGTAGGCTTCAATTACAGGCAAACTTGTAAAACTGTCCCCAAGACCTGCTTTTCTAAATATGAGTATCTTTTTGTACTTTTTATCAGAATGATACTTTATTCCCATCAGATTGGCAAAGTTCCTTATACAAAAATTGGCCAAACTGTAATGCAGTTTGACCAATTGATATGAGAAACTAAAACCTTGATTAGTTTTTTTAAAACTTTTATACACAGATTATCTAACTATAACAAATTTGCCATAATGGTTAATAATTTCTGGGTCTATATTGTAATTATACTCTTTAATTTCTTCATTATTTATCTTAGCTACAAATCTGAATACATATATTCCAGGTGCTAATTGGCTACCAGATTGATCTGTAGCATCCCATATCACTGCATTTTCCCCCAATTGAACCTTTGTCTGACGAAGAATATCAATGTCTGCAACTACTTGACCCATACTATTACTTATTACAAGATTCATTTGATCAGGAATTTTGTCACCAGCTATGTAATATTTAAAAATAGCCTGTCTATCAACAGGTACTGGGTAGATCAATAATTTAGATATGCTAGGCTCTGTAACTATATTAAATGTAACAGAGTATGGATTTATCCCAGATATATTACCATTGGCATCTTTAGCTTGAGCTGTAAATAAATACTTACCTGCTAGAAATTTTTCTGGAGTAATCGTGATTAAAGCTTTAGAGTTTGATGAAATAGAGGGGCTAAACTTAACGAGTGGATTTGAAAAATAAAACTCACGTGCTTTCTTCTCACCTGGATATAACAGGCTCTGTTGAAACTTAGATGTGTCGTTTAATAGTCTGAACTTGTTATCATCTTTTACTTCAATTTTAATCGTTTGAGTAGCTAAGATTATCTCCCCGTTTTTAATTATTTTATTGTTGAAGGTAACTATCATATTTGGTATTATTTCGTCATTTTCAATGAAAAATTGCCACTTAAATATGTTGTTATCAATCGTTAATTCTGGTTGAGCGTATTTAGGATTAACTATATAGGTAGCTTTTACCAATCCACTTAAGCCTAAAGTATTGATTTCTATATTACTGTAGAAATGTTGTCCAGGAAGTAATGCATTAAACGAAAGTGTATCAAGCACAACTTTTCCTTTACCATCAGTTAGTTGCAATGTAGCTATAATAGGTTTCATAGCTGTAGGGCTTATATTCTTGAATTTTATATTCAATTTAGCTTTTTCTCCTTCTAAAAGTGTATCAACAGTTGCAATAAATTTATTGTCAGACTCTAATGTTCCCTCTGGTGTACCATCATAAAGTACTTGCCATAGTCTTAATTGAGGAGGTGTGTAATGTATAGGGTCGTTAATTAGAGCTTTTATATAAAGGCTTGAAACTTTGGCTGCATCTATAAAACTCAAATCATACCCTGACTTAGTAATTACGTCATCAGTTAAAAGCGAGTCAGTACCATTTTTTAATCTTCCATATAGTTCAAAGTTTACAGAATCACCAGCTGTTGAATCTAAGGTTTTAAAATTAAAATTTAAGGTTTTCCATTTGGTCGCAATTCCAATATCAATACTGTTTAATTCTCCGTAATAATTATCTATACCTTCCATAATTACCCTAAGTTTAATTAAATCGCTAAGGTCTGGTCTTAAAGCAGCTATGTTGTCATATATAGAATCTTCCATTACAGTAGTCCCTAGGGAGTCACCTTTAATTCCTATAACACCATAACCTGTATTTAAAAATGATTTTTTTGTTTTTGCCATTTCAGCTAGAGTAACAGCACCTAATTTATACAAAGCTGAAATAGTTGCAGAATCATACAACTGTGTGTGAGGCTCTTGCCTTCTGGTCATTAAAGCAATATAGTTTCCTTTAGGTATTGTATTTACATATTTTACAAATCTTGCTCTTTCATTTGATAGATTCATTTGAAACTGTAAATAGTAAACTGGGAAAGAATCTAAACAAGCGTATTGGGTACATTGAGGATCTAAACAACCACAAGCCCTAGTTGTATAATCGAAATTTTTTGGAATTCTTTGTTCAGCAAGACTTCGTTTATCAAAGTGGACAAGGATTATATTTCTATCAGTTTTAACATTAAAATTTAAAATTTCGCCATCATCTGTTTTTATTCCTAATCCTCTAAATTCTATCGAATTATTGGTAAGGGTAATACCCCTATTTTTAGTCAAATATTTAAATATACGTTTAACAGTATCAGTGTTAATTCCTTTACTTGTAATCCCTTCATATTGAGGGAAATGGCTTTGAGACCAGCCTAAAGCACTGCCTTTTATATAAGTAAATGAGTGAAATTCCCATTGGCCTCCGCTGTCTTGAGGTAAATTTAACCTAGACCTCCAATAATATACTTGTGTATCTTTTAATATTCCATTTTTATAGACTGACAATTGTGGTTTCCAGCTTAGTAAACTACTGTTTTGAATAATTGCTGATTTCTTTAGCAGGAGTGAATTAAATCCAGAGATTGTATCTAATTCAAAATAAACACCGCTAGTGGTATCAAATATGTTTCTATTTTGAACAGAAAGTGTAGGTGTATCGCTTGGGACTATACCAAAGTCAAGAGGGAAAAGCTGTCTGATACCTGTACCTGCAACATAATACTCTATGGTTGCACTATTATTATTTTTACTCAATTCACTTACTTCATCATTTGGGTCAAATGTGAATTCAAATTTATTTTGACCTTGAATTTTACTGTCTTTTACAAATATTTTAAAACCTAGAGACTTACTAGCTCCAAAACTTGGAATTAAATTTAAAATCGTGTCTTTTTTATTACCGGGTTTTGTGTGTATAATTCTAACTAAAACTGAGTCATCGCTAAATTTACCAAGATTCTTAGCATTTGCTACTACACTGAATGTGTCATCTGTGCTTAATACGTTTTCTGGATTAATAGACAATCTGTCATTGGCTATATCATAGTCTGGTAAAGTTGGGAATGGAAAAGGTAGCGTGGGGTCGCCTTGCAAAACCCATTGATAAGTTAAAGCTCTAAATTCTGGTCCATTGTCAATGTCGACTTTCATATCACTTATAGTTTTCACATAAGTTTCTCCAAGACTTTTACCAAAATTATCGGTTGATAAATTTCTATAGAAGCTAGTCATTTGAATGGGGACAACATTGTCTAAGGTAATGTTACTGTGTGATAGCCAAGCCAAAGCACCTTTATTTTTAGCTACTATATACCATTCACCTAATGAAGAAGCTGAATAGCCGTGATTTCCTACATTACACCCATTTATAAATATGATTGGGTATTTTCCTGCATTTTTTAGTGTTAATGTATCACCAATATCAACTCCTAATGTATTCAATGAACCGTGGGCAAGGTAACTTAACATTCCACAACCATTGTTAATATCATTTTGAATGGCAGTCTTTAAATCTTTAACTACGGGATCACTATTATTAGAACTGTATATTCTCGGTTTAGCACCTGCGTATTTACCAGCAATAATTTCAGATAAGCTCTTCATAATCTTAACATTATTTACAAATTGTTCATCACCATAGCCACCTGCTATCTCTACCACTTCTTTCTTCCAATCTTTACCTGTTGTTGCATCATTTTCTTTTAATTTGTTTAAATAATTATAAAATTCGCCATTGCTGTTACAACTCAATCTACCAACTACCAATACTGGTGCTAAGTTGGTATCAGGTATCGAAAAAGAGTTGTCTATACCTGCTACTAACATTAAATCTGAACTAGGCACCCCAACCACTGGAACTAAATCTTTACTGTAATTGGCATAGCTCACGTCGTTTTGCCAACCTTTACCGATAAGAAATACATATTTAGGTTTATTAATAGAGCGTTTCCAAGCATACATTAAAAAGTTTTGTACAGCGGCGCTATGGTGAAAACCGTAATAGAACTCATCATATAAATTTTCAGTAAAAACTGTCGCAGGTATAAAGTTTTTGACAGAATCAATTTTTTGATTTAATTTATAATTGGCATATTCTGCAACTGAAGTTCTTAAACTATGGTGGGTTACAATTAATAAATTTGCCCCAGAAGTAATGTTATAACCACTCCAATATACTCGTTTTGGTTTTGATATATTAGTTAGATAGTTGCCCTTCCAAATAAATAATCTAGATTGTTTTACTGAATTTCTCACATTGAAGTGTAGTGTATCGTTAGATTTTACGCCAACGCTTATCAATCCGTTATTGACATCTATTATACTAAATGCATCAGGCAAACCTGCAATGCCACCATAGTAGGCCAAATGGGAAGTAGAATCTAAGCCTGTAGGATTAGAGAATTTTCTCAATCTTCCATCTGTATTAGTTGCCAAAAATTTTCTAGGATATCTTAAAGTGTAATAGGCTAATGCGAAGGCGTCTGGACTATTGTTAACTCCCAAACATCTAAATCTAAGGTATGTACGCTTAGATCCTATATCGTTATAGCTTAATTTTATACGCTTTGCTATGCTCTCATATCCATTAAATTGTGTATCAAGCAAAGTTTTCCAATTGAATTTATCTATGCTAGTCTCTATTATAATGTGGTGGTCTAATGCTTGCTTGTCAAAGTCAGACTTACCACATAATTTAAAGTCTAGTTCAGGTAGATTACCTGTTGATACCCCATTGTCAGTATTAATACTATCTAGCAATAATCCTTGAACCTTTGTTTGAGTGTTATACGAAACTATGTTGGACATCCACCCTTCACCATCCCAGTATTCGCTAGAGCCAAATGTGAATTGAGGAAATATGTATCTACCATCATAATAAGCGTTGGTATAAAACTTAGACAATTCCTCGTAATAATAGGTCTGTGGGGAAAAAGACTGAATCGGATTATAATAGGTAAAAGCATAACGTTTGCCAGGGGAATTACCAACTATTAAAAAGTAAGCTGAACTATCGCTGTAAAGGCTTCTATTCCTGTGACTCATCCACTGAGGTTTTTCATATAAGACAGTGTCTAATGAAGCATCGTTTCTAAAGCCGAAAAATTCAACAAAATCCAAATTTGCACCATTTAATTTGACATTTATGGGCACTTCATTTCCTTTGTGGAAAAGTTGAATGTTTTGTAAATTAATGTTATTAACATCTAGGCCAGCATTGGTCAAATCAGTAGCTAAAATGCGGTACATACCATCAACAGTTACTTTAACCTTATAGTAATTTTTGCTATAGTCTATCCATTCATTGCCAAAGTTTCTCTGAGCAAATGACTTGCTAGAAAAGCATACAAGTGAGAGGAAAACGCATAAATAAACACGTAGTATAGATGTCTTCATTTAAAGCAGTAATAGATGTTATTAGTCCAAATTTACAATATGCTATGTTATCATTTTATAACATTATAGCTTTGCACTATGTCAAATACGTCAACTGCTAGTGTTTCGTTTCACATAGCGCAAAATTTAGGATTAAATGAGGCTGAATATGACAAAATTTTAAGTATTCTAAACAGAGAACCCAATTTTACCGAACTGTCCATTTTTTCAGTTATGTGGTCAGAACATTGTTCTTACAAAAACTCGATAAAGTGGTTAAAGACCCTGCCAAGAGAAGGTAAAGGAATGTTAGCTAAGGCTGGCGAGGAAAATGCAGGTTTGGTTGATATTGGTGATGGATTGGCTTGTGCATTTAAAATAGAATCTCACAATCATCCAAGTGCTATTGAGCCATATCAAGGTGCGGCTACGGGTGTGGGGGGTATTCATAGAGATATATTTACAATGGGCGCTAGACCTATTGCTGCTCTTAATTCATTACGATTTGGAGATTTGGCTGATGCCAAAACCAGGCATATAGTAAAAGGTGTAGTTAAGGGAATAGGTGACTATGGTAATAGTTTTGGCGTACCAACAGTAGCTGGTGAAGTTTATTTTGACGCTTCCTACACTGTGAACCCACTAGTCAATGCTATGAGTGTGGGAATAGTTAAGCAAGGGGAGACCATTTCTGCAACTGCAGATGGGGTCGGAAATCCTGTATATATAGTAGGTAGTGCTACTGGTAAAGATGGGATTCACGGTGCCACTTTTGCATCTGGCGATTTGAATGAGGATAGTGCAAATGATTTACCGAGCGTACAAGTAGGTGATCCATTTCAAGAAAAATTATTGCTTGAGGCAACTCTAGAAGTGATAACAACAGGTGCAGTAGTCGGTATGCAAGATATGGGCGCAGCAGGCATAACCTGTAGTACCAGTGAGATGTCAGCCAAAACTGGTGTAGGTATGGATATAGATTTAGATAAAGTACCTACTAGGCAGGCAAATATGAAACCCTATGAAATATTACTGAGCGAAAGCCAAGAGCGAATGCTAATAGTAGTTCAAAAAGGAAGAGAGGCAGAAGTAGAATCGGTATTTGAAAAATGGGATTTGCATTGCGCAGTTATAGGAGTAATTACAGCAGGTGGACAACTTCGTTATTTTCAAAATGATGAACTGGTGGCAGAAGTACCAGCTGAACCTCTAGTATTAGGAGGAGGTGCACCTGTTTACGAAAGAGAATTCACAAGACCTGCATACTTAAACAGTGTAATTGACTGTAATAGAAACATAGACCTAACTAATGAAGAGATTTATGACTTAGGGCTGAACATAGTTGCATTGCCTAATATTGCCAGCAAACGCTGGATATATGAACAGTATGATAGTATGGTGCAAACTGGAAATGTATCGACTAATAAACCTAGTGATGCCGCAGTAGTTGTAATAAAGGAAACAGGAAAGGGTATCGCTATGACAGTAGATTGCAACCCTTACTTTGTACACGCAAACCCTTACATTGGTGCACAAATAGCTGTAGCAGAAGCAGCTAGAAATCTAGTATGTAGCGGTGCAAAACCATTGGCCATAACTAATAACTTAAATTTTGGCAATCCATACAATCCCGAAGTTTATTATCAATTTGTTGAGGCTGTAAAAGGTATGGGTGAGGCGTGTAGAACCTATGATACTCCTGTAACTGGTGGCAATGTAAGTTTCTACAACCAAAGTCAAGAGGGCCCTGTATTGCCGACACCAACTATCGGAATGATTGGTCTATTAGAAAACTTAGATAATCACACTAGTTTAAAAATTCAGAATCAAAACGATAGTGTTTTAATATTAGGTGGTTTAAGCAAGGATATTAATTCTTCACAATATCTAATTCAAATACAAAATATAAAAGTCAGCAAAGAGCCTGAATTTGATTTGCATAAAGAGCTTAGACTACAACAACTAGTGTTAAGTCTTATTGACCAGAAGTTAATTTCATCTGCTCACGACATAAGTGAGGGTGGATTATTTGCTTGCCTATTTGAAAAACTAAATCTAACTAAGTATGGGATTAAAGTGGACTTGCCAGTTCAGAATTTAGCATCTATATTATTTGGCGAAGCGCAGGGTAGAGTAGTAGTAAGTTGCAAAGCAGAATCGGTACAAATGATAGAGAAACTATGTGTGCAATACGATATTCAGTTAGATAATATAGGCGCTACAAATGTTAGCGATGTATTACAAATAAATGATATTGTATGGTCAGATAAAGAATTAGCAACTAGGTATAATTCACTGTTTGAGATTATGAATGTTTAGAAGGTACGAGAAAATCCAGCTAACCATCTAAATTGAAAGCTTTTTGTATTATTAATTAATAGAGGTTGACTAACATATAAAGGAAAGTCAATTCTAATTGTTAGAGGTTGTGCTTTGCTTATTCTTCCCCACTGCTTTATAGTAAATGCTGTACCGATACCTGCATCTACCAATAATTTATAGGTGTATTTCTTTACCTCTACTGGACTTAATATCTGTCTCTTATTCATTAGGCCCGCATCTACAAATGTGTATATGTCAACTTTAATGAAATTGCTTATTACTCTAGGTTTATATCTAATATAGTCGCTTAGATCGTTTTCTAAATTATAGCTAATACCATTTGTAGTACTTGAATAGAATTTGTTGTCTAATTGAGTTGGGTTTGTGTAAAAATTCAAATTGTTGTAACCCCTCAAATTCAATCCGCCAGCGGCGTGAAGTAAGTTTAGTGCATTGTTATCATAGCTAAGTGGTAAACCCTGTTGTGGTAAGTTGTAATTATAAGCGTCATTAGGATAAGCATTACTTCTATAAAACTTATTGTCTAAAACTTCCTCTAGTGATGCACCTGCTATTGAAATACCATTAGTAGATTTTGTAAAAATTTGATTACCTTGAATTCCAATAAAGATTCTATTTCTCACCTTTATTCTACCTACATACATAAAATGCTTATTTTCCAATGAAACAAGTGGACTTGATAAATTCTCTCCCAATAAAGATAATACAGGAAGGGATAATTTCATATTAAAACTACCATAGTTACCATTTCCTGTATAGTTGTAGCTTGGGTTGACGTTTACACTACTACTTTTAAGGTCAGTCAATGTATATTGGGGTAACAAGTACTGATAGTCTTTATTGCTCGTTTGAGCAAAATATTTATAATTTACATCGATGGTATACCCATTATCCCAATCCTTAGTTAGTGCTGCTTTGTTAAAAAATATACCATCTAGGTACCTATTTTCTAGCTTGATATTTATTCCATTTCTTTTAGTACCTAGTGGTGTAGCGTAACTTAATGCATAGCTGACAGAGGCTTGACTATACCCATCATATTTTTCACTAGCTAGTAGGCCTGAGTTGTACCAAACGGTTCCAGAAAAGAATTGCGAAGTATTAAAATAATTACCTTCAGTATGTACCCCTATTTTCAATCCGTCTATTCTATTGTACCATAAGTCGGGTCTATAATACAAAATGTACTTTGTTCTATCAGGTGCATACTTCAACTGATTGTCAAACTTAAACTTGTTAGTTCTTGGCCATTCGTTGTTCAGAAGATTTACGTCAGCTAAAACTCGGCTACTATCTAGCACCACTTTGGTAATCTTAAGATTATCTGTTTTTACAATTAGCGTATAGTTTTTATTTAGTTTATCCCAACCTGTCCATAAGCCAGTATAAGTTAATTCTTGATTTTTGAAATATGTATTCGGAATTCTAACAGTTTTAATTCCACCATCGCTGGTGTAAATGCTTAAGTCAACTGGCATTTGCATTCTGCCCTTGCGTTGCAATTTTATTCTATATTGCCCATCAATACTATCTTTCTTAACAGACTTAATTGCGTAATCAATCGTTTTGGTTGTTTCCATCCATTGGTCAAAAAACCAATCTAGGTTTTCACCAGTATAGTGACTAATACTTTCTCTAAAGTTTTCTGGATACGGGTGGCAAAATTTCCATTGATTAACATAGTTTTTCATAGCTTTTAGGAAAATTTCTTTCCCCAAAACGTATTCCAAATTATACAGCATTGTGCCAGCCTTATAGTAAACCATACCGTAGCCACCACCGTGACCTAACGCGCCATTAAATCCATCACTATGTTGATTTATACTTTGTGCATTAGTTGACAGGGAATTAAATATGTAAGGTTGATAAAGTCGTTCTTCTTTGGTTGTTTGATTTTTATAATAACGTCTCGTATCATAATTAGAATAGGGAGCCCTATTGTTGTAGGGACCATCTATTTTTTTCATAGCCCAAATGGTAAGAAATTGGGTAAAACCTTCATCCATAAATGCACGGTAGGTTTCATTATTTCCAATCATTCCATAAAACCACTCGTGACCAACTTCGTGGGTTATTACATCGTGAAAGTCTGGCTCTGTACCCCCACAAAGGGTTAACATATTGTATTCCATACCATCCCTAGCATCTGCTACAACTATTTTTGGCCATTCGTACATTCCAAAGTCTGTAGAATAGATTTCAATTGTTTTTGCTGTAATCTGAGCAGCAGTTTGCCATTTTGGTGCTGATTCTTCTTGTGCTAAGGCTATACATCTTATTCCATTCCAAACTACTTCGCTACGCCTATAGGTAGGGTCGCAAGTAAAGCTAAAATCGTGAACATTTATACCCCTAAATTTCCAAATTTTAAAACTATTGTCCCTAGGTATTATTATAGAAGGTGGAGTATTGGGGGGCTTATTGGCAAAGTTTTTAATGTCAATTTTTTCCTTTAAATCTGCAGGAAGTACTTCGTTCTCATTTAACAATATTCCTGTTCCTTCAGCTATATAATTATTTGGTAGCGATAAGTTTACTGTGAATGTGCCGTAGTTGCCATAGAATTCTTTACCTAAGTGTTGGTCTGTTTCCCATCCGTGTCTTCTGTCATATACTGCGATACGTGGGTACCAATGCACGCCATCAAAATGTAGAAAATTATTATGAGCATAAACCTTCATCCGGCGACGCACATTGCCTTGATCAAAATAACTTTTAAAGTCAATTTCAAAACTTGCTTTTTCACCTGGGGCAATAGCTTTTTTTAACTCAACAATCATAATTGTATTGTTAAAATTTACAGAATTGACAGTGTTGGTGCTAGACTTTACACTACTTACATTTATATTCAGACCTTTTGCCTCTCTTGGTCCGTATCTGCTTTCAAAATTATTGGCTTCATTCAGATTGTCTAAATGACTTTCTGGTTGAAAAGCCTTCTGGTACAAGTGAAAGTAAATAGTTTTTAGAGTGTCACTAGAATTATTAGTGTATATCAGCTCTTCGTGTCCATCTATAGTTAATTCAGTATCATATAGCTTTGCATCTATCTTATAGTCAACGTCTTGTTGCCAATAACCATCGTGTGGTTTTCTATTTTTCCAATACCATTTGTTTTCAGCACTTTGGTAATTTGGTTGCGTGTCTTGTGCAACTATAGGTACAATATGTATAAAAAGTAAACAGAGCGAAAGTAAGTACTTAGACATTTTAGGTTGAATTATTAAGGTAGAAACGATTAAGAAATTTTACACATCTAGATGAACTTTTCCCCGTACCTTATTTTAATATCATTAACTACGTGTCTTATGTCTTGCTCTTGATTTAAATCTGCGACTAGCAGGATGTTGTCAGATTCAACAATAATCAAATTTTCAACATTATTTAACGCAACAAGCTTCTTATTGCCAACTCGTACTACACAGTTATTAGCGTTTCTGGTAAATACCATATCTCCATATATAACGTTACCATTTTCATCTTGGGGACTATATAGGTACATTGCATTCCAAGTGCCTATGTCTGACCATTGAAAGTAAGCTGGTAATGTGTAAACATTCTTCGCCTTTTCCATAATAGCATAATCTATGGAGATAATCGTACAGGTTTCATATACTTTATTTATAGCCTCTTGTTCAGCTGTGGTGTCAAAACTGCTAATGACGCTTTTAAAATCTTTATGCAACTCAGGCATATACATTTCAAAAGAATTCATAATGGACGAAGCTCTCCATACAAACATTCCACTATTCCATACAAAGTCTCCACTTTTCAGAAACTCTTCAGCTAATTGTAAATTAGGTTTTTCTGTAAATGTTTTTACTTTGTAAAAACCATCATTTTCCAATTCATCATTATACTGAATGTATCCGTATCCAGTATCTGGTCTAGTAGGCTTAATGCCAAGGGTTAACAATACATCGTTATCTGCGGCAAACTGGTAAGCCTTATTAAATTGCGTTACAAAATTATTTTGGTCTAATATCAAATGATCAGATGGTACTACACTTATTATTGCTTTAGCATCTCTATTCAATATCTTCATACAAGCATATGCTATGCAGGGTGCTGTATTTCTTGGACTCGGCTCACCCAAAATATTATTATCTGGTATTTCTGGTTGCTGTTCCTTAATTATATCTCTGTAAGCCTCATTAGTAACCACAAAGATATTTTCAGGTTTACATAATTCTTTGATTCGCTCATAACTGCTTTGAAACAGTGTTTTATCATCTTGAAATATGTCAATAAACTGTTTTGGAAGCTTTTTTCTGCTTAGTGGCCAGAATCTACTTCCAACCCCGCCGGCCATAATAACCCCGTAATAGTGTTCGTTCATATTTTTATATCACAACTAAATGAAGATTTAGTTTATTGTCAATGTAATTATAATTTACAGCAAATAGATTAAGACGTTATTACTAAGCATTTTTTAATGCTTTTAGTCTTGAGTCTTTTATGCTTTGCAAAACTAATAGACCAACTACAAAAGATACCATTAAAGGTATAATGGAGTTGCGCATAGAACCAGTCAATTGCTCTGTGAGTCCAAAAACAAAAGTTCCCATCACTATGGACACCTTTTCCACTACGTCATAGAAACTAAAGTAAGCTGTATGCTCAGCTTCACTATCTGGCAAAAGTTTACTGTATGTTGCTCTACTTAAGCTTTGAATACCGCCCATCACTAAGCCAACACCTGCTGCCAATCCATAAAATTCTAACACCTTATTTGCATCAGTACCATTTACTAAGAATACACAAGTACAAATTACTAACCAGACTAATATCATTGTATTTAGGCTAAATATGTTTCCTTTACTATTTGATAATCTAGAGAATAATATAGCTCCGCCAATTGCAACTAGCTGTATAATTAGGACAGCAGGAATTAATGATTCTGACGGTATTAATAATTCTTTAGAAGCGAATAGCGTAGCTAAATACATCACAGTTTGCACAGAAAGATTATAAAAGAAGAAGGCAAGTAAAAATTTCCTCGTATTATTCATACTTTTTAATTTATTCCAAGTGTTTCTTAGTTCTGCAAATCCAAGTGTTAAATTTATTTTATTGTGCTTAACCTCATCAGCAGGTAACCTCATCAAACTATAAATGCTAAATACTAACCACCAAAGACCTACTGTAAAAAAACTAATTCTACTTGCAAAGCCAGAAGTAATTCCAATTTTATCAGCTTGAGTAATAAGTGCTAAGGCAAATATTAAATGAATAACGCTACCTATATAACCCATACTAAACCCTCTAGCACTTAATCTATCAAACTTGTCGGGAGTGGCTATTTCAGGTAAATAAGAATTGTAAAATACTAAAGATCCTGCAAAACCAACTGATGCCAGAATAGCACAAAAAATTCCATAATAAAGATTATCACCTGTAAAAAAGTATAGGCTCATACAACTAAAACTACCTAAGAATGCGAATGCCCTCATATAGCTTTTTTTATTACCAGCATAGTCTGCCATACCACTTAATATTGGTGTTAAAATGCTGACCAAAAGGAATGATAATGATAATATATAGGTATAAATAACTGTAATTGGTAGGCTAAAACCAAGTATATCTACGGATTCAGAATTGTTGTGAGATGCCTTTACTGAACTTTCAAAATAAATAGGGAAAATAGCAGTAGTAATAGTTAAAGAATAAACCGAATTTGCCCAATCATACATTACCCATCCGTGTAGTTCTCTTTTATTGTTTTTAATCATATAAGTGTAGGCAATGAACTTAGTTATGTCAAATGTACTTTTATTTTTTAAGCCAGCATATCAAGTTACGTAAGCTTTATATTACCATTGGTACAAGATTTGACTTTACAGTAACTATAATTTTATGAGAAACTACTTAAATATATTTATACTATTATTAACCAGCAGTTTAATAGCTAGTGGTCAGCAATCTACAAGAAGCATAACAAACAATGCTTTTACTTTAGGTGAGAAGGCAACTTATAAAGTAAAATATAGTGCCTATGTAAAAGTTCCAGTTGGTGAAATTGATTTTGAAGTCTTGCCTAAAACTGAAAAAGTAGCCAACCTAAATTGTTTCCACATTGTAGTAAAAGGGGGAACTTATTCATTTTATAACAAGATTTACAGAGTTAAAGATCAATACGAAACGTATATAGATCAAAAAAGTATCTTACCTATTGTATTCATTAGAAGTGTACAGGAGGGGGAGTTTGCATTTAGCGAATACGTATTATTTAACCATCCTAAAAAACTGGCAAAAAGTAAAAAGCGTGTTCAAAAGATTCCACTAAATACTCAAGACATATTATCAGTATTATATTACGCTAGAACTGTTGACTTTAACGAAGCAAAGCCAGGTGATAAATTTTATTTTTCTGCTTTTTTAGATGACACAACTTATAATGTAGGGATGAAATTTGCCGGGCGCTCAACTATTAAGACAGATTTAGGTACTTTTAAAGTTATTAAGCTATTGCCGTTATTGGTAGTTGGTAGAGTCTTTAAAAGCGAAGAGGAAATGGTGCTTTATGTATCTGATGATGATAATAAGATACCCATTAGGATAGAATCTGGCATTTCGGTAGGTAGTATCAAAGCTGACTTGACAGGATACAGTGGATTGAAAAATCCAATGAAGGCTAAGCAGTAATTTGTAATTATTAGGCTTAATTTCGCAATATAATAATGCGAAAAAATATATTAATAAAAGTCTTCATCATTGTAATTGGCGTAATTCTTCTTTCTTTTCAGTCAGATACTTATAAATTACCAAGCTTAGATTTTATCCCTTTTAAAGTAGGAGAGAAGCTAGTTTTTATATTACACTATGGGGCTATAAATGCAGGTACTGCCGTAATGGAGATTAATCCTACATTAGAAAAAGTGCATAATGAAGATCACTTTCATATAAAAATAACAGGAAAATCTATACCGACCTTTGACAAGGTATTTAAAGTAAGAGATTACTATGAAAGTTTTGTAAATACTAAGACTATGTTGCCCACTATTTTTTTGAGAGATATAACTGAGGCTGATTACAAAAAGAAGGAATACTATTTATTTAATCAAAAAACTAAGAAAATATTATCTGAAGGTAAAGTAAGCAAACTACCCTATGAAATGCACGACTTAGTAAGTACATTTTATTATTTGCGATGCATCAGTTTTGTAAATAAGAAAGTTGGTGCGTTTTATCCACTTAACTGTTGGTATGAGAACGAGGTTATGGAATTAGGAATGAAGTTAATAGGTAGAGAAGTATTGAAATCTAAAATTGGAAAGATAAATTGCCTTGTATTTGAACCTGTAATTGCACCAGGCAGAATTTTTGACGGCCAACATAATATGAAGATATTTGTATCTGACGATAAAAATCAGATTCCAGTTCGTATTGAGTCTTTTGTATTTATGGGAAAAGTGGCAGCGGATTTAACATCTTATTCAAACTTAAAGTATGATTTAACTGCGTTGGTTAAGTAAATACTCGAGTCTACAATTGTATTTAGATATAAAGTAAATTCGTCTCAAATTAAATTACTAAAATTTTAAGAGATGATCATAGGCGTTCCTAAAGAAATTAAGAATAACGAAAACAGGGTAGGGGTAACCCCTTCTGGTGTAGCCGAATTGGCAAAAAATGGACATACCATTTATGTGCAAAATACAGCTGGTATAGGTAGTGGATTTTTAGATGAAGATTACACATCCGCAGGTGCACATTTAATTCAAACTATTGAAGAAGTTTATGGTGTAGCAGAAATGATAATAAAGGTAAAGGAGCCAATTAAACTAGAATATAATTTAATTAAAGAGGGTCAACTATTATTTACCTATTTTCACTTTGCCAGCAGTGAAGAACTAACCCACGCTATGATAGAGCGTAAGGCTGTTTGCCTTGCCTATGAGACTGTAGAGAAAGAAGATAGATCTTTACCACTATTGGTACCAATGAGCGAAGTAGCAGGTAGAATGGCTGTGCAAGAGGGCGCCAAATACCTAGAGAAACCAATGGGTGGTCGCGGTGTATTACTCGGGGGCGTACCTGGAGTTTTGCCAGGCAAAGTTTTGATTATAGGTGGCGGAATAGTTGGAACACAGGCTGCGAAAATGGCAGCAGGTTTAGGTGCAGAAGTTCTAATGCTAGACGTTAGCTTACCTAGGCTTAGATACTTACAAGACGTATTGCCTGCTAACGTAAAATTTCAAGTAAGTAACCATTACAATTTGTTAGCTGCAATAAAAGATAGCGACCTAATAGTAGGTGGTATTTTACTAAAGGGTGCTAAGGCTCCAAAGCTAATAACGCGTGATATGTTAAAACATATGAGACCAGGCACAGTATTGGTCGATGTAGCTATAGACCAAGGTGGTTGTTTTGAAACGAGCAAGGCCACTACCCACGAGGATCCAATATTTGTAGTAGATGGCGTCGTTCACTATTGTGTAGCAAATATGCCTGGTGCAGTACCTTATACATCAACTCTAGCACTGACCAATGCAACTGTGCCATATGCTGTAGAATTAGCAAATAAAGGCTGGAAACAAGCTTGTCAAGATAGCAACGAATTGAGACTAGGTTTAAATGTTGTGAATGGTGACATCGTATATGAAGCAGTATCTCAAGCATTTGGTTTGCCCTATGTTGCTATAGATAAATATTTGAACTAAGTCAAATTTTTGTATTAAAATAAATGGGTAAGTGAAATTAGTCGCTTACCCATTTTTTTTAGTTGAAATAAATTTAAAATGTATTCTCTTAGTTAATAGATTTTCTAACTCTAGCAGTGTAGTTTCTTAATTCAACTTTTATTTCTGTTCTGTTTTTCTCAGCTTCATTTATTATCCATTCTGCAGCTAGCAAGTGCGTCATTAAGTCTCCCTCATCGTCACCCTCTATCTGAATAACTGAGTTCTCACCTTCGTCTAATTGAGCAATTGATGTTGCTATTTCAATTGCAGAATATTTCTCAAGTATTATTTTTATAGATGCTAGCTTCATTTTAATTTTCTGAAATCAAAGAATTCGCCATTTTCTCAACATTTTCAATTTTAGAAGTAAAATCCTTATGAACAACTTTTCCATCTTTTACTACTGCAAAGTAGGGTAAATTATCTACACCGCCTACCCAATCTCTCATTTCTTTATTTGTTTCTGCATCTACTTCTGTAAATGCTACGTGCTCAAATTTTACTTCTCCTGCTAATTTTTTAAATTTTGGAGCGATTAGTCTGCAATTGCCACACCAATCAGCATAAAATTTTATGACCATATTAGGATTGGCTTCGAGTTCAGATTTCCAATTCTCTTGTGTAAGTTTTAAAATATCCATAATACAAATTTAGTTAATAATCATTCTTAACAAAGAATTGTTATTATACATTCTCTTGTTGCTTAATTTTTTCCCAATAAGTGTTTAAATCTGGTAAACTTAATTCTGACCATTCTTTATTTTCAGCAATAATAAGTTGCTCCATTCCATTAAATCGATTTATAAATTTAGCATTAGTTTTAGCTAGCGCCTGTTCAGGATCTATATTGTTAAATCGGGCATAATTAATTAAGCTAAATAATATGTCACCAAATTCTGATTCAATTTCAAAATGGTTTTGCTTTGCTTTAGCCTCTTCAAACTCTGTTATTTCTTCTTTTACTTTATCTAATACATCTTTTACATCAACCCAATCAAAGCCTACTGTACTTACTTTTTGTTGAATTCTAAATGCCTTAACCATAGCAGGTAATGACTGTGGAACCCCAGACAGGAGAGTTTTTTTACCTGATTTTAATTTTATCTTTTCCCAATTTTTTAGTACATCTGTGCTGTCACTTAACTTAATATCGCCATAAATGTGAGGGTGTCGTACTATCAGTTTTTTACGCAGTTTATCCATTAGAGTAGCCATATCAAATAGACCTTTCTCCTCTGCTATCATTGCGTAAAACAGTATGTGTAACAATACATCTCCAGCCTCTGTCTCTAGTTCATCTGCATCGTTTTGATCTATAGCATCTACCAGTTCATACAATTCCTCTATACTTAAGTTTCTGAGACTTTCCCAAGTTTGTTCTTTATCCCAAGGACATTCTTGTCTAAGTTCATAAACTACTTCTAATAATTTGTCTAAACTATCTAATTTCTTAACGTGCTTCATATCAACAAATATGACCAAAAAAAATCCAGCTTCTTGTAGAAAACTGGACTAAGTATATACAATAATATAATTTTATTATTTTCTAGTATCAACTACTTCAACCTTAGGGTTCTTAGTTTTGTCGAAAGTGAAAAATGCATCGGAAAGTCCAGCATTAGAATTAAAGCTGGTAACATCCATTAATGTTTTGTTTCCGTTTTTTTCAAATATTTCAACTTGTTTTACCAGACTTGTTTTAGGATTGATGTACATCTTTATTTTGAAAATGCTCTTATTCTTATCTTTAGGTGTTAGCTCTACAAGATTATGGTCAAGTCCTTCTACTTTTACTAAATCGATAAAGGCATAATTAAAATCCTTTTTATAGATAGTGAAAATTTCAGCAGGATTAAAGCCCAATGTCGCAGGGTTAAATTTTGAAACTGTCACTTGCTTATCTTCTGGAATGTACGCCCATAGGTTGCTGCCATCATAGAATATAACTTGGTCTTCTGTCTCAAGTTTAAACTTGCCTTTTTTTACATAAAGTTTACCTTTCTCTTTTGATGAAAGATTTTTCTTACCTACGATAGTTGTTTGAGTATAATCAGCTTTAAAATCTTTAAAACCCTCATATTTCTTTGATACTTTATTCAGTATTGTTTTGGCCTTAGCTATATCTTGACCACTGGCATTACACACAGTTAGTATGCACAAGCTAATAGCTACTATTTTATTCAGCAATTTCATCATTGTAGTTTAGCATATATATCTTTCAAATACTGTTCCAGCGCATCTATGTCACCGTACAGCACCTTTCTAGGCTTACTTCCATCAGATGGTCCAACTATTCTTGCTTTTTCCAATTGGTCCATAATTCTTCCGGCGCGATTGAATCCTAATTTTAAACGTCTTTGGAGCATACTTGTTGAGCCTTGTTGAGATTCTACTACTAGTCTGGCACAAGAATCAAACATTGTGTCTAATTCAGAACCTTCTTCATTATTAAATTGAGCATCACCTTCTTCATCACTCAATATCCTCATTCTAAACGGGATAGGGTAGGGTTGTTCTGATATGTGCTTGGTAAGTAAATCCACTTCTTCTGTATCAATAAATGGGCACTGCAACCTAATAATAGAATTACCATTACTATATAGCATATCACCGTTACCAACTAATTGTTCTGCACCGCCTGCATCTAGTATGGTTCTGCTGTCTATTTTGCTAGTTACACCAAATGCAAGCCTAGCTGGGAAATTAGCTTTAATTAAACCTGTTATTACATTTACTGATGGTCTTTGAGTTGCAACAATTAAGTGAATCCCAATAGCCCTAGCCAGCTGCGCAAGTCTAGCAATTGGTGTTTCAACTTCTTTACCCGCTGTCATCATTAGGTCTGCCAATTCGTCAATGACCAATATAATGTAGGGCATTTTGTTTTCTTCTGGGGTTAACTGACCTTTCAGATATTTAGCATTGTATTCTTTTATATGCCGAACTTGAGCATTTTTTAACAGTTCTAGCCGATTATCCATTTCATTACATAGTGATTTAAGAACCCCTACAGCCATTTTGGTATCGGTTATTATAGCCTCTTGACCGTCAGGAAACTCAGGCAAAAAATGTTTCTCAATATTTTTATATAGACTTAGCTCTACTCGTTTTGGGTCAATTAATACAAATTTTACATCTTCAGGATGTTTTTTGTAGAGTATAGACGCAATAATCGTATTAATCCCTACAGATTTACCTTTACCAGTCGCACCACCTACCAGCAGGTGCGGCATTTTGGCCAAATCAGCAACGTAGACCTCGTTACTTATTGTCTTACCCATAATGATAGGTAAATCAAAATTGTTATTCTTGAAATTGTTTGAGTTAATGGTTTCTTTTAGAGAGACTGTCTGGCGATTTTTATTCGGTACTTCTATACCAATAGTACCTTCGCCAGGCATTGGTGCAATAATTCTAATACCTAATGCAGAAAGTGAAAGGGCAATATCGTCTTCAAGACCTTTTATTTTGTTAATTCTGATGCCTTTATCTGGCACTATCTCATAAAGGGTAACAGTTGGACCTATTGTTGCAGATATGCGACTAATCCTAATGTTATAGTCAGCTAGTGTATTTACTATCAGTTCTTTACCCCTATTTAACTCTTCTTCATCTATCTCTGTTCTGCCAGTTCCGTGACTTTTTAGCAACTCTATGTCTGGATATTTATATAATGATCCGGGAGTGTTTGCAACTTCATCTTTAACAACTACGTGTGGTGGAAACTCTGGTTCATTTGCAGGAACCTCCTTGATGGACAATTCTAAATTAGATTTAACATCGCTTTTAGCGTTAGGTTTAAGTTGATGAGTTGATGAAACGCTTTGTTGCTCTAGAATTCCATTCTCTAAAACTACTAACCTAAAACCTTCTTCATCTGCTTTTTCACGCTCTTGTAAAGTTTCAACAATATTTATTTGTCTAATATTAGAGTATTCAAATGGTGTTTCTTCATCTTCCTGAAAATCTTCGTGACTAGGATTTGTTAGGTCGTTCCATTTTTCTTTAAAATTATCAGAGACCTTTACGTTGAAGCTTATGTTAAACTGATAAATCAAATAACTAATCAATACTACCGCTAGGAATATAATTAGACCTATAGTGCCAATTCTATTCCCCAACCAAAACTGAATCTCATAGCCTAATATCCCACCTAAGAAATCAATTGACTTATTGCTTGAATTAGTTGCCCATTGAGAGCCAAAAAACCCTAAAGTAACACTACTAAATAGCATTAACATAGAAGTAAATATTATTGGTTTGATTAAATTAGCAAAGGTGAATTTTGTAATTAATCTAAACCCAGTTATAATTAAAAGTGGCAAGATTAAAAATGAGGATAAGCCAAAACCTTTAAAAACAAAAAAATTACTAATTTGTGCGCCCCAATTACCCATCATATTGTTAACTGTTGCTTCAGACCCAGTTAATTGACTTTGATCTGCTTGCCAAGTATTTAGATAACTCAGCATAGCAATTCCTAAAAATACCGAAAAGCCAATGAAGAGTATTCCCAATACTTTAGCTGTTTTTTCATCTTTTATGACATTTATAATTGCCATTAACTGGTTAATTATGGGAAGACTTTGTTTCTTTTTCTTGCTTCCTTTTTCAGGCTTTAGCTCGTTTTTAAACGTATTATTCACTTTGTATTAGGGGTGTTGGTGCCGATACAAAGTACGATTATATATACATCTATTATCCTATATCATTAGATAGACTTATTAAGACTATCATTATGTGTACAGGCTGCTATCCACAAAATGGATAAAGAGAAAAATAAATTGTATCTTTAAATAAGTACCCCGGGCGGGACTTGAACCCGCACTGCCGCAATGGCAACAGGATTTTAAGTCCTGCGTGTCTACCGATTCCACCACCAGGGCAGTACTTATTGCGGTAAACTCGGATTGAATTATACCTGTATGGAGCGGGAAACGAGACTCGAACTCGCGACCCCGACCTTGGCAAGGTCGTGCTCTACCAACTGAGCTATTCCCGCTTTCAATGTTACCTTACGTTTAAGGTGTTGCAAAGATAAAATTAACTTTTTTATTTCGAAGAATTTATTCGATATTTTTTATCAGCATTTGCAATTCCTTGATTTTCATAAGGGCTTCTATCGGTGAGGTTGTATTTATATCCACTTTTAACAGTTCTTCCTTTAGCCGAGCAGCAATACCGTCGCTAAAATCGAAAAATTTCAACTGAATAGGTGCAATAGGTATTTGTCCTCCCCCTTCTACCCCTGTTATATTGTTTCTTTGTCGCTCCAGCTGTATCAAAATTTCCTTTGCCCTATCAACTATGCTGACGGGTACACCAGCTAATTGAGCCACGTGAATACCAAAACTGTGTTCACTACCACCTGGTGCCAGTTTCCGTAAGAAAATGATTTTTTCATTTATTTCTTTTACCGAAATATGAAAATTCTTTATTCTGGGATATTGCTCATATATCTCGTTTAATTCGTGATAGTGTGTAGCAAATAGGGTTTTAGGTTGTGCTGGGTGTAGGTGTAAGTATTCAGTAATAGCCCAAGCTATACTTATTCCATCATAAGTTGCAGTGCCTCTGCCTATTTCATCAAGTATTATGAGACTTCGTTGCGTTAAGTTATTTAATATATTGGCAGTCTCAGTCATTTCTACCATAAAGGTACTTTCGCCTATACTTAGATTATCTGACGCACCTACTCTGGTAAATATTTTATCAACTAGTCCAATATCAGCTCGAGATGCAGGTACAAAGCTTCCAATATGTGCCATAAGCGTAATCAGCGCAACTTGCCTAAGTATGGCTGATTTTCCTGACATATTTGGGCCCGTTATTATGATAATTTGGTCATCATCATTGTTTAATAGAATATCATTATCAATGTAGGGCGTATCGCTCGGTAGATTTCGTTCAATTACGGGATGTCGGCTTTCTGTTAGTTTTAGTTCTAGAGAATTGTTAACGTTAGGTTTGGTATATTGATATTTTTGTGCAGCAATTGCAAATGACAATAGCGTGTCAATAACAGCTAATTTTTGGGCATTAGTTTGAATTACTTGGGTATAATTGCTGCATTTCTTTAAAAGATTCTCATAGATTTCCAGTTCTATTTCTTGAATTTTTACTTCAGCATTAATTATTTTATCTTCATATATCTTGATCTCTTCAGTTACATATCGCTCGCAATTACTGAGAGTTTGTTTCCTTATCCAAGAATCAGGTACCTTGTCTTTGTGAGTATTTGTTACCTCTAAATAATAGCCAAACACATTATTATAACCGATTTTCAGTGAGCTGATGCCTGTTTTAACTATTTCCTCTTTCAGTATCAGAAGTAGATTCTCCTTGCCTCCAGATAGTAAGCCTCTGTATTCATCTAATTCGCTATGGACTAAAGGTCTAATTGTCTCCCCTTTACTAATGTGGGTAGGTGGGTCATCTACTAAGGTAGCTGCTATGGCCGTTGTTAATTCATACACAGGGTTTAAATCGCTTACCAAATGTTCTATACTATATTCGTTTTCTTGAAGAATTACTTGTTTTATTTCATCAGCTAACTGTAAGGCTCTAAGTAATGCAAGGACTTCTCTAGGATTAGCTCGCATTAAACTTATTCTACTTATCAATCTTTCTAAATCTCCAACTTGCTTTAGACTATCTTTTAATGATTGGATTAATGAGTCATTATCAATTAAATGAGACACAACATTTTGTCTTCTGGTTATTTCATCTAAATCTTTTATGGGCAGACTTATCCATTTTCTAAGCATTCTACCACCCATTGGCGATTTACAAAAATTCAGAATATCATATAGTGACTTCCCCTGTGGGTGATTGGGTTCTAAAAGTTCTAAATTTTTAATGGTAAATTCATCTAACCAAACATATTCGTCACCTTGTAGTCTGACTATTTGGTTAACGTGGCCTAAATTATCGTGCTTATTTTCTTTAAGGTAGTATATCAAGGTACCCGCAGCGACTATACCAGCTTCTAAATCATCGACACCAAATCCTTTTAAATTCAATGTCTTAAAGTGATCTATTAGTTTTTGATAAGTATAGTCCTTTTGAAATATCCAATCCTCTAATCCATAAGTATATATACCTGTTTGTCTCCAATATTCATTTTCTATTTTATCAGACTTATTTACAATTAATTCGCTAGGCATCAAGCTGCATATTAGGTTGTGGACATAGTGCTTAGTACCTTGTCCGAGGTAAAATTCCCCAGTGCTTAAGTCTAAAAATGCTACTCCCACTTGATTCAAAGTAGGGTGTACACAAGCCAGAAAGTTGTTTTTATCGGTCTGTAATAATTTTTCGCTTATAGTTGTTCCCGGTGTAATTATGTCTGTAACTCCTCTTTTTACAATAGTTTTTGTTTTTTTTGGATCTTCCAGTTGTTCGCATATAGCTACTCTGTAACCTGCAGCAATTAGTTTAGGCAAATAGTTGTCTAAAGAATGATGCGGGAATCCAGCGAGTTCGATATGCTGTGCAGATCCATTTGCTCGTTTGGTTAAAGTAATTCCAGTCACCCTTGCTGTAACAATGGCGTCTTCAGAGAACGTTTCATAGAAGTCACCAATTCTAAAAAATAGAATTGCGTCAGGGTGTTGTTGCTTAATGGAATTGTATTGCCGCATTAGCGGTGTCATAGCAATTCCAGACTCTATTATAATTTTTTTGGCCATTGAATTCTTTCAAAAGTACATTTGCCGAATGTCAATCAAAAAATTATCTATGGATGAATTGAATCGTCCAGATAGTTCTTCTGCATTAGTAGCAGAAAAATCTAATATAAGCATTTTACTTGAAGATATTAGAAGTATGGATAATGTAGGCTCATTTTTTAGATCTGCAGATGCATTTGCCATAAAAAATATCTATTTAACTGGCATAACTGGACAACCTCCTCATAGGAATATAGAGAGAAGTGCACTAGGGGCAACAGAATCTGTGACGTGGTACTATTCTAAAGATTCTATACAATTGATTAAAGACTTAAAAAATGATGGATGTGTAATAATAGCAGCTGAGCAGACAGATAAATCTATAAATATGAACTCTTGGTCCATTGATTCATTTAAGGACTATGTTATCATTTTTGGAAATGAAGTAGATGGTGTTAGTCAAGAATTACTAGAACAATGCGATGGAATAATCGAAATAATGCAATCTGGCGCAAAACATTCTCTAAATGTATCTGTAAGCGGGGGCATTGTAATGCAATACACACATCAGAATTGGTTAAACAAAAAAGCCTAACACATAGTGCTAGGCCTCATTATAAATTCTTAGTAATTTACAAACTAAAAATCGTCTTCAGTATTATTCTGTTTAGTTGGAGCAGGTGTTTCTTGCGGGACAACTTCTTCTTTAATAACAGGAGCTGGTTCCTCTAGGAACTCATCTTTTTTATCCATATCATCAGGAGCTGGCTCGTCTAGGTCATCTTTCACTACTGGAGTCTTTGCTTTAACTGGTGCTTTTGTAGTATTTGCTTTAGGTGTTGTCTTACTAGTTGCTTTAGCTTTTTCTGGCTTAGCTTTAGGTTTTACATATTCACCCTCTATTGTACCACCAGTTTCCAACTCAAATTGAACTCTTCTATTTGCAGCCAACGCATCAGTCTGTTTCATATTAGTTAATGGTTTAGCTTCACCCATACTAGCAATTACCAATTGATTTGGATTTACTTTGAAATAATTAGTTAAGGCAAATACTGTTGCTTGAGCTCTTTTCTCACTTAATGTTTTATTATACATTTCAGAACCTTTGAAATCTGTAAATCCGATTACTTTTAATTTCATATTTGGATTTGCCTCAAGTGCTCTACCCAATTCATATAATTGAGGGTAATACTTATAGTCAATATGAGAACTATTGGTTACAAAGAATATAGCAGGTAAGAAACCAATTTCGCTTTCTGTACCCATATTACTACCATTATTATTACCACCATTATTTCTAGATGCTGCTTGGTATCCACCTTTACCGTCAGATGCTAATATTGTCGCACGACCTTTAGTCTTGGTTGCATTAAAACGTTTCTTTGTTTTTTTGCCATTGCCATTGTTGTTGGCATCGCGTCCATTGTCATTGTAGAAATTAGTAGCATTGCCGCCATTATTGTCTCCTCCATTTCTACCATTATTAGTCCCATTATTACCATTGTTTGTACCATTGTTTGTACCATTGTT
>Ga0163144_10004083_pt1 | contig 33124 bp, 24 predicted proteins | sample OliLak19BULKMAT1_FD_123175 | JGI IMG/M metagenome (GOLD analysis project Ga0163144, IMG submission 123175) | Freshwater microbial mat bacterial communities from Lake Vanda, McMurdo Dry Valleys, Antarctica - Oligotrophic Lake LV.19.BULKMAT1 | ecosystem: Environmental > Aquatic > Freshwater >... | reverse complement strand
GAAACAGCGTCAGAAAGCCGCCCGTTCCCACCGCCAGCGCACGCTTCAAAGGTTGCATGCAAAAGGAATTTATCTGTGGACGTTGCGAAAGTGTTTTGGCAGTCAACTAGCGTTGTAGTGCTAGACTTCCACTCGAATCCTTTTATTCTGATGCTCTTTGCTCGTTATCCGTTAAAGGAGTTCGCGTTCAATGCCGCAACCTGTTGTATGCAACGAGCCTGTTGCTTCGCTGGCGTCGGTCCGCAGTTCACGAATCTGGCAGACCATGCTGGACGTGGACCTGCCGGGCAAGCTGATCAAATCTCAAATTCAGCTCAATCACGCGCTGTTGGAGGAAGAAAAGCCGGTCTTGGATCTCCGGATTCTCTCCTTATATACAGCCGTCACTCGGAAGTTCGGCGCGTTGCACGGCGAAGCCACCAAGTGCTTTCTCGTCCGCGCACCTGAAAGCCTCGATTTGGTCGGCTTGCACGTCAGACCCTTCGGCGGTTCAACCAATTCCATCGCCTGCTACGAGACCGTCCTCTGCGTCTCGCCTCGAACAGATTCCAAAATCCTGATCTCCCACGTGGACGAACGTTTTACGCCCGCCGAGTTCGATCTGTTCGACAACATGCCCAAAGCCCGGCAACCGTTCTGGCCGGAATTCGCGCAGAAAAATCGCGGCACCGGCTGGAGCAATGTCATTCACGGCGCGCTGAAATTTTATGTCAATTCCCACAAAGGTCCAACCGGCCAGATCCAACTTTCCATCCCCGGCGTGAACATCGTCGTCGGATCCATTCTGCCCGAAGGCATCGTCACCCACTCGGACACCACGCTCACCGTCGCAACGCTCACCTCGATCATGGCGCTCACCGGCGAATGGGGCAAAGTCTCTCTCGCCGAATGTGCGGGACGCTGCGCCGAAGCGCAGGAATGGGGCACCGGACGCGGCAGCAATATCGGCGCGATCGTCTTCGGCATGCCCGGCGAAGTCATCCACGTCGATTGGAATCCGCCCCGCGCCAAAGGCCGCGCGCTTCCGCACGGCATCTGTTTCGTCACCGCGCACACCGGCGGCGCGCTTCCGCCGAATGAAGGGGATGTCGCCAGCGAGATGGCGGCCGGCATCGGCCAGCTCCTCTTCCGGCAACTGGCGATGGCGCGGCTTTCTCAGGAGGGCCATGCCACCGACGCGCTCATGTCGGCGGAGACCGTCTACGAAATTCTGGAGCACATTCCAGAATCACTCTCACGCGCGCAAGTTCTGGAGGCGCTGAAAAACGAAAGCGCCAAGTCGCGCCTGCAGGATTATTTCAAGACGCACACCGAACCGCCCGGCGGATACCGCGCGCGCGAAAAATTGCTCTATCTGCTCGCGGAGATGCAACGGGCCGCGCGCGCGTCAGAAGCCATTCGCCGCGCCGATCCGCTCGAACTCGGCGCTCTCATGACCGTCGGACAAGTCGGCGAAGCCAGCCTCTACCACGAGCTCAGCCCGTCCGGCCGCATCGAAGCCATTCACGGCATCGTGCATGCCAGCGGCGACGACGAATTGGCCTCAATGACCGAACAGGCCGCGCCGCTCTGGAGACAAAGCGGATTCTGGGGCGGCAGCACGCCCGATACCGATCTGCTCTGCGATCTGGCGCTCGGCGTCAACGGCGTTCTCGGCGCGCGCCTCAGCGAACCGGGACGCATCGTCGCGATCTGTAAACAGGAAGCGCTCGTTCCGCTTCTGGAACGTCTCAACGGCGGCTATTACATTCCGCGCGGCCTGCCCGCCACCCTGGTTGGTCAAGTCTTTCCATGCCGTGGCGTGGGTATCGTCGACAGTTGATGTGAAAATTTAGGGAGGGAATATGAAACTGAGAAATAACGCCTAACGCCTAACGCCTAACGCATGATGTTTAGAAACCCTCCGGATTCGGAGGTTGTTTATGCATTGTGCATCATGCATTATCGCCGTTCCCATGCGCTACGTGATCGACGCCTGCAACTTAATCTTCAAAGACCGCCGTCTCGAAGAGACGCTGGAGAATCAAGGCTTTCCCGCAGCCAAAGACCTGCTCGTGTCGATGCTCTCCCGTTTCGCCCACGCCGCGGGCCTCGAAGAGATCACCGCCGTTTTCGACGGCTCCGAGAAGGCCGCGCATCATCCGCGCCGCCACCGCGAAGCCGCCGGCAAAGTGATCCTGATCTTCGCCGACCCGCGCACCGACGCCGACCGTTACATCATCGAGATGGTCGAAGACGCCAAGCGGCCCGGTGAAATCACCGTCGTCAGCAGCGATAAATTCATCATCCGCAACGTCGCCCGCGCCAGCGGCCACCACATCGGCAGCCGCGATTTTCTCCGCCAGATGCGCAAAGCCATCCAGCACGCCGCCGATCCCCTTAAAGGAGAGGACCCCCGAAAATTCGGCGGAACCCTCTCGCCCCGTGAAGTCGAAGAATGGATGAACTACTTTGGGTTCAAAGACACGGAGTAGTCTTACCCAAAGAACTGCAACGGATTTCTCGCGCAAAGCCGCAAAGAACAGCAAAAGAAAAAGGATTTAGAGAATGTAAATCTAACGATTTTTAAACGAGCCGCGCAGCCAAGCTTTTCACACAGTCTGACTTTCTTATCCGTCGCTGTTCCTATCCGTTGCTTTTCTTTGCGGCTTTGCGTGAGGCCATCCGTTGCTGTTCTTTGCGAGAAAATTTTTGAGCTCGTGCTAAGGTTTAGCTCGTGATTCAGAAACTCTTTATTGCCAACCGGGGTGAGATCGCGCTGCGCATCGCACGCACGGCCCGCCGTCTTGGCCTTACTGTCTCCTCCGCGTTTTCGTCCGCCGATTGCGGCCTGCCGCATCTGAGGCTCTGCCATCGCGCGATGGAACTGGTCGGCGATCCCGCGCGCGTTTACCTCGATAGCGGAAAAATAATCGATGCCGCGCGGAAACTCGGCGCCGATGCCATTCACCCCGGCTACGGATTTCTGGCCGAGAACGAAGACTTCGCCGCCGCCGTACAGGATGCCGGCATGGCCTTCATCGGCCCGACTCCCGAACAGATCGTCGCGCTCGGCGATAAAGTCCAGGCGCGCAAAGCCGCGCTCGCCGCCGGCGTCCCCATCGTTCCCGGCGAAAGCAAAGCCATCTCCGACGCTGCCGCCGCGAAAACCATTGCCGATCGTATCGGCTATCCCGTCTTGATTAAAGCCGCCGGCGGCGGCGGCGGACGCGGCATGCGCGTCGTCGATTCCGCCGCGCAGCTTCCCGATGCTCTTTTACGCGCGCAAACTGAAGCCGGCGCGGCGTTCAACGATCCGCGCGTCTTCATCGAAAAATACGTCGCGCGCGCTCGGCACGTCGAAATCCAGGTTCTCGGAGACGGCTTCGGCAATGCCGTCTCTCTCGGCGAACGCGAATGTTCCGTGCAGCGCCGCCACCAGAAATTGATCGAAGAGTCGCCGTCGCCCGCGCTCACGCGGGAGACCGCCGCGAAGATGGGCGCGCTCGCGGCGTCGCTCGCCGCGTCAGTAAAATACCGTGGTGCCGGCACCATGGAATTTATCGTGCCCTTCGGCACGCAGGATTTTTTCTTCATCGAGATGAATACGCGCCTGCAGGTCGAACATCCCGTCACCGAACTCTGCACAGGCCTCGATCTGGTGGAAGAACAAATTCGCATCGCCGGAAGTTCCGAACCCCAGCCCCTCCCCTTTAGTAAGCCCGGTTCCAAAGTGCTCGACATCCACGCGATCGAAGCGCGCGTGATCGCCGAAGACACCGATGCCGATTTCCGGCCCTCGTGCGGCAAGCTCGATCTGGTGATGTTGCCCTCGGGGCCGGGCATCCGCGTGGATGCCTGGGCCGAAGCCGGCCTGAGCGTCACGCCGTATTACGATTCACTGCTCGCTAAAGTTCTCGCGACCGGACAGACGCGCGAGCAGGCCATCGGCCGGCTGGCTTTGGCACTCGATGAGACACTGATTTCGCCGGTCCGCACGACCGCGCCGTATCTTGCGGCGCTTCTCATGCAGGACGAGTTCCGCAGCGGCGCGTACGACACAGGAACTGTCGCTCGCCTGAAGCAATCGAAAGCAAATAATGAAAAAGAAGCAGGCCTCGATCCCGGCACGGCGGTGATCGCCGCCGCGGAAAAAATGTCGCGCAACGGCCATTCCGGAATGTTGCCGCGCGGTCCGGCGCCGCGCCGCCTGAGTTCCTGGCAGCAGTCGTAGTCCGTTCGTGGTCCGGGCGTCTCGCCCGGACAAAGGATGTTGCACTGCAGGCTTCCAGCCTGCCAGAGAGTCAACGCGAGGAATTCGATGAGCTCTCACTCCTTGGTTCTTCGCGCGCAAGACGACGCCGAAAAATCGTTGCAATTCACCTTGCACGATGACGGCCGCGTCGCCCTAAAAGATCAGCCCGCCGTGCCCATCCGCGTCTTGCGCCGCGACGGCAATGGATTGCTCACGGTCCTCTGGGGCGACACCATCATCAACGCCATCGTCGTCTCTAGCGGCGAACGCGGCGAGCTGCTCCAGATTTCCGCCGGCGGCCGCACCGAGGCGCTGCGCCTGCGCGATGCCGCCATCGACGCGATGGAACAGGCGCTCGCCGCCGCGCACCAGACCGGTGGAACGCTCGATATCAGAAGCCCCATCCCCGGCCTCGTCAAAGCCGTGCTCGTGAAAACCGATGACGCCGTCGCCGCGCAACAAACATTGATCGTTCTCGAAGCGATGAAAATGGAAAACGAAATCATCGCTCCGCACGCCGGAACCATCCTTACTGTTGCCGTGAAGCCCGGACAAGCCGTCGCCGCCGGCGCACTGTTGATAAAAATTCAGACATAAGCTTCCCTTCGTTTTTCTCCTTCGTGTTCTTCGTGTTCTTCGTGCTCTTTGTGTTCTTCGTGGTAAAAGTTTCCGTGGAGGACGACGCAATGGACCTTTCCCTCAGCGATGCACAAGAAGCCGCGCGCGAAACGGCGCGCGATTTTGCCGAGAAAAAACTCATGCCGTTCGCGGCCGAGCTCGACCGCGACGAACGCTTTCCCGAAGAACAGATTAAAGAACTCGGCGAGCTCGGCCTGCTCGGCATGATGATCCCCGAATCGCACGGCGGCGCCGGGCTCGACGCCGTCAGTTATTCGCTGGCCATCACGGAGATCGCGCGCGCCGACGCGTCAACCGCCGTCACGTTATCAGTGAACAATCTCGTCGCTGAAACCATCACGCAATGGGGCACTCCGGAGCAGAAGGAAAAGTACTTGCCGCGCCTGAACTCTCTCGAAGGCCTCGGCGCTTTTGCGTTAACTGAACCTCATGCCGGATCCGACGTGCAGGCCCTGCGCACGCGCGCCGAGAAAAAAGGCGATTCGTACATTTTGAACGGCGAAAAAACATGGATCACCAACGCCTCGCACGCGGGCACGTTTCTGGTCATGGCCGTCACCGATCCATCCAAGCGCGCCAAAGGCATCACCGCCTTCATCGTGGACGGAAAAACGAAGGGCCTGAGCGTCGGAAAGCCCGAACCTAAAATGGGCCAGCGCGCCAGTCACACCTGTCCCGTCGCGTTCGAAAACTGCAAAATCCCGGCGGAGAATCTACTCGGCGGCGAAGGCCTGGGCATCAAGATCGCCCTCAGCGCCCTCGATTCCGGCCGCATCGGCATCGCCAGTTTAAGCACCGGCATCATCGTTGCGTGCCTCGAAGAAATGACGCGCTACGCCAAGGAGCGCACCGCGTTTGGAAAACCCATCTCGGAGTTCCAAGCCGTCCAGTGGATGATCGCCGACACCGCCGTCGATTACGAAGCCGCACGCGGTTTGACCATTTTGACCGCGTGGCGCAAACAGACCGGCGAAGCATTCTCCGACAAAGCCGCGTGCGCAAAACTTTTCGCGAGCGAGGCCGCCAACCGCGCCGCCAACCGCGCCGTGCAAGTGTTCGGCGGCTACGGTTACAGCCGCGAATACCGCGTCGAGCGGCTCTACCGCGACGCGCGTGTGCTGACCCTGTACGAAGGCACCAGCGAAATCCAGCGCCTCGTCATCGCACGCAGCCTCTTAAAGCCGTGACTCCAGACTCAAGACTCCCAGACTTTTTGTTCGTATGACCTTATGTTCAAAAATTCTATCCCCGGATTCAAGCCGTCCATTCACTCTGGCGGCCTCTGGTGTAGAGTAGTCAGGCATCGTTCATGAGGTTTCATTCTGTATGTGGCGACACAAAAAAAGTCCTCTTTACCGCCCTCTTTTTAATAGCCTCTCACTAGCGCTCCTTACACTCGCCTTTCATTTGGCGGCGCTGCATGGCGGAGAAGTCGATTTCGTTCGCGATATCCTGCCGATCTTCAAGTCCACGTGCTTCAGTTGTCACGGCCCTGAAAAGCAGAAGGGCGAACTGCGCATGGACTCCAAAGAGCTCGCTTTTAAAGGCGGCTCCACCGGCGCGATGATAAAAATCGGCGACAGCAAAAATAGTTTGCTCATGCACCGAATTCAGGGCCTCGGCGATGAACCGCGCATGCCCGTCAAAGCCGACGCTCTCAAGAAGGAGCAGATCGAGCTGCTCGCCGCATGGATCGATCAGGGCGCGAAATGGCCCGATTCCGCCTCCATTACAGCGCAGTTGAAAAAGCATTGGGCGTATACAAAACCTCTGCGGCCCGAGGTTCCCAAAGTCCGCAACGGTGCCTGGGTCCGCAATCCCATCGACGCGTTTGTTCTCGCTAAGCTTGAGACAGAAAACTTGCCACCCTCAGCGGAAGCGGATAAGACGACTCTTATCCGGCGCTTGTCACTCGATCTCATCGGCTTGCCGCCCACACTGCGGGAGATCGACGCGTTCGTTGCGGACACCCATCCGAATGCGTACGACACCCTTGTGGACCGCCTGTTAAGCTCCCCGCATTTTGGCGAACGCTGGGCGCGTCCGTGGCTCGATCTGGCGCGTTATGCGGATACCAACGGTTTCAACTTCGATAGCCCGAGGCAGATCTGGAAATTTCGCGATTGGGTCATTCAGGCGCTAAACAAAGACATGCCGTTCGATCAGTTCACCATTGAACAGATCGCTGGCGACATGCTTCCGGACGCCGCGCAGGATCAGAAAATCGCCACGGGATTTCACCGCAACACGATGGTGAATGAAGAAGGCGGCGTCGATAAAATGGAGGCGCGCTGGGAAACGATGCTCGACCGCGTGCACACCACGGCGACCGTGTGGATGGGCAGCACGCTCGGATGCGCGCAATGCCACAATCATAAATTCGATCCGTTCCGCCAGAAAGAGTTCTACCAGTTTCTCGCCTTCTTCGACAATTCCGACGAGCCCGCGTTGAAGCTCAATACGCCGGAAATCGAAGTCAAACTGAAAGCCATCTCCGCGGAAATCAAGGCTCTGGAAACGACGCTGAAAGCAGACAAAACGGATACAAAATCTAAAGACAGGATTGCCGCTTTAAAAGATCAGCGGAAAGAAATGGAGATAACGACGCTGGTCATGCAGGAACGCAAAACGGGAATGCCCGAGACCGATTTCCGCATCAAAGGCAGCTACGTCAATAAAGGAGAGCGCGTCAGCGCCGACACGCCGGCGTTTCTGCACGCGCGAAAATCCGATCAGCCCGCCAACCGGCTCGGACTGGCGAAATGGATCGTCGATGCCGACAACCCGCTGACCGCGCGCGTCAACGTGAACCGCCTCTGGGAGACCCTTTTCGGCCGCGGTCTGGTCGTCACCAGCGAAGACTTTGGCACACAGGGCACGCCGCCGACGCATCCCGAATTACTCGATTGGATGGCCACCGAATTCGTGGCCTCAAAATGGAGCATGAAAACACTGTTGCGCCATATCGTGATCTCCGCAACATACCGTCAGTCTTCCAAAATATCGCGCGAGATGTTGCAGCGCGATCCGAATAACAAGTTTCTCTCGCGCGCGCCGCGCTACCGTCTCGAAGCCGAGTTGATTCGCGACAGCATCCTCGCCGCCAGCGGACAGCTCAGTGAGAAAATGTTCGGTCCACCCGTCTTCCCACCGGCGCCGGAACAGAAAGGCGTGATCACCACAAATAAAAGCGCCGTCAGTTGGAACACAAGCAAAGGCGAAGACCGTTTCAGGCGCAGCGTCTACACATTCTGGAGGCGCACGAATCCGTTCGCGACGTTCGTCACTTTCGACGCCACCAGCCGCGAATTCTGCACCGTCAAGCGCTCCAAATCGAATACTCCGCTGCAGGCCTTGAATGCATTAAACGATGCCGGCCTCTTTGATGCGGCGCGCGCACTGGCCGGACGCATGGCCGCCGAAACCACGTCGGCCGCCGCGGATGGAAAACTGGCGCACGGTTTCCGCCTCTGTACCGGACGCCACCCGGGGAAAGACGAAATGGAACTTTTCGCACAAGCCTTCGAAAAAGAAGTCACTTATTTCAAATCCAATGAGCCCATGGCGAAGAGCATCAAAGGTTCCGCCACGCCGCCGAAACAGGTCACCGAACCGGAGTTCGCGGCGCTGACGATGGTCGCCAACGCCATGCTGAACCTCGACGAGACGATGTCGCGCGAATGAGGGATTCTCCGATGAAGCAACCCGTCACTTCCGAAAATCTGAAGCACGTGACACGGCGGCATTTTTTCGCGAAGACCGGTTTTGGCATCGGCACGCTCGCGCTGTCAGCCTTGATGAACGGCAAGTTCCTGTCCCAAGCCGCCGCCGCCGCCGAGCTTGATGCCGTCAATCCGATGGCGCCGAAAGCGAGTCATTACGCGCCGAAAGCCAAGCGCATCATTTACCTTTTCATGGCTGGCGCGCCGTCGCAGGTCGACCTGTTCGATCCCAAGCCCAAGCTCCAGGAGTTCAACGGCCAGGACATTCCCGCCGAGTTGATCAAGGGCCAGCGCTTCGCCTTCATCAAGGGAACACCCAAGCTGCTCGGTTCGCCGCACACGTTCAAGCAACACGGCCAGTGCGGCGCACCGGTGTCGAATCTGTATCCGCACACCGCGAAGATCGTGGACGATATCGCCTTCGTCAAATCGATGCATACAGACCAGTTCAATCACGGTCCCGCGCAAATATTCATGAACACCGGAAATCAGATCATCGGTCGCCCGAGCATGGGAAGCTGGTTGACGTACGGGCTCGGCAGCGAATCGAGCGACCTTCCCGGATTCGTCGTTCTTCTCTCCGGCGAAGTCGATCCCGGCGCCGGCAACGCCTGCTGGAGCAGTGGGTTTCTGCCGACGACGTACCAGGGCGTCGCGTTCCGATCGCAAGGCGACCCCGTGCTTTATGTGTCCAATCCCGATGGCGTCAGTTCCGAGACGCGGCGCCGCTCGTTGGATTTAATCCGCGGCATCAATCAGAAACATCTGGCGGCTACGGGTGATCCCGAGGTCGCCACGCGCATCGCCTCCTACGAAATGGCGTACCGCATGCAGAAGAGTGTTCCCGAACTGGCGGACACGGCAAAAGAACCGGAACACATCCATAAATTGTACGGCACCGAGCCCGGCAAAATTTCATTCGCAAACAACTGCCTGCTCGCGCGCCGCTTGATTGAACGCGGTTGCCGGTTCGTGCAGCTCTACCATCGCGGCTGGGACCATCACGGCGAAAGCCAAGCCAAGGATTTGACCACCGGACTTCCCAAACTCTGCCGCGAGACCGATCAGGCCTGTGCCGCGCTGGTCACGGATTTAAAGCAGCGCGGACTTCTCGACGACACGCTGGTGATCTGGGGCGGCGAATTCGGACGCACTCCGATGAACGAAGGCCGCGACGGCTCTAAGTTCCTCGGCCGCGACCACCACCCGCGTGCGTACACGATGTGGATGGCCGGCGGCGGCGTGAAGGGCGGCACAACAGTCGGGAAGACCGACGAGCTGGGCTACGACATCGCCGAAGACCCTGTTCACGTTCACGATCTGCACGCAACCGTGCTCCATCTAATGGGCATGGATCACGAGAAATTGACCTTCAAATTTCAGGGCCGCGACTACCGCCTCACGGATGTCCACGGGCATGTCGTGAAGAAGTTGCTGGCGTAGCGTCTTTTTTTCTACTGCAAGATGTCGCAACTAAGCGTTCTCGTCAGAAGCGCATGCATTCATTTATTCATAGGCAATAACACAAATTAAACGTTGTCTACTGGAAGACATGCACCTCGGAAGTAAAACGAATAATCGCAGCGATGGATGGATGAGCCCGCGATGAACCAATTACCCTTTTTCATTGAAGTCCTGGAAAGCAAGGAAAGCGCTCCTTCACAAATCTGCCGTAAAATCATGGCGACGCTTTTTCGTCAGAAGATCGCGCCCTTGCCATTTGCCGGATCGCTTCAGGAAATCAGGGCCGTTCTGGGAAGTCTGCGCACCCGCAACACGCCGCCCGCAATTTACATCGTCAACACCTACTGGGCCGAAGAACTGCTTCCTGAAATCGACAAGTTGATGGCGCAGACCCCGGTTCTTTTTTTCCGCCGGAATCTATTTGTGGGCGGAGGTTCGGCTGCGGAACTGGGTGGCCCGCCGGTCTCGGACAAAACCTCCCAAGCCTTGAAGATGATGACGCCGCGCTTGACGACCGTGCTGGATTACGGAACAAAAACCGCCGACGTCATGGCTCAGAAGTGCGGCGATGCCATCGTTCAGTTTCTGCGTGATGGCAACTACGATCACATCTCTCGCCTGACCGCTCACCAGGCAGACACCTTTAAGAAAGCAATGGACTCGGCTCAAGAAAAATTAGCTGAATTCCGACTGGCCTTTGATGCCCCGCCTGTCGCCGCGAGCCTCTCTGGATCTCAAGCCTCCGCCGTTGGCGCGGCTGATCGCGGCATACATGGCAACTTGGAACAGATGGGCCTCTCGACACTTTTGTTGATGATCGACATGGAAAAAAAAAGCGGCGAGCTGCTGCTGGCGCGAAACAACGAAAGCGCGCGCTTGTATGTCGGCAAAGGCCGCGTGCTCGCGGCATACGTTGAAGGCCCCGTCGCGCCGCCCGAAAGCCGCATGGGCGCCGAAGCTGTTTTCTATGCGTTGACGTGGACGGCGGGCCGTTTTGATTTTGTGCAGCGCCCGGTTGAGATGGAAGACAAGGTAAAGGCTCAAACGAATATGCTGCTGATGGAAGGTGCGCGGCGCATGGACGAAGCGTCTGGCAAAACCAACGAATAACGTGCGGTGTATTCACACTATCGTTTCTGATTGACACTCTGCCGTATCGCAACCCGCGAGGTCCATTGATGAAAAACATGCTGCTGGCCGTCATCACGCTGAGCACCGTTGCTCTCCGCGCGGGCGAAGTTCCGACTCCCGTGTTTGAAGCCCAGGACGTCGACACCAAGGTGCTGATCGGCTATGGCCTTGGAACGGGCGACGTCGATGGCGATGGCAAACCCGACATCTTGCTCGCGGATAAAGAGGAGATTGTGTGGTACCACAATCCCGAGTGGACACGCTACATCATCTGCGCAAAGCCGACAAAGCTGGACAACGTCTGCATCGCCGCGCGCGACATTGATGGCGATGGAAAAGTGGAAGTGGCCATCGGCGCCAACTGGAATCCCGGTGATACGGTGTCCAGTGGCAGCGTCCATTACCTCGTTGCGCCCGCTGACCGGAAACAAAAATGGGAAATGGTGGAGCTGCATCATGAGCCGACCATTCACCGCATGCGCTGGATTCAGGCTCGCGACAAAACGTTCGAACTCGTCGTCGTGCCGCTGCACGGACGCGGCAACAAGAATCAAGCCGGCGACGGTGTGAAAGTGCTCGCTTACAAAAAGCCGGCAAATGTGAAAGAGGCGTGGCGGACGGAAGTACTCGACGAGTCCATGCATGTCACACACAATTTCGATCCCGTCAACTGGGATGGCGATGACGAAGACGAAGTGCTGCTCGGTGGCAAAGAAGGTGTCTTGCTGCTGGACCGCGCTGAAAAAGTCTGGTCCAAAACAAAGCTGACAGAGAGTGGAGCCGGCGAAGTCCGCGCGGGCCTCTTTGCGCCCGGCAAACGTTTCGTTGCCACCGTCGAAGCGTTTCATGGCGACAAGCTCTGCGTCTTCACACCCGACGAAGCCAATTCGAAGGGAATCTGGCAGCGGCGCATCATCGATGAAGCCTTAAAGGAGGGCCACGCGCTCGCCTGCGGCGATCTTCTGGGCATGGGCAGCGATCAGATCGTGATGGGCTGGCGCAATCCGAACTCCGCGCAGAAGGTCGGCGTGAACTTATATATCCCGGTCGAAGGCGGCAAAGAATGGCGCAAAGTTTCCGTCGATGAGAACGGCATGGCCTGCGAAGATCTCGCTCTCGCCGATCTGAATGGCGACGGTAAATTGGATATCATTGCAGCCGGCCGCGCAACGAAGAACGTAAAGGTGTACTGGAATAAAACACGCAATCCGTAAATGGACGCATCAGAGCTCCCGCGATTGTTATCAACGCCGCTGCGGACCAGCGGTATACCCACATGGCATGAACGCTCTGGCTCGCCGCCTTTCTCTGGCGCTACTCCTCACCGCTACCGTTTGTCTGCACGCCGGCAGCGATGTATTCCGCATGCCCGCCGAAATCCCCGAACTGGAAGCGCGTGGAAACTGGCAGCAGTCTCTGGATGAGATTGCCGCCTCAAGCACGCCGCTGTCGTGGCTGCTGATCGGCCCGCTGCCGGACAAAGATTTCAAACAATTTGATTTGCCCAACGGCATGGTGCCCGACCAGAACGACGACTGGACCGGGCAGAACACGCGCGTGTGGAACCGCACCCATGACGAGGACGGCGCATTCCTGGATCTGATGGAAGCGCTGAATGCGCGCACAGAACTGCTCGCGTACGCGCGCACTGAAATGGAATGGCCCGTGGACGGTCCGGCACTGATCTGGTTTGATAGTTTCGGGCGATCCATCGTCTATCTGAACAATGTCAAAATCGGCCTCGGCGCTCCACGCAAGCAGGAGCGGGCGTCGTCAGCGAGGACCATGTATCCGGTGATGGTTCAAATGAAGCGCGGCAAGAACGTGCTAAAAATCAAGATCGGCCAGGACCGTAAACCGCAGTACAAGGACTTCGGTTTTTTCTGCAGGCTTGAGCGCGTCGATGCTCCTTATCTGACGGCCCTCGCCCAACGCCTCAGCGTTCTCTATCCCGACGAAGCCAAAGGCTGGCGCGGCGCGGAAGCGTGGCTGGAGATCGCGCGGCGCCATGAATCGCAGGGCCAGCGCGAACCGGCGGCCGCCGCCTACCAGAAAGTAATCGATCAATTCCGGCCCCACCCGAACGGAGATTACCTGCTTGAAGCCGAAACCGGCAAGAAGCGGATTGAATCAAAAGCGCAGCCTCTGGGCGGCGATCAGATCTGGAAAGAATGGAAAAAAGCCGACGAGCAATTCAAAGCCCTGTTGCGCAACGCCGATACATCCGCCGCCGACACGCTGATGCGCGATTACATCGTGCGCTTTCCCCTTCACGAAAGTTCCGGAAACGCGTTGATTTTTCGCGGCGGCCTGCGCGAAGATTACAATGCGGCGCAGAGCTGCCAGCCCTACTACGAGCGGGCTTTGCGAGAGCACGCGCAAAATGAATTTGTGCGCAAGTTCGCCGTGCGCGGCCTGGACTTCGTACGCGATACGCGCACCGAACGACCGCAAGTCGCCGTGCAGCACGAGATCCAGCTCGCGATCGACGCCACGCGACGCCAGATCGCAGGCGGCAACGACGACGAAATCGCGTCCGCATTTCGCAGCCTGCTGGACACGCTCAACAAGTCACCGCGCATCCTCTTGCAAATCGTCGACTCGCCCTTTTATTCGCGTCATGCCGGATTGCGTGAATACGTTCGCGCGCTGCTCTCGCACTTGGGCGGCAAGCCTTTGGCGCTGTACCGGCAAACCGTGGAGAAGGAATCTGCCGCGCGCTTTAACGAGGCGAAGCGGACTGGCCAGGACGCCGCGCTGGGCGCGATAGCCTCCGACTTTTTCTACACGCCCGCCGCAGCGGCGGCGTTGAATGAACTCGGCAACCGCTACTTGGATCGCGGCGCGTGGGCTCAGGCGGCGCAGACGTTCAAAACGCTGGAGCGAGATGCGCGCGGAGCCAGCGGCCTACCTGAGGCGTTGCTCGCAGCGAAGATAGCGTTCGCGCTGATCCGCGATGGCCAAGCCGCGCCCGCACGCGAAGCGCTCGACCGGCTATCCAAAAAGCTCGGCACTGAAAAAATAAAAGTCGCGGGCGTTGAAACGTCAGGGGCACAACTGGCCGCAAAACTGGAATCAGAAATCAACAAGCCGGCCAAGGCGGACGCGCGGCTTGAAATGAGCACCGCCGAAACGCTCGGCAGCATTCCGCGCCGAAGCGGCCCGCCGGCTGCAACACCCTCGCCGGTTCCCCGCGGCATGCTCTGGAACACTCCGCTGGCCAGAACAGAGAGCAGCCGGATGGCCAAAGATTTTTGGCCTGAGGACTCTGTTTATTCGCATCTGCAATCCTTTCCGGTGATCTCGGGCGACCGCGTTTTTGTGAGTACACTAGAAGGCATCGCCGCCTACGAACTCGGCAATGGGCGGAATATCTGGAAGCAAAATTGGGAGTCCAAAGGCAGCTTGTTTCCGTGGCATGATGGCCGAGCGCTTTTTACCGGACACCCACTGAGTTGCCCCACGGTCAGCGAGGGCCGCGTTTATATGCGCGCGCTGAAAGCCGCTCAAACCGGGCTGCGCTGCCACGACGCCGCGAATGGAAAATTAATCTGGAATACTGAAACAAATCTCGCGTTTTCGCGCACGGTCTGGCTCAGCGATCCTCTGCTGGCCTACGGCATGGCCATCGCTGTTTTTCTCGAGCCCGAAGGAGCTGACGCGCGCCCTGGAACGACGCCATTGAATATTCACGGCGTTGCTGCATTCGACGCGGCTAGCGGCGAACTGCGCTGGAAATCGAGCCTCGTGACCGGCGCGATGGGACGCATTCTGGAGAAAGTTGCCGGCCACGATAACAAGCAATACGCCATGTACCGCTCGTCCATGCAACTCGGTGTGCCGGCCGCCGACAACGGCATCGTTTACACGCCCACCGGCATGGGAAGCCTGGCCGCGCTGAGCGCGTTCACCGGTGAGGTGATCTGGCTTTCCGGCTATCCGCAGCTCCGTTCGGAAAGCCTGGAGAACGGTAATTCCGCCATTGATCGATTTCTTCCGCGCATGCTGAAATTTATTTCTCGCGGCCCCGTGGCGCCGATCGTGAGCGACGACGTCGTAGTGCTCGCGCCAAAAGATGCGTCCGGTCTGATCGCATTCGAGCGGCAGAGCGGTATCATTCGCTGGACGCACGACCTGTGCGACAGCCGTTTTCTGGCCGGCGTCTGCGATGGCAATGTACTCGTCGCCGATAACACGGTGAAAGCAGTCGCCCTCGCCAGCGGCAAAACCGTTTGGGAATTCACCATTCCGGCCGATAAGAAGGGGCTTTATGCGCAGCCCGGTTTTTCCGGCTCAACGCTTTACGTGCCGACGCCGGATGTGCTTTTGTTGCTCGATGCCCGCACTGGAAAAAATACCGGATCGATGCCGTGGAATCCACAGGTCGGTGCGCTGGGAAATCTCGTCGTCAGCGGCTCGACACTGGTCGGCGTGAACGGAAAATTCATCGGCGCGTTAAGCGAACAGAAAAAATAACCGTACCGCAGGCTTCCAGCCAGCCTGCCGTTTGGATTCGATATAAAATTTTGCGCTAGCACCGCCGTGGTCTGGGTGTCTCGCCCAGACAATCTCGAAATTGTTTCCATTGTCCGGGCGAGACGCCCGAACCACGGACAACGAGCAGGCTGGAAGCCTGCGGTACACTAAAATTACATTTCTTCGGGCGAGGCGATGCCGAGTATCGCGAGCGCCTGCGAGAGCACTCTCCGCACGGTGTCGACGAGCGCCAGGCGTGCTTCACGCAGACCGGGTGCGGAATCCAGGACGCGGTGCTTGTTCAAAAAGTTTCCAAAAGTGCTGGCCACATCGAGCAGATAAGTGGAGATCAGTGAGGGCTCATCGTCAGCGGCGGCTTGCCGCAGAACTTTCGGGAAATTCTCGAGTACCTTGACGACCGCCGTCTCTTCCGCTTCCTTCAACAGAGACAGCTGCGCCCCACGCCACGCTTCCGGCGTCACGCCCGATTTGCGCAAAATGCTGCAGGCGCGTGCGTGCGCGTACTGCAGATAGGGGCCGGTATCGCCCGACGGATCCGTTGCCTGCGCCCAGTCGAAAACGAAATCGCTGCTGCGGCGGCGAGACTGAATCCAGAACAGAATCGCGCCAACGCCTACGGCTTCCGCCACCGCCGCCGCGTTCTCCACCGGGAGTTCAGCATTTTTCTCGACGACAATTTCGCGGACGACCTCCACCATGCGGTCCAGAAGTTCGCTGAGCGGAATCATGCGGCCGCCGCGCGTGGTCATGGTGTCGCCGTCTTTGCTGCGCATCAAACCGAACGACACGTGCGCGCAGTCTTTGCTCCAGGCATGGCCCATCTTGCTCAGCGTTTTGAACAGCATCGCAAAATGCGAACTCTGCCGCACATCCACAACGTAAAGGTTGCGCGCAAATCCATATTTTTCTTTGCGATAAAGAGCCGCCGCGAGATCGCGCGTGCCGTAAATCGTCGCCTCGTCCTGCTTGAGAAGGATAAATGGCGGCTTGGGATCTTTTCCCGGCGTCATCGGACCGTCGTCCATCAGAACGACCAGCGCGCCCTGGCTCTCCACGGCAATGCCGCGCGCTTTCAAATCGTTCAACAGCGGCTTCAGCATCGGCTCGTAAAACCCTTCGCCTTCGTCGCTGGTATCAAACGTGACGCCGAGACGGTCGTACGATTTCTGCAAATATTGCAGCGTCTCACTGCGCAATTTGTGCCAGAGCGCCTTCAATTCGGCGTCACCGTCTTCCAATTTTTTGAAGAGTGACCGCGCCTGTTTTTCCAGTTCGGGATTCAGCTTTGCCTCGTGATTGATCGCGACGTAAAGATCCGCCAAAAAGTCCAGTCCTTGTTCAGCGAGCTGCTTCTCGGGATTCGCGCCCTGCCCTTTCTGAAAGTTTTCCTTTTCGCGCTGCCACGCCAGGAACTGGAATCCGCACTGCACGCCCCAATCGCCGAGATGATTGACTCCCACGACGCGGTAACCTAGCGCGCGATAAATTCGCGACAGCGACGCGCCAATAATGGTGCTCATCAAATGGCCGACGTGAAACGGCTTGGCGATATTCGGCGACGAATAATCGAGGACGATGGTCTTGCCTTCTCCATCGCGGCCGTGTCCGTACTCTTTTCCGGCAGTGCTGATCATGTTGATGACCGATTCGGTCAGCACGCCCGGCTTCAGTCGAATATTCAGAAAGGGTCCAGCGGCTTCGGCTTTTTCCAAAATACTTTCCAGCGATCCATCCGCATTGAGCTTCGCGGCTAGCTCCCCGGCGGCAACGGCCGGAGCCGTTTTGTGGGTTTTCGCGAACTGGAAACAGGGGAACGCGTAGTCGCCCATGTCGGCCTTCGGCGGCGTGCCGAGTTGCGCGCGGACGCTTTCGGGAGCCAGTGCGGTGGCGGATGAGAGAGACCGAACGAGCGTTATCAGCGCTTGATGTGTACCCATGTCGATTTTCATGGCAGTGTGTATAGCAAATAAAGTCGCGAGATTCCAGCCAAGGCAATCAGCGTTCAACGCCGATCTATTGAGTTAAAATTTCAAAAATGGGGGGTGGTTTGAGCCGATTAAGCCAGATCGAAGTCGTTTTTAGAACGATTTTGGGGGCAAATGCAATAACTCGTAATAGGGCACAATATAAAGCTATGCACTTCATGTAAATTGTTAATTTATATGTGGTTAAATTTGGACTGAATAAAATTTCTTTCAGAAACAAAGTTCTTTCCAAGCGCATATTTAGTTTTAGCGTATTCTTTCTATCGCTACGCACAAACGGATAGGTCACTCCATGGGAGCGGGCCCGTTGATGCGAGCAGAAACGAAATATAAGGGGGTTCGGTAATGGCTAAGAAGTCCCTGTCCATCGTTGCGAACGAAGCTACCAAACGCGTCTTGGCACAGCTCGGAAGTCCGTTGATTCAAGTTGCCGTCAAAGGCCGCGTGAATTCGGGTAAAGGCGGAAACGTCCTGATTATCGACGGCGTTTCTACCTCCAAGAGCACGACGTTGCCCATCGTCGCCAGCGCATCCACCAAGAAAACGCTCAGCGAGTTGTCTCACAGTGAAGGATCGCATGAAGTCAACCTGCTCGGCAAGATCGTGACCCACAACGGCAGCAATATCCTGTTGCTCGACCGCATTGCCGCGTCACACGCTCTGCACATCGTTGCCGACCAGGCCACTCGCGGCCAGTTGTCCGAACTCGCCAAGACCAAGGGCGGCGAAGTCACAGTCAAAGCTCGCGTTGTTGATCGCGGCGGCCAGAAGATTCTGGTCCTCGCTGGCGAAGCCAAGAAGAAAAAGTAAATCAGACTGATCAAGCTGTCAAAGCGGCCCCGATATTCTCGGGGCCGCTTTATTTCCGTAGCGCTCGCTGGTGCCGCGCAGCTCTTGCGGAGAATATCGATTCCTGATACCGTGATGGCATTGAAAATGAACATCGAATCTGGTCATCAACACCCATGACCGACCCTTCGCATACACCTGAAAAACAACTCATTCACCTTATCGTGACCGACGGTCCCGATAAGGGAAAAATGTTCTTCGTGAAACCCAAGCGAGAGGCCGTGATCGGCCGCGTTTCTGGCGCTGATTTGCGCTTGAACGATTCCAACACGAGCGCGCGCCATTGCGTGGTTCGGTCCGGCGGCGACGTCGCCTTTATTGAAGATCTCGACAGCAGCAATGGAACCTACGTGAACGGCGAAGTCATCAACAGCCGCGTGGTCGACGAAGACGCCACCATCAGGATCGGCAACACCACCATTGCGCTGACATGGGTCGCGACGGAACGTGAAGTCCCGCTCGCGGCGGTTGAGATGAAGTTCGCGCCGACGCTGCTGGAGCGAACCGCGCAATTCAAGCGGCCCGATAGCGTTGGCGGTTCGACGATCATCGGTGCCGATCAGCTCGTGCTTTTCCGCAGCGCGCAGAAACAGCTCGGCAGCATGATCGGCGAGTACATGCTGCTGGAAGTAGTCGGCATGGGCAGCCTGGGATTTGTGTTCCGCGCGAAAAAAATGAAAACGCGCGAAGAAGTCGCAACCAAGGTGATTCCGCGCGCGCGCATCCGCTCCGAGAAACTTTTGCAGCGTTTCCTGAGCGAGTGCCGTACGGACTTGAAAGTTCCTGGCGCCGCCACTTTGCTGGCCACGGGCGAAGATGCCGAGGCCGGTTTCGTGACGATGGAACTACTGCGCGGACGCAGCCTGCAAGCCGCGGTGGACAACGAAAGAAAATTTACTCCGGTTGAAGCCTGCGCCATCATCCGCTCCGTCGCGAAAACGCTCTCGCACGCTCACGCGATGGGCATTGTTCATCGCGACGTCAAGCCCGCCAATATTTTAATGATGGACGATAGTTCGACGCGCCTGCTGGACTTGGGGATGGGCCGGAAAAGCGATTCTGACGGCCGAAGCATTGTCGCCGGGGACGAGCGGCTGGAGAGCGCGGTGTTTACCTCGCCCGAATTAACTCGGCAGACGGAACTTGACGCGCGCGCCGATATTTATTCGCTCGCAGCGACGCTCTTTTGCATCCTGAGCGGTCATCGCCCGTTTTCGGCGCCGACGTATGTCGAGTTGATCCGCGCTATTCGCTGGGAATCGCCACCGCTGCTTTCGGACGTCCGCCCAGACATCTCCGCTGCACTCTCCGCTGCAGTGGCGCGCGCCATGGAAAAAGATGTCGCGGCGCGTTACGCCACAATGGACGATTTCTCAGCGGCGCTTGCGTAGAAACTCACCCCGGGTCTTTACTTTACTGAAGAAACGTAAACGGCTTGCAGGCCGCCCTTTTTCACCTGCGTGCCCGTAATGGTCACGGTCTCGGCCATTTTTTCGATCAACAGGTCATTGCTGGTCTGGTGTTTTTTCTCTCCGAGCAATAGAAAGAGGTCACCCTTTTCCGTGAGCAGGGCAATCGGATTTCCCGCCTTTGCACATTGCACCGCGCATTGCTTGTGACCAGCGCCCTTGGCCTCGCGATCGAGGTAGCAATGCAGATCGACGATTTCACCCTTCAATTCCACCGCCTCGCCCTTCGGAGCGGCGATCACCGCGATGGACGCCCATCCCAGGAGCGCCAGAAACAGAACTGTTGTGATTGCCTTTTTCATTTCTTGCTCTCCACTATGAATTCGTTGCCCGCGTGTTGATGGACGTTAACGAATCGGTGTCATTCACGCAAATTCAAGAGATGATAATTCGAGAAGTCCGTGGACGCAGCGTTTCCTATGGACGCGCGTTCACCACGCTGCCGCCGCGATTTCTAACGCGGCTGTATTCGAGCTGAAGGTCCGCGCGATAAAGTACCTTCCCAAGCAGCACCCAGAGTGTTGTCTGGCAGGGCACACGCTTGATGTCGCTTTCCTGCAGCACTGTTTCGCCAAGGAGGGCCAGCTTGAACTCCGCACCGGTGAGGCTCAACGAAAACACCGCGCCGCTTTTGTTAGGGACGATTTTCAGTGCGTCCACCGTTCCTTTGGTGGTCGAACCTTTTGCCCCTAATTGCAGCGCGCGCGAAACCCCAGCGATCTCAATGACGCAGAGTTGATTGGCGGCGCTGATCGGAACGGCAGCCGTCAGCTTCCCCCGCACGCTGATTGAATCGGCTGACGGTTTTACAAAATCGATCTTACCCTTGAGCGATAGGGCTGGCAGCGACTGAGTTCCAGAAACTTCCGGCGCTGCGGTGGATTCGAGAGATGAAAAGTTGAGCACGGTTTCAACACCGTCAGGCACGCCATCATTGTCGTCGTCGACATCCGCACTATTGCCGGAGCCATCGCCGTCGCTGTCGATATCCGGATCGACCTGCAAACTCAACAATCCAACAGTCGGAACGTCGCGAGCGTCCGAAATTGAAATGCGGACCTCGTAAATTCCCGGCGCCGTGAAGACGTGTAGAGCCGTCGCGCCCGCTCGCGTCGTGCCATCACCGAAATTCCAGGCGTATGTCATTGCGTCGGCGTTGGGATCCGTCGCAGTGACGACGAACTGTATTGCGTGGCCCACTTGCGCGGGCGACGCGCTGGCTGCGGGGCCGCTCGCGATGATGGGCCTGCGATTGGCCGGGCGTGCGCCCTGATCGATCCAATCGCGAACCAGCGCCTGATCTTCCAGCGATAGCACGGAACCGATGGGCATGCGCTTACCGGCTTTGGGCGTGTGACTGTTCAGCTTTTGAAACAGAAAGCTGTTCTTCGCGTCTCCGGATTTCACACGTTTGAGCGATGGCACTAGCTGGCTGGCTTCATCCACCAACCGCGAGTAACTGCGAAAGGTGCTCAGGTCCAGCCCCAGCGGCGAGTCGGCGCCGATGTGGCATTCAAGACAGCGGGCATCAAAAATGGCCTGCACTTTTGAATAGTCCACGTCGTTGCCAGAGGGCGCCGGCAGCACATCAACGCCAGCGGCGTTTGCGGAAAACAGAACGGTCCACCACAGAGGACATAGAATGCAGAGCGAAAAGTGGCGTCTGATCATCGGAAGACTAGGGTTCACAAGCAGGCATCTCCTTGCGGCATTTTGGATTATAGAGCGATACCTTCGGACGTAAAAGTGAAAGCGGCCGGGACGATAGGCGCGGGGGCTTGAAACGCAGTTTACTGTTAGGTTGGAATCTTTAAATTGAGGGCTTTACCGAATCTCGCGAGGACTCAACGATGTTCTACCGCCGCTTTGGCAGGACGAATGTGCAGATGCCGGTTTTCTCGTGCGGCGGCATGCGTTATCAGCAATCGTGGAACGATCAGGATCCGTTCACGGCGGAGAGCCAGAAAAATCTAGAGGCCTGCATTCACCGCTCGCTTGAAGTCGGCATCAATCATATCGAAACGGCGCGCGGATACGGCACCAGCGAAGAGCAGCTCGGGCATGTGCTGCCGAAGTTGCCGCGCGATAAAATGATTGTTCAAACCAAGATCGGACCCGAGGCCGATCCGAAAAAGTTCAACAAGAATTTTGAGACGTCGATGTCCTTGTTGAAACTGGATTACGTGGATCTGCTTGCGTTGCACGGCATCAATAATGAGGAGCGTTTGCAGTGGTCGCTGCGCAAAGGCGGCTGTTTGGATCAGGCGCTGGAACTGAAAAAACAAGGGCGCGCGCGGCACGTCGGCTTCTCAACACACGGCAGTCTAAAAATGATACTCGACGCCATCGAAGACGGGCGCTTCGATTACGTCAACCTGCATTGGTACTACGTCAATCAATTCAATTGGCCGGCCATCGAGCTCGCGACGAAGCGGGACATGGGCGTGTTTATTATCAGCCCCAGCGACAAGGGCGGGAAGCTGTATGAACCGAGCAAAAAGCTGCTCGCGACAACGGCGCCGCTTTCGCCGATCGTGTTCAATGACCTCTGGTGCCTCTCGTACCCGCAAATTCACACGCTCTCCATTGGTGCGGCGCGGCCAAGCGACTTTGATGAACATTTAAAAACGCTGAGTTATCTTGCGCCTGACGCTGACCTGGCCACGCCATTGAAACCGATCGAAGCGCGTTTGCATGCGGAGCTCGTGAAATCGTTTGGCGAGGAGTGGGTGAAAAGCTGGCATGTCGGGTTGCCGGAATGGAATCAGACGCCGGGCGAGGTGAACATTTTCGAGATTCTGCGGCTGCGCAATTTCGCCAAGGCGCTCGACATGACCGAGTACGGAAAGATGCGCTACAACCTGCTGGGCAAAGCCGACCACTGGTTTCCGGGAAATCGCGCCGACAACTTGAGCGGGCTGGATTTTAATTCGGTACTGAAGAATTCGCCCTTCGCCGAACAGATTCCCGCGGCGCTCGCGGAAGCGCATGAGTTGATGTCCGGCGACGAAGTGAAGCGGCTGGGAAGCCATTAGGTTCGTGAATCTTACGGCGCTCAGTCGGACGCACGGGCAGGCGATCTCGATCTCTCAGGACTGTGGCACACACTTCATTTTCAATTTAATTACTTCGCGGCGACGGCGGCTTCTTCGTGAACGACGATGGGGCAGCGAACCACGTGTGCCGGAGCGCCGATGGGTTCCTGCGGCGGCAGGCCTTCCTTGCACGACGGTTTGGCCAGCGGACAGCGCGGCTCAAACGGACAGCCAGGCGGCGGATTGATCGGACTCGGCGGTTCACCGGATAGTATTTTTCGGTGCTTCGCATCTTCAGGCGTGCGCTTGGGCACGGCGGAGAGTAGCGCGCGCGTGTACGGATGGCGCGGATCGGAATAGAGATCTTTCGTGTCGGCGTACTCAACGATGTGGCCGAGGTACATGACAGCCACGCGTTGACTGATGTGTTCCACGACGGAAAGATCGTGCGCGATAAACAGGTAGCTGATGCCGCTTTCCTGCTGCAGGTCCATCAGCAGATTGATAATCTGCGCCTGCACGGAAACATCGAGAGCGCTGACGGCTTCGTCGCAAACAATAAATTTAGGATTTACAGCCAGAGCGCGCGCGATGCCGATGCGCTGGCGCTGTCCGCCTGAAAATTCGTGGGGGTAACGTTCGATGGCTTGCGGTGGAAGGCCGACGCGGCGCAGCAGATCCTGCACGACAAGGCGGCGTTCGCGCAAATTTCCACCCAGACCGTGGACGATAAGCCCTTCGGCAATGATCTGCTCGACGGTCATGCGTGGGTTCAAGCTGGAATACGGATCTTGAAAAATGATCTGCATCTTTTTGCGGTACGGCCGCAACTGTTCTTGAGACAGTTTCGCGAGATCGACGCCTTCAAATTTGATCTCGCCGCTGGTCGGTTCGATCAGGCGCAGCACCGTACGGCCGAGAGTTGTTTTTCCGCAGCCGGATTCGCCAACGAGGCCGACCGTTTCTCCGGCCTTAACAGAAATGGAAACGTTGGTGACAGCCTTGACGTGACCGACCGTGTTGGCCAGCAGTCCGCGCTTGATCGGAAAATGTTTCGTGAGGTTGTTGACCTCAAGAATGGGCGTGCTGGACCCCGTGGAGCTGGGCACTTTTTTGTCTAGAACAGATTCCATATGTCAGCCCAACCAATCTATAAATGACGCGGCAAGTTCGCCTTCCAATCGTCCGATGCGCTTTTCCATCGCTTCGAACGGAAGATCACGAAAACGGTCCGAGACAACAAATGATGTTCGCGTAAGACCTGTTGCAGGGAAGTTCACGTGAGTTTTCTCAATTAGGAAGTCAACGGTAGTGCGACGCAGATCAAGCGCAGAAGAAACAGGCAATACGACGGCGCGGTTTTGCTTGGCCAAAATCTGTATGGCAACGGTTGGCCTTAAATCCTTGCAGTCCCGAAATTGAATGCGCACCAGCCAAATGTCCAAGGGTTGCGGTGAGATCATGAATTCTTTTTCTCGCGCTCCGCTGCATGCGCCAGGATTTCGTCAACCCATTCACGTTCATCCGGCAGATCACAATCCATCTGCAGGAGTTGCTCTTCGGTAAAAACGGGTCTACCCTTCAGGTAATACGCGGGTATTGGCTTTACCCCCGTTGAGACCTGCTCTTCACCTTGTCCCATTCCCGCTTCATCTCTCGTTTCCATAAACTTCCTCCATCAGAATTATACATTATTCGCCGTCAAAGTTATACCGTTTGGCCAAATGATTTTGCGGGGATTTCCGTAACCTTCCACGCGTCGATGCCTTCGGCTTTGGTGTGCCAACACGCGGCGCGGTGAGTGCCGCCGTAGTCCTCCAGCGGCGGTTCTTTTTCGATGCAGATGTCGGTGCACAGCGGACAGCGCGGATTGAACCGGCAGTGGTCTTTGAACTGTGTCGCCGCGGGCACGATGCCGGGAATGACCGAAAGGCGATGCTTGAGGCCGCCGATGGAACCGGGGCGCGCGCGCAGCAGGCCTTGCGTGTAAGGATGCAGCGGGCGGCGGAAAATGTCGGCGGTCGGACTCTGCTCAATGATTTTGCCGGCGTACATCACGCAGGTGCGCTCGGCCATTTCGGCGACGACACCCAGATCGTGAGTGATCAGCAGCAAAGACAGCTGGCGCTCCTGCTGCAGTTTAATCAGCAGTACCAGAATCTGCGCCTGGATGGTGACGTCGAGCGCCGTGGTGGGTTCGTCGGCGATGATCATTTTCGGATCGCAGATGAGCGCCATCGCAATACAGATGCGCTGCTTCATGCCGCCCGAGAGCTGGTGCGGATAATCCGACGCGCGGCGTTCTGGATCGGGAATGCCGACCTGGCGCATGGCGTCGATTGTTTTTTCCCAGGCGTCTTTGGCGCGCGTGTGGGGATGGTGCGTCGCGTAGGCTTCCGCGATCTGGTCGCCGACAGTGAACACGGGATTGAGCGCGCTCTGCGGTTCCTGGAAAATCATGGCGATTTCTTTGCCGCGAACCGCGCACATTTCTTCTTCACCGAGTTTCAGCAGATCGCGGCCTTGAAAAAGAATCTGTCCCGTTGGTATGCGGGCGGGGGGCATGGCCAGCAGCCGCATGATGGTGAGACTGGTGACGGATTTTCCGCATCCGGATTCGCCCACGAGCGCCACGCATTCGCCGCGCTTGATGTCGAAGCTGATGCCATCGACGGCGCGTGCGACACCGGCATCGGTATGGAAGTGCGTGCGCAGGTCGCGGACGGTAAGAAGTGGGTCGTTATTATCAGCGTCAGCCATTGCTGTCTCGGGTTTGGGGTTTCGGGTTTGGGGTTTCGGATCGCGCGCGTTTTCGAACGACAGACTCCCGTGGCTGAGCGAGTGATGTACGTAAACGCATGAGCATTCGACCCACTCTTTGACTCAGTTTCCAAGATGGGGTTGCTACGGACGATGAGACATAGTTCAGCTTAACGGCAATGATCAAATGAGTATCGCGTTCGGCAAGTGAACCGCAAGCGATAGACACAGGGTGGACGTAGTCTCCGCGATGCATTCTTCCGTATCCTTCCGCGATGTTCGCGGGAACTGAAACCGCGGCCTTCCGTGACTGTGACGTCAACCCGAACTTCTCATCCGCGGGATATGCTCGGGTAAGTATGTAAACACATTCGACTAACTCAATCGCTTCTTTCCACACTTCAAGCTCGCGATAACTTTTTAACGCCATTCTTTGGCCTCGTACCCGAACCTCAAACCCGAGACCCGCTATTTTCGCATTTTGGGGTCCATCGCATCGCGCAGGCCGTCGCCGGCGAGATTGTAAATTGTGACGGTGAAAAAGATCGAGAGGCCGGGGTAGACGATCAACCACCACGCTTCGTCGAGATGCTCTTTTCCCTGGCTGATCATTTCGCCCCACGTGGGCGTCGGCGGCGGCGCGCCGAAACCGAGGTAGCTCAGGCCGGATTCGGTGAGAATCGCGCCGGCCACGCCGAACGCAGCGGAGACGAGCACCGGTCCCATTGCGTTCGGCAACATATGGCGGAACATTAGCCGCGCGTTCGAACACCCGAGAGCTCGCGCGGCGTGAACAAAATCCTGATCGGCGAGTTTTAAGAATTCACCGCGCACAAGCCGGGCGATGCCCGTCCAGCCGGTCGCGCCGATGACCAGCATGATGTGAAAAATACTGCGCTTCTCCGGTTCGATGAACGCAACGATGGTGAGAATTAGAAAGAAGGACGGAAAGCAGATCACCACTTCGATAAAACGTGAGATGGCGATATCGGTCCAACCGCGGTAATAGCCCGCCAGTGCACCGAAGATCACGCCGAGCAGCACCGCGATTGTTTCCGCGACAAAGCCGACGGAGAGCGACACGCGCGCGCCGTGCAGCATGCGCGCCAAGACATCACGGCCTTCGCGATCCGTCCCGAGCAGATGCTTTTTATTGGGTGCTTGCAAGAATTCGCGCGTCGGCGTGATGGGGTCTTGGCCGACCGGGGCGAAGAGCGCATAATCGCCTTTGCCGGCATCCAGTGTTTTTGCATCGAGCGGATAATCCTTGCTGTCCAGCCGCCACTGCCTGCGAATATTTCCTTCGTGGATGCCGCAGAATGGAAAAAGCGCCACGAACATCGCTACGGTCACCAGCTTCGGCATTGTTCCGCGCCTGACGCGGCGATCGGCGTTTCTCCGCAACAGCAGCCAGCCCGTTCCGGCGATCAGCGGCAGCGTGATGCTGACGAATAGCAGGTAATTGAAAAAGTAATCCATGCTGATCAGTTCTGTCGGCGCGACCAGATACTGCAGCAGCGGGTACGTCGTCTTCCCTTTTTCAGTCCACACAAACGGCTTTCCGTTGGCAAGAACGGGAGCCCACGCGGCAATAAGGAGGAGCAGGAAGATCGAGATGAAACTGAAAGCGGCGACACCGTTTTTGAGGAACTGGCCGAGGACCAGATCCCAGTAACCTTTGGGCTCCGCCACTATCTCGGGACGACCGGGCACGACGGCCGGTACGGGCGGCTCGGGCTGGTCGGGCAACACAAGATGTGGAGTCGTCTCGGGCAACGCTTAATCCTTCTGATCGAATGAAATGCGCGGATCGGCGAACAAATACAGCAAATCTGAAATCAGAAATCCGATCATGACCAGCACCGCGATGATCGTGATATCGGCCATCAGCACCGTGTAGTCGCGCGCGATCAGCGCCTTGTAGGCGACCAGCCCCATTCCGGGCACGCCGAAAATGGCTTCGACGATCACGCTGCCGCCGATGAGACTCGGAAGCAATCCGCCTAGAAGCGTGATGATGGGAATGAGCGAGTTGCGCAGCGCGTGTTTGTAAACCACGAAGAATTCACGCAGCCCTTTCGCGCGCGCGGTGCGGATGAAATCGGCGCGGATGACATCGATCATGCTGGCGCGCATGTAACGGGAGATACCGGCGAGGCCGCCGTAGCTCATGGCGATGACGGGAAGGACCAGGTGCCGCGCGCATTCATAGAGCCAGGCCAGCGTGGTCAGGTCATCGCCGTTGGACGGCTTGATTCCCTGAAAGGGGAAGCGTGTTCTGAAAACAACATCGGCGACTTCGACCGATGGTGGCATCACCACCATCAGCTTAATCATGAGCACCGAGACCCAGAAACTGGGCATGGAATAGAGCATGAACATGCCGATGGTGGAGATGCGGTCACCGGTGGAATATTGATGCGTCGCGGAGTAAATGCCAATGGGAATGGCCAGCAGGTAGATGACGATAAATGAAATGACGTTGAGCAGGATCGTGATCGGGACGGCGTCTTTCAGGCGATCCCAGACGGGGATGGATTTAGTTTCCATGGACGAGCCGAAATCGAGATAGAGGATGCCGCGCTTGGGGATGGGCACGCCGTTTTTTGCGGCCTCCACTTGTGCCTCGGTGGGTTTAGGCTGGACGACACCGAGCCAGTAAAAGTAGCGCATGTAGATGGGCTTATCGAGATGAAACGTCCGGTTCATCACGTCGCGCTGATCTTTGGTGAGTTTGCCCGCCGACATTTCGCCGCTGGCGCCGCCCGAACCGGCTCCACCCGGCGCCAGTTGCATCACGATGAACGAAATGAACGTGATGCCCAGCAGCATGGGGAAGAGCAGCAGCAGACGTTTGAGGATGTAAGTTTGCATGAGCAGTCACATCGCCGCCGCGCTGAAAAAGCGGGCGGCGGTGCGTGAAATTCCTTATCTAGTCTGCTTGGCTTTGGGCATCCACCAGCGTCCGAGGTCGGCGCCCGGCAATTTGTAGACGACGTTCTGGATGTCCTTGTCCACCGCGATCGTGCGTTTTTCGACGAACAGGAACGTGTAGGGCTGAGCTTCGACGATCAATTTTTGCACTTGCTGAAAATAACCGCGGCGCTTGTCTTCGTTCAATTCGCGCCGGCCCATTTCAATCAGACGGTCGGCTTCTTTATTGATGAAGGCGCAATGATTCGACGCTTTTTCGCCGGTCTGCGAAGAATGCCAGAGCTGATAGGGATCGTCTTCAAGACCCAGGCGCCAGCCCAATATGCAGGCATCAAACTGGTTGCGTTCAATTTTTTGGATGAACACGGTCCATTCCAGCGGCGCGACGATGACGTCGATGCCGGCTTGCGCGAAACTATTTTTGATCAAATTGCCGAGCTGTTCGTATTGCGGGCTGCCGGAAGGGAAGAGCAGATTGAACTTGAAGGGCTGCCCCTCTTTTTCCAGCACGTTGTCGCCGTTGGTGTCCTTCCAGCCTTCTTCAGCCAGAATTTTCTTCGCACCTTCGGGATCGTAGGGAACGGCAAGTTTGTCGATTTCGGGCGTGAAGTTGGGGCTGTCGGGGTGGCTAGGTCCGTTGAGAGGCAATGCATAGCCACGGTAGATATCATCAATGATGCGCTGGCGGTCGATGAGCATGGTCAGCGCGCGGCGGACCTTTGCATTTGAGAACATGGCCTTGCGCGAATTCCAGCCGACATAGCGATAGACATTCGCAACGGACACGTTGATGTTGAAATTTTGGGTGAAGTTGGGATCGGCGGACTTGTCCTTGGCTTGCGCTTTATTCAGGGAATATAGATCCAGTTCGTTGGCCAGCAGGAGTTGCAACGCGACCGTATCGTCGGGAATAATCTTCAGCACGATCTTCTGAAAGTGCGGTTTTTCGCCGTAGTAATCTTCATTGCGCACGAGCACGAACTGCTGTTTGCGGTCCCAGCGTTCCAATCTGTAGGGACCGTTGCCGATGAGTTTCTGATTCTGTGGGCCCTTGTTAAATTGATCGGGGTCCGTGAACTTAAATGCGTGTTCAGGCAGCAGATCAATTCCAGCGGCGAACGTGAACGCCAGGAAATACGGCTTCTTCCAGACGAACTGCACGGTGAAATCGTCGTTGATCAACTTGCAGGATTCAACGTCCTGCAGGTAGTTGCGCTGCGAGGCCGCTTCGATCTTCGGGTTCATGATCGTATTAAAGGAGAAGAGCACGTCCTTGCCCGTGAAGGGCACGCCATCGTGCCATTTTACATCCTTGCGCAAATGGAACGTAAAGATGGGTTTTTCTTCGAACACGTATTCTTCGGTGATGTCGTACGTGAGAACTTTGCCGGTGCGTTTTCCTGTCGCGGACTTCGGATCGGTGATCTCGCCCGTATTGGCCTCGCCGGCGACGAAATCCTTGACTGTCTTTTCTGCTCCGGCACCGTCACCGGCGGCCAGCAACACGACTGAATTTTCACGCTGCCAGCGCGGCAGGAAGCGGCCTTTAAAACCATTCTTTACCGCGAGGGCTTCCAGCCGTTCACCGACGGATTTGGCATTGATATCCGTGCCGTCGCCGAATTTATCGCCTTCGAAGCTGACATAGATCCAGTACTGTTTCTCGATCGCGGTCTCGCCGAGGATCTTCTGGAACTCGTCGCGGTAGTCGCCGCTGACGTCGGAGAGTTCGACGCGCACGATCTCCTCGTTCTCCGCAAGGATCTTGCTGATTTTCAGTCTCTTGCGCGCGGCTTCATCCAGAGCGGCGTTGAGTTTTTCGACTAGTTCTTTCGCGTTCTTTTTCGCGGCGATGCCGCGGCAGACCATGCTTTTTTCCCAAGCGCGCGCGAGTTTCGGTTCCCAGTATTTGAAGTCGTCGAATGAGCGCGAGACGAGCGAATCATTGCAGAATGAAAATACGTAATCGGTCAGCGTGGCGTCGCTCTCGATGATGGCATTGAGCGAATTGGGTTCGGAGCCCACGTGCCGAAAGAGCGTGCCGCCGTCATCGGCTTTTTCGTCTCCTTTGACGAAATGCGGGAGGTCGCTGCCGTCGTAGAGCGTGCCGCTGACGGGCTTGATGGGATCACGCGCTACGGCGGTTTTATTTCCGTTCTGCGGATGGCCCGTTTGCACCGCGACGCCGGATTCCAGGCGTTTCAAGATCTCCCGGTTCTGTGCGATTATTTCAAGGTCGCGTGCGTCCTGATGGATCAGCTTTTTCTCGAGGTTGTGATATTGCAGCATCACAATGCCGCTCACCAGAGCCATCAGTCCCAGCAGGCCAACGGCAGCAATATCCCAAAAGATGTGGCGCTCGCGCATGCGGCAGGGTTCCTATTTGAATGAGTCCAACCAACAGATTCAACACACAGGCACAAAGACTCAGAGACACGAAGAAGGATTGTGGTTCGCGATGAAGCGGCGCGCCAACCGACTGCTGATATTAACTCTGGGCGAAAAAATGGCACGTGCACTTCCAGCCGTTTTCGGATTTTTATCCAACCGCGGACTTCTTGGGGTCCAGGGCGTCGCGCAAGCCATCGCCGACCAGATTGAATGAAAGCACTGTCAGAACGATGGATAACCCCGGGAAGACGGCGACCCACCAACTCGCTTTAAAATAAGTTCGCGCATTGGAGAGCATACCCCCCCAGCTCGGAAAGGGGTCCTGCACGCCAAGGCCTAAAAACGAGAGCCCGGCTTCACTCAGAATATTGCCTCCCACAGCAAGCGTGGCGACGACGATGATCGGCGAGACGCAATTGGGGAGAACGTGGAGCAGCATGATGCGCGTGTTGCTGGCGCCCAAGGCGCGCGCAGCCGAGATGTAATCGAGCGTGCGAACCGTCAGGACTTGAGCGCGTACAATGCGCGCGATGCCGGTCCAGCCGACGATGCCCAGCGCGACGAACAGAATAAAGATGGAGGTGCGTTCGTACAGCGCCGCGATGGCCACGGCCAGCAGCAGACTTGGGAAGGCGGCGACGGTATCGGTGCAGCGCATCATGATGGCATCGATGGCGCCGCCGAAGTAGCCAGCCATCAGGCCGATGGTGACGCCGATCAGGAGCGAGAGCGCGGTCGCGCAGATTCCGACAAGCATGGACACCCGCGCGCCGTACATCACGCGAGAAAATACATCGCGTCCCAGGTCATCCGTGCCAAACCAGTGCGCGGCGCTGGGCGCTTTCAGTTCGCTGCCGCGCATCTGCGCTTTGTAGTCGTAAGGCGCCAGAGTGCCGGCCAGCAGCGCGATCAGAATCATGATCGCGATGATCACCATCGCGCTAACGGTGCGCGGATTTTTCCGCAGGCGCCGCCAGACCTGCACCGACAACGATTCGGGCACGGATGAGAGGGTCACGCCAACGTCGGCGGAAGGTTGAATTAAAGTTTCAGTCGGCATTCCGTATCCTCGGGTCGAGGAACGCGTAAGAAAGGTCGACGAGAAGGTTAATCGAAACGAAAATCAGGGCGAAGACGACGCAGCAACCCATCACGACGGGAAGATCGCGGCCGAAAATCGCGGCGCTGATGACCTGCCCGATGCCGGGAATGTTGAACACCGTTTCAGTAAGCACTGCGCCGATGAGCAGGCTGGCGAAGTCGTTTCCGATGATGGTGACGATCGGCACGAGCGCGTTGGGCAGGGCGTGGCCGACCAGCACATTCCATTTCTTAAGCCCCTTGGCGCGGCCACTGCGGATGAAATCCTGCGAGAGCGTTTCCAGCATGCAGTTGCGCGTGAGCCGCGCGATGGACGCGGTGTAAATCAGGCCGAGCGTCAGGCACGGCAGAACCAGGTAGCGAATTTCGCCGGGCCTGTAATCTCCCACCGGCAGCAGTTTGAGCTGGATCGAGAAGATCATCATCAGCAGCATCGCCAGGAAAAACGCCGGAAACGAAACACCGATCGCGGCGAGAATGGAGGACAGGTAATCCACCAGCGAATACGGTTTCCACGCGGAGATAATGCCGAGCGAGATGCCGACCACGGTGGCGAAGATCATGGCGCCGAGCGCGAGTTTCAAAGTCACGCCCAATCCATTGACGATCATCTGACGAACAGGCTCGCCGTGATTGAGGATCGAGACGCCCAGGTTGCCGTGCGCCAGGTCATTCATGTACGTCCCGAAGCGCTCGTACCACGGCTTGTTGAATCCGTAGAACTCGGTGACTTTGCGGATCGTTTCCGGATTGGTTCCCTGCGCGAGCAGGCTGCGCACGGGATTGCCGCTGAATTGCGTGAGGACGAAGGCGATCAAGGCCACGCCGAAGATGACGGGGACGGATTGCAGAAGGCGGCGCATGAGATACTTGGACATAGAGTTTTTAGTCTAAAGTCTAAAGTCTAAAGTCT
>Ga0163144_10004080_pt1 | contig 33142 bp, 25 predicted proteins | sample OliLak19BULKMAT1_FD_123175 | JGI IMG/M metagenome (GOLD analysis project Ga0163144, IMG submission 123175) | Freshwater microbial mat bacterial communities from Lake Vanda, McMurdo Dry Valleys, Antarctica - Oligotrophic Lake LV.19.BULKMAT1 | ecosystem: Environmental > Aquatic > Freshwater >... | reverse complement strand
GGTGGTGGTCGCTCCCGTTGTCACGACGCCCGTTGATCCGTCCATCAACGTCAGTCGGTCCTCCTGAGCGTCGAAAAGACTAATTTCCCAAGCCGACCCGCAAGGGTCGGCTTTTTTTTGCGCCATGGGATGCGGAGCGAGGGTGCGACTAACTCAAAAGCGTCCGTCTTATTCGAGGAACGACGATTGCTTCGGCGCCTTGCTGGCGCGCTTGGCCGCTTCCTCTTCGGGCGTGGCATTCAAATGGCGCGGTGGGCGGGACGCCTTGGTCGCTACGGCGCTTTCGCGGTCCGAGACGATGCGATCGCAAATTTGATGGATGTGAAGACGGAGCCACTGCGCCGTGCTCGAGCCCGGTTGATAGTCGGCTGGCCCATAGCCGTGGATACGGCTTGATTGGAGGAGCCGGTCGTTCTGCTCAAACTCGGCCGATTTATCCGGATTGTAGACGGCATACGCCCGACCGCCGCCATTTTTCACCACTGAAAAGCTGGGCACGTCACTGGGGCCATCCGCGATGTAAATCATGTTTTGGATCGGGATCCGGCGATCCTCGGCGGCCATCTTCGAGTTCACGTCGATGGCGGCGTTCTTGTTGGTGCCCTTGTTGATTTCGAAAATCGCGCGCGTCTTCGTGGTGTTGTCGATCACCATTCCGATTTGCGCGATCTGTGAGGTGGCATCGATCGAGAGTTCGTTCTGCTTCAGAAAGCCAGGCTGGAGCGGATTCTCGATGAACTCGCACGCCCAGACGCCGTCGATGTGCTTCGCGATGGCGCTCCCGCGCACCATCGGGGCGATGCCCGTGCTCACGACGTAGTGCTCCACGGAGATGTCGTGTTTCACGTATTCGGCCTTCTCGCGCGCGAATCCCTTGGCGCGATCGAAGAAGTCGGGCAGACCGGGATAGAACGTGATGTCGGCGCCGCACTCGAAAAGCACCTTGTTGTTCAGTCCGTGCAGCGGCCCGGCCAGCACGTAGGTCAGCAGGTGATTGAGGTAGGCGATTTCCGGCGAGAGGTGGTAGCCGCGCTTGCGATAGTGCTCCGCGAGCTTGTTCGTTTCCTCCCAAAACGTGGCCTCGTCGATGCCGTAGCGCCGGAAAAGCGGCGCCTGCATGTAATCCGGGATTAACGTCTTGTCGAAATCCCAGATCAACGCGATGGTGTTTTGAGTGAAGAGTGTCGTGGCCATTGCTGATCAACACCGCTAGGCGCACCCGCCTCGCGTAATGTCGGTCGCCATACGTAGCGCAACCGACCGCCCGCGCAATTCGCAAATCGCCCGCCGCCTCCCCGCTTTTTCATGGACGAACTTCCCGCTCTCGCACCATTCCAGCGCCGACTCGATGAACTCGGGGCGCAGATGGCGGAGCCTTCCTTTTACCACAACCCGCGCCGCGCGGCCGACGTGACGCGCGAGCACCAGAAACTCTCGCAGCTCGTCGCGGAACATGAAAGCCACGCGCGGCTCGAGCGCGAGATCGACGAGGCGCTGACGATCGGCCGCGATACGACCGCAGACGCCGACTGGCGGGCGCTCGCGACGGCGGAGTTGCCCGAGCTACAGCGCCGGCGCGAGGAACTTCGCCAGCGGGTGTTGCTCGCAATGATCCCTCCCGAGCCGACGGACTCGCGCAACACCGTCATGGAGATCCGGGCCGGCACCGGCGGGGATGAAGCGAGCCTTTTTGCAGCGGAGTTGTTTCGACTGTATTCAAAATATTCCGACGCGCGCGGCTGGAAGATTCAGCCCATGAGCAGCAGTATGTCGGAGCGTGGTGGCTTCAAGGAAGTGATTTTTCTCATCGTCGGTTCCGATGTCTACAAGCAGCTTAAGTTCGAGAGCGGTGTGCATCGCGTCCAGCGCGTGCCCGTCACCGAGGCCAACGGGCGCATCCACACGTCGACGGTCACGGTGGCGGTGCTGCCGGAAGCCGAGGAGGTCGATGTCCAGATCGACCCGCAGGACTTGGAAATCACAGTTACGCGGGCGAGCGGTCCGGGCGGGCAGGGCGTGAATACGACCGATTCGGCGGTGCAAATTTGCCACAAGCCCACCGGCTTGATCGTGACCTGCGCCGACGAGCGTTCGCAGCTCAAGAACAAGGCGAAGGCACTGACGGTGCTGCGCTCCCGCTTGCTCAAGCGACGCGAGGAGGAGGAGCGGGCGAAATACGCCGGGATGCGGCGCAGCCAGATCGGATCGGGCGATCGCAGCGAGCGGATCCGCACCTATAATTTTCCGCAGAATCGTCTCACCGATCACCGGATCGGCCTCACGCTCTACAGCCTGCCGCAGGTGATGGAGGGAAATATCGAGCCGGTGATCACGGCCCTGCAGAAAGCCGATTACGAAGAGAAACTAGCTGCTTTGACCGGCCACGATTTCACGCCCGTGCGCGTCTCGTCGGCCGATGACGAATGAGATGCTGACGGTCCTGGAGATCATCAAGAAGACGACGGATTTCTTCGCCGCGAGGGGCATCGATTCGCCGCGTCTGAATGCCGAGCTGCTCATCGGGCATGCCCTGCAGCGCAAACGGATGCAGCTCTATCTGGAATTCGAGCGCCCGCTGGCGGAGGCGGAGCTCGAACTGATCCGGCCGCTCGTGCGGCGACGTGCCCAGCATGAACCGGTGCAATACATCCTCGGCGAAACCGAGTTTCTTGGGCTCAAGCTGAAGGTGGACCGCCGTGCCCTGATCCCGCGACCGGAGACGGAGCTCCTCGTGGAGCATATTCGCACGATGTGGGGCCAGGCGACTGCGCCGGGGCACATTCTGGATCTGGGCACCGGTTCGGGCGCAATTGCCCTGGCGCTGGCGCAGGCTTTTCCGGAGGCGCAGGTGACGGCGACGGACCGCAGCGCTGATGCGCTGACTCTGGCGCGCGAGAATGCCGACCGATTGGGTCTGTCCGCCCGGGTGCAGTTTCTTCGCGCGGATTGGTTCGAGGGCGTGCCGGCCGGGCCCTGCGATGTCATCGTCTCGAATCCGCCCTACCTGACGGCGGAGGAAACCGCGCAGACGGCGCTCGAGGTCAGAGGATTCGAGCCGGTTTCGGCACTGACCGCGGCCGACGCGGGGCTCGCGGATTTGAAGCGAATCGTCGCCGGGGCGCCGGCGTTCCTGACGGCGAGCGGATTGCTCGCGCTGGAAACCGGAATCGCGCAGCGCGACCCCTTGCTGGAGGCGGCGCGTGCCGCCGGTTTCAGTCAGGTTGAAATCAAACGCGATCTGACGGAGCGGGATCGATTCGTGTTCGCGCGCCGGTGAGGGCGCGGCGGCGCGCTCAGCCGCCCGACTTGGATACCGCAGTCAAGGGCGGGCGGTTGCTCGCCCAGAGGTCTTTGTTGCGGCCCAAGGCGATCGCGTCACTGACCACGCGCAGCGTTTCGCGCAGGTGCACATCGGCCTTCACGTAGGTCTCGTTCTCCTCGAACGCGCTGTCGAGATCGTCATCGTCGTCGCTTTCCTTTTTGGGCGCCTTGATGCGCGGCACCGGGGGCGGACCAAGATAGAACGGCTTGAACGTGTAGTCGTTCTTCGCGATGCGCTCTTTCTCGGCCTTCATTTCCTTGCGGAAGGCATCATCGGACGCCTTTTGCCGTTTGCGCTCATCGAGGTTCACCGAAATGAGTTTCTGCGCCTGACGGTTCTTGAACCACTCGACGTTTTTGCGGAGATACGCGAATTCATCGAGGCTCGACTGGCGTTGCAGGCTGGACTGGCGCAGCGGCGTGAGCACCTTGGCGTCGAGCGGCTCGCCATCGAAAAAGCTGGTGGGTATCTGATCCCAGACGAGGGCGCGGGGAAGGTCGGCTTCGCCGATCGGAAGATAGTCCTCGATCGAGGGGAGAACGATATCCGGCACCACGCCCTTGAGCTGGGTCGAGGCGCCGCTCGGCAGATAGTATTTCTGAATCGTGAACTTGGCCGCGCCCGTCTTCTGGGGCGAGAGGGCGAGCTGCCGCGACAGTTGCTTCATCTCCACGACCTGCTGCACCGACCCTTTGCCGTGCGTCGAGCTGTCACCGATGACAATGGCGCGGCCGTAGTTTTGCAGCGCGCCGGTGACGATCTCCGACGCCGAGGCACTGAAGCGATCGACCAGGACGGCGAGCGGGCCGGTATAGGCGATCTTGGGATCGCGATCGTTGTCGACGTGGATTTCTCCGTTGTAGCTCTTCACCTGGACCACAGGGCCCTTGTTGATGAAAAGCCCGGCGAGCTCGACCGCCTCGGTCAGGTAACCGCCACCATTGCGGCGGAGATCAAGGACGAGGCCTTGAATGCCCTGTTGCTTCAGCTTCTCGATCAGCATCGCGACGTCCTTCGAGGCGGAGCTGCGCTCGGAGTCCGTGTCACCGTCGTCGCCGACGACATAGAAGGCGGGAAGCGTGATGACCCCAATGGGCTGCGGTTGACCGTCGGTGCCGGGAAGATCGAAGACGGCGGCGCGGGCCCGGGCGGAGTTGAGCTGCACGGTGTCGCGCGTGATGAGGATCTCCTTGCGCGCGGAGCTGTCCGTGGCGTCGGCCGGCTGCACGATCAGGCTGACCTGCGTGCCTTTCTTGCCGCGGATCTTGTCGACGATCTTGCGCAGCTTCATGCCGAGGATCTCGACGGGTTCGCCGCCTTTCTCGGAGACGGAGATGATCTTGTCGTTGGGCTTGAGCAGGCGGCCGATATCGGCGGGGCCGCCCGGCACGATTTCCTTCACGATGCAGATGTCATCCTCGAGGCCGAGCAACGCGCCGATCCCGACGAGCTTCAGCTTCATCTGAATGCCGAAGTCCTCATACGTCGCGGCGGAGAAATACGTGGAGTGCGGATCGTAGAGTTTCGCGATGGTCGTGAGATACAGCTCGGCGAGCTCGTTGCCGTCGATATCGCCGAGGTTTTTCAGCATGCGATCGTAGCGCTTCTTCACCTGGGTCTTGGCTTCCTCGATGGTCTTCTTGTTGAGCATCTCCTGCACGAGCTCGAATTTCAGGCGCTTCATCCAGAGATCGTCCGAGGCGGCCATGTTCGCCGGCCATTCCGACTTCGCGCGGTCCGCGCGGTAGGTCTCGTTGGCCGTAAAATCGAAATCCTTCTTGAGCTGCTCGAAGATCCACGCGATGCGGCTTTCGACCCGCGTCTGGTAAACGTAGAAGATTTCGTAGGCGGCGTTGATGTTGCCGAGGAACGCGGTGTTGTAATAGACGTTCTTCCCGTAGTCTTCCATGAACTTGGCGCGGTCGCTGCCGAGGAAAAAGAGGCGCTGGCCGTCGAGATCGCCCATGTAGTCGGGGATGACGTTGGCGTAGTCCGCCGCGCGGACGCTGTCGTGATTGTAATGCAGCTCGTCGAGCAGCTTGGTGAGCGTGCTGGCCTCGGCGGCGAGCGTCGTCGAGGTGGAGAACTGCTTGCGGTCGGCCGCGAAGCCGGTGGCCAGCGTGAACGCGAGCGCGAACGGCAGGGCGAACCGGCGGAGGAATACAGGAGCGCAGATCATGGCGTATAGATGGGAACGAGGGGGAATTGTTTCAGCGACTTGGGTGCGGCCGCGTCAACGGCGTGGGAGAACGTCGCGCGCTTCATCGAGCACGCGCCTTTCCTCCGGTGTCAACGCACCGAAACCCTGGCTGTTGATTTTATCAAGGATGCGATCGACTTCCGCGCGAATGTCTTCGCGGGTCATCGGCGGCGGTGGGACATCGATCCTCTCGGTCGGGGACGGCCCGGCGGGCTTGCGCAGGCTCTGCATCCAGCGGGGCAGCGCCATTTCCGCTCTGTCTTCGGAGCGGAACCACCGACCGTCGTGGACGAAGCGATAGTAGAGGTAGCCGGTCAACATTCCGGCGAGGTGCGCGGAGCTGGAAAAGGTCAGATCGAAGGGGAGCGTATTCCCCGGGAGCTCGTAGCAGAAAAAACCGATGAGCCCGGCGGCGACCAAGGCGTAGGCCACGTGCTTCGGCTTGAGCGTGACGGGAAAGAACAGCACGAGAAACCTCGTCTCCTGGTTCGGAAAGAAGCACGCGAACACCACGAACATCGCCTCGATGGCCGCGGTCGCGCCCAAGTGCATTTCCGTTCCCGTGCCCCAATGCAGCGCGGTCCACGCGGCTCCGCTGACGATCGTGGCGGCCCCAAACAATGCCAGAAACCGCCGTGGTCCCAGCATCGGGACCAACTCCCGTCCGAGGAAATACAGCGCGAGCACACTGACCAGCACATGCACGATGAACGAGGTGCTGTGCAGGAAGGCGTGGGTCAGCAGCGTCCAAAACCAGCCGTGACTCAATCCCCCCGTCGTCAGACCCAGCACCTCTTCGAAACGGCTGCCGCCGCGAATCCATGAAGCCTCCATGATCAACTGCAGCACGAAACCCGCGATGATCGCGGAAATCAGCCACGTGAGCGCGGAGGTCCTCTCCTGTCGGTATTCCTCCCGCATGGTGGGCCTGTCCGAAAGCATGGGCCGAAACGTAGTGGCGCACCTCTCAAACACAAGCCGCCACCGTGGGTTCACGCGGGCATTTTCCGCAGTGAAGCCAGACCACCGCCTTGTCTCGGTGCCCGCTTGACAGAGTTTGTAATAGTTCTCTTTGTCCCTCGGTCCACCTATGGCGAACAAGACTGATAAATGGCCACCTAACGTCTCCGGAAAATTCTACGTCGATCAACAGTGCATCGACTGCGATCTGTGCCGCGAGACGGCGCCGTCATTCTTCACGCGACTCGACGAAGGTGGTTATTCCTACGTGCAAAAGCAGCCGACGACCGAGGAGGAAGTCGCCCAGTGCATGGAGGCCCTCGAAGGCTGTCCGGTCGAGGCCATCGGCAACGACGGCGACGAGTAAAGGACCGGAGTCGCGGCTCCGCCCCGCGTTCCGCCCGGCAGAAGCACCCTGGCCCAATGGCCGGGGTTTTTTTTGGCCCGGCCCGCCGGCCTTGTTAAGGGGACTGACGCAGAAATCATAACAGAGGCTTGTTTTTGGGCGCTGGCCTGCTAGCGCTCCCGGTTGTGAAAGCCGCCTTCGTGTTTCCCGCCGTCCTCCTGCCGGTCATGGCCTGCGCCCAAGGCGCCGTGAATCTGCCCGAGGTCACGGTCAATGCCTCGCGGGTCGCCAACCAGGCGCCCGCGGTCACTTTCGCCATGCCGGTCACCGCGCTGCGCTACGAGCCGCGGGTTGATCTCCACGGCCGCAACCTGGCGGAGGGGCAGGCCGATATCACGATCCGAGGGGGAATATTTGAGAACAGCGTCTTCCAGTTGGGCGCGTTGACGATCGTCGACCCGCAGACCGGGCACTACTTTGCGGAACTGCCGGTGGCGCCTTCGATGCTGGCGGCGCCGGAGATTCGCACCGGCGCGGACCTCGCGCTCGGTGCGAGCAACGCCACGGTGGGCGCCATCAGCTATGGTTGGCGGGCCATCCGCACCGGTGGCGCGGCCGCCGTTGCCGCGGGCGAGCACGGCCTGCGACGGGCGGAAATTTCCCAGGGCTTCACGACGGTGCCCGCCGGCGGTGCCGCCCGCTGGGGGGGCGAGGTCGCCGCCGCCCGCTCCGAATCCGACGGCACCGTGCCGTTTGGCGAGCACGAGTTTGATCGCGTCAATGTCCGGCTGCAGCGTGCGAGCGGCGCGGCGCAGACGGATCTGTTCGCCGGGTATCAGGGAAAGCGATTCGGCTGGCCGAACCTGTATACGCCGTTCAACTCGAACGAGACCGAGAATCTCCAGACGCTGCTGTTCGCGCTGAATCACCGGGCGACCTGGGGGGCGGGAGAGTTTGTGGAAGCGGGGGCCTATCACCGGCGCAACAAGGATGATTACGCCTTCAATCGTTTTGCGCCGGTCGGACCGGTTCATCCCTTCCAGCACACGACGTGGGTCAGTGGCGCCGCGATCGGCGGACGCCGGGCGCTGGGTGAGCTCGCACTGGGTTTTCGGGCCGAGTGGCTGACGGATGAGATCGAGTCGACCTCGCTGACGGCCGGGCGCTATCGCACGCGCTCGATTTCGAAAGTGGGCCTCGTGCCCGAAAAAACCTGGGTTGCGACCGATGGCAGCCGCACGACGGCCAAAGCGGGTGTTTCCTATGAGGATACGAGCCGCGATGGCGGCACGCTCTCGCCCGTGATCGAGATCGCGCGGGAGTTTCCCGCGGCGTCGTTGCGCCGCGTGCATGCCAGCTACACCAAGACCTCGCAGATGCCGACCTACACGGCGCTCAACTCCAGCGCGACCGCCGGACTCTTTCGCGGCAATCCGAACCTCGGGCGGCAGGCCAGCCACAACGTCGAAGTCGGCGCAAGCGGGGTGCTGGCAGGTTGGTCGACGCAGGGCGCGCTTTTCTGGCGGCGCGATGACGGGCTGGTCGACTGGACATTCCGCCAAGGCGTGACGGCGCGGACGGCCAACGCGGTCGACATCGAGGTCGGCGGCGTGGAGTTCTTTGCCCGCCGGTCGGGAACGGCTTGGGATTTGGTTATTGGATACACGGGACTCACCAAAGATGCCGACTATCGCGGCGCTGCGGTCGATGCCAGTTTCTACGCCTTGAACTACGCCCGGCACCGGCTGACCGCGGCGGTGACCTGGCGGCTGGGGCACGGCTTCGAGCTGCGGATCGACAACGCCGCGCGGATTCAAGCGGCCAATCTGTTGCGCGTGATCGGCGGCCGGCGCGCGCTTGCGACGTCCGTCGGCCTGGCGTATCGCCCGGCGGCGTGGCGCGGCGTGGCGCTTTCGGTCAACGCGGACAATCTCTGGGATTCCGATTTTCAGGAGGTGCCGGCGGTGCCGGCGGCAGGACGGCAGGTGTCGGCGGGCGTGAGCTACGCCTGGTGAGGCGCGGGTTTGCGATTTGACATTCGCCGCGCATCGCAGGTGTTTGCCCGGCATGGCTGAGAATCCGTTCCTCGATCCTTCATTTCACGTTCGTTGGTCCAGGCTTACCCCCGAGCACGTCGGGCCGGGCATCGATGCGGCGCTGGGGCGGGCACAGGCGGCGATCGATGCGATCGCAACCCGGGATGCCGCGGTGCTCACGTTCGGGAACACCTTTCTTGCGCTGGAGCACGCCACCGAGGAGCTGACGGTCGCGTGGGGCAAGGTCACGCACCTGCAGTCGGTCGCGGATTCGCCGGCGTTGCGCGAGGCGCACAACGCCATGCTCCCGCGCGTCTCCGCGTTCTACGCGAGCATTCCGCTGAACGCCGTGCTGTGGGCGCGGCTGAAGTCGTTTGCGGAATCGCCGGCCGCCGCGGCGGTGACGGGCGTGCGCCGGCGGTTTCTCGAGGAGACGGTGAAGGACTTCCGCCAGGCGGGCGCCGATCTTCCGCCGGAGAAGCGGACGCGGCTCGAGTCGCTTCAGAGCGAGCTCGCGCAGCTCACGCAGAAATACTCGGAGAACGTCCTCGATGCCACCAATGCGTGGCAGCTCGTCGTGCCCGAGGCCGACGAGGCGCGGCTGGCCGGACTCCCGGCGCACGCGAAGGCGGCGGCGCGGCGCAGCGCCGAGGCCAAGGGGCTCACCGGCTGGCGGTTCACGTTGCACATGCCGTCGCTCGAGCCGTTCATGACCTATCTGCACGACGCGCCGTTGCGCCGGGAAATGTGGACCGCCTCGTCCCGCGTCGGCGCGCAGGAGCCGCACGACAACACGGGTTTGATCGGACGGATTCTCGCGTTGCGGGCGGAAAAAGCCGCGCTGTCGGGCAAACCGCATTTCGCCGATCTCACGCTCGAACGCCGCATGGCGCAGTCCGGCCAGCGCGCGCTCGACTTCATGCTCGATCTGCAGGCGCGAGCCGCGGACGCGTTCGCGCGGGAGGGTCGCGAACTCGAGGAATTCAAGGCGCAGCAAACGGGCGCGGCGCGCGTGCCGCTCGCGCCATGGGAGCTCGGCTATTGGGCGGAGAAGCTGCGGCAGGCGCGCTACGATTTCGACGAGGAGGCGCTGCGGCCGTATTTTCCGATGAACGCGGTGATCGCGGGGCTCTTCGATCTCGTCGGCCGGGTCTTCGGGCTGAAGGTCGTCGAGCTTCCGGCGCAGGCGGCGGAAACCTGGCATCCCGAGGTAAAGTTCTACGATCTGTTCGATCGCGGCGGGCGCCACCTCGGGTCGTTTTATGCCGACTGGCATCCGCGCGAGTCGAAGCGGGGTGGGGCGTGGATGAATTATTTGATTACCGGTGGGCCGCGCTCCGACGGCACACGTGCGCCGCATCTGGGCTTGATCTGCGGCAACATGACGCCGCCCGCCGACGGCCGGCCCGCGTTGCTGACGCACCGCGAGGTCGAGACGATTTTCCACGAGTTCGGCCACCTGTTGCATCACCTGCTCGGCGAAGTGGAAATCAAATCCCTGAACGGCGTGAACGTCGCCTGGGATTTCGTCGAGCTGCCTTCGCAGATCATGGAAAACTGGACGTGGGAGCGGGAGAGTCTCGATCTGTTCGCGCGGCACCACGAAACGGGCGCGACGATTCCGGACCCGATTTACGCCAAGATGATCGCGGCGAAAAACTTCCGTTCGGCGGCGGTGACCATGCGCCAGGTCGCGTTCGCGAAACTCGATCTGCTGATGCACATGCGGACGGGAGAATTTGCCGGAGTCGCGGATGTGGAGCCGAAGGCGCGCGCCCTGGTGGCGGAGTGCCTCGTCCCGACCGAGCCGCCGTCGCCGACCATCGTGAAGCGGTTCACGCACATTTTCGCGGATCCGGTGGGCTACGCGGCCGGCTATTATTCCTACAAGTGGGCCGAGGTGCTCGATGCGGATGCGTTCACGCGTTTTCGGCGCGAGGGAATCTTCAGTTCCGCGGTCGGCGCCGAGTTTGTCGACCAGGTCTTAAGTCGCGGGAATTCAGCGGATCCTGCGGAACTGTATCGCGCTTTCATGGGTCGAGACCCCGACCTTAACGCACTCCTTCAACGCAGCGGACTCGCACCTGCCGCGTGACGCGAAGCGGGCGGTCGCTAGCTTAAGCCATGCGTCGCCGTCTCCTGTTTATCTTCGTCGCTCTTCTGGTCGGCGTCGGGCTGACCGTCGCCACCCTGCCGTGGTGGCTCGGGACGGCCGCGCGCTGGGCGGGCGGGTCGCGCGGTCTGACGTTCGCGTCCTATGAGCGCATCGGCTATGGCCGGTTTGCGCTGCGCGACGTGGAGTATCGTCATCCGACGGTGCGCGTGACCGTCGCGCGACTGGAGGTCGACACCCCCGTGCTCTGGGCGTGGCGCCACCTTCGGGGCGGCGATGCGGCAGTCGTCGCGGGAACGTGGCGCGTCGAAGTCATCGCGGGCAAGACGCCGTCCAAGCCGAAGGCCGATCGCGGCTGGATGCCGTTGCGCGCGCTGTTGCAGCGAATCGCATGGCAACTTGATCGCTGGTTGCCGCGCGCCAGCACGGGAGCGGGCAGCGTGCGTTTTCCCGGCGGCGAGATCGCGGCCGAGGGTGCGCAGTGGGCCGGCCGCGTGCTCACGGCGCGCGGCCTCACGTATCGCGCGCTCAAGGTGGATGCGACGCTTTCTTTCGCGGACGCGGCGGGCGCGCTGCGCCTCACGGCCACCACGACCGGCGAGGCCATCGTGCCCGGGCGCCTCACGATGGAAAGTCGCGACGCGGCACTGGCGGCGGACCTGATTTTGTGGGAGCAGCCGGCGAAGCTCACGGCGACCTTCGGTCCGCGCGGCTGGCTGCCGACGGCGGCGAAGCTCGACGCCCGGGAATGGAACGTGCCCGCGGAGAAATGGAAACTGGGCGCGCACTATGCGCGCGTGACCGGCCGCGCGCAGATCGAGTGGCGCGAGGAGCGCATTCAGGCGGAGCTGGACGCGCGGGGCGAACCGATCGCCGGCAAGCCGGCGCCGCCGCTGGCGGTCACGCTGCGGGGCGCGGGGGACCTCGCGGCGTTCACGGTGGCGACGCTCGAGGCGACGCTCCCGGGCATCAGCGCGCGTCTCAGCAATCCGGTTACGATCGAGCGGGGCGGGAAAATCCGGGAAAGCACGGCGCAGTTCTCGGTCGAGGCGGATCTGGCGAAGCAGCCGTGGTTCACCGCGACGGGTTCGGCGCGGGGCGAGGCGCGGCTGGTCTCGGGGCTGGCGGCGTCGCCGAGCGTGGAATTCCTGATCGAGGCGCGCGACGTGAAGGCGCGTGACGTCGATCTCGCGGTGATCAACGCGCGCGGGCGTCTCGACTGGCCGCGGCTGCACATCGCGCAAGGCACGCTGGTCGCCGGGGCGGGGGAGCGGCTGACGTGGAGTGGCGGCTGGGACTTCCAAGCCCGGGAGGTGTTGGCAGCGACAATTGCCGGCGAAGTGCGCCGCGCCTCGGTCGCACGCTGGCTGCCGGCGCAGCCGGAATTTGACGTGATCGAGGTGCAGGCGCGCGCCAGCGGAGCGTTGGCCCAGGTGCAACACAGCGGTCGCGCCACGATCGGCAAGCTGACGGCGCGGGGCATCAATCCGGTCGCGCTGGCCGTGGAGCGGCGCGGCACGGGCGCTGCCGTCGAACACGTGCGCGCGGAGGCGGCGGCGGGGGCGTCGCGCCTCACGGTCACGGGTGCCGCCGACCGGGACGCGGCGACGGTGACGGCGATGGAGTTTGCGCAACAGGGCGCACTCCGGCTGAAGCTCGCCGCCCCGGTGCGATTGCAGTGGCGGCCCCAATTGCAACTGGTCGGGCTGCACCTCGCGGAGGGAAAAGCGTCATTGAAGGCTTCGGCGACGGGTGGCGAAACGGGACGCGTCGAAGTTTCGGCGCGCGAAATCGCGTCGCGCTGGTTCAGCGATTTCGTGCCCGAATCGGGTCCGCCCTGGCATTTGAACCTGTTGGCGCTCCTGGGCACCTGGGATCGCGGGCCGATGACGTTTTCCCTGAGCGTCGGCGCGACCCTCGAGATCGGCGAGGGGCGCAGCGCGGCGGTCATGGCTTCGGCGCGCGGCGACCGGAACGGCCTCGCGATCGAGGCGCTTCGTGCGACCGAGGGCGATGCCACGGTCGTCAACGCCGTCGGCCAGCTACCGATCACGCTCACGCCGGGCGCGGCGCCGATGGTGCATATTGCCGCGGACGGGCCCATCAGCCTCGACGCGACGGTCGCGCCGAACGCGGTGTTTTGGCAGAAGCTGGCGGTCGTCACCGGGGTCGAATTGCAGGATCCGGCGGCGTCGGTGCATCTCACGGGCACCTGGCAACGGCCGGAAGGGACCGCCCAACTCAAGGCGGCGCGCATCGTGATTGATCCGAAACGGGTGTCGCGGCCGCTGCCGGCGATCGAGGCGCTCGACGTCCAGCTCTCGGGCGATCGGGGCGGTGTCACCTTGAACACATTCGCCTTGAAGGTCGAAGGCCAGCCGGTGCGGGCGCACGGGCGTTTGCCGCTGCCGGACGGAAATTGGAGCGAGCTGTTCAAGGCCCCCGTGGCCGCGGCGCGGCGCGGGGCGGATCTGCGGCTGGAAGTGCCGGAGGCGGAGGTGGCGGTGTTCGCGCGCTTTCTGCCCGCGGTGCTCGCGCCGAAGGGGCGCTTTCAGGCCGATCTCACGTATCGCAGCGGCGGCGTGGAGGGCTTCGTGAAATTGCGCGACGCCGCGTCGCTGCCGCTCGGGCCGTTGGGCGTGTTGCAGGAGATCAGTGCGGACATCGCGCTCGCGGGCCGGAAAATGGCGTTGCGCGGCGTGACGGCGCGCAGCGGCGGGCAGCCGGTGACGTTGAGCGGCACGATCGAGCTGCCGGAAGACGGAACGCCGCGCTACGACCTCACACTTAAGGGCGAGAACCTGCCGTTCGTGCGGCAGACGGGCCTGCTGCTGCGCGGCGACCTCGATTTGAAACTGCAGTCGCCGGCGAACGCGCCGCCGCGGCTGAGCGGCGGCGTGCGTTTGCGCGACAGTCTTTTCCTCTCCGACGTGCGTTCCTTTCTGCCGAAAGGCGGGGGAGCGAGCCCGTTGCGGCGGCCGCCGTATTTCTCGGTCGAGGCGACGCCGGTGAACACCTGGGCGCTGGCGGTGGATGTCACGGGCGAGGAATTCCTGCGGCTGCGGACGCCGGTGTTCACGGGCGTGGCGTCGGCCCGGTTTCGCCTGGCGGGGACGCTCGGCGAACCGCGGGCGATTGGCGAAATCACCATCGACGAAGGAATGGTGCGGATGCCCTTTGCGAGCTTCGAAGTGACCCAAGGCTCCGTGCGGCTGACGGAGGCGGATCCGTTCGAGCCAGCCGTGTATCTTCGGGCCTCCGGTCGGCGTTACGGCTACGATCTCACGATGGAGATCGATGGCAACGCGTCGCAGCCGAGCGTGGTTTTCACCTCGAGTCCGGCCCTCGATTCGGAGCAGGTGCTCTTCATGGTCATGACGGGCACGGCGCCCAGCAACGAAATCGCCAAACCCGCCGCGAAGCGCGCCGCCAATATCGGCATCTACCTGAGCCAAAGTCTGCTCGGCAGTCTCGGCGCCAGCGCGGCGGATGCGGATCGGCTGAGTGTCTCGACGGGCGAGAAGATTTCCCAGGACGGCGAAGAAACACTCGATATCGAATACAAGCTTTCCGACCGATGGACGCTCACGTGGGAGAAAAACGAGTTCGATGAATACAACGCGGGCGTGAAGTGGCGGTTGTTCGGCGGCAGGCGGGCGCGCGTGAACGGGAGCAATGCGAAGAAATAACCCAGCGCTCAGCCGTGGCTTTGGCCTCCTGGTCGCGCTCGCGATGGGCTGGCCGCTCGCGGTCGCGGCCAAAGACAAGCCGGCCAAGACGGAACTGAGCGTCGACGGCGCGGGTTTTTTTCGGGACAAGGAGCTGAAGGCCGCGCTGGTGCGGCTGCTCGATTCGGAGACGAAGGCGACGCTGGATGCCAACGCGCTCGAGGATGGAGCGGTGATTCTCGCCGCCTCGCTGGCGGAGGAAGGTTTTCAAAAGCCACAAATCGAAATCACGGCGACGCTGACGGACGGCACGGTGCGGACCCTGGTTTTCGATCCCACGTTTGCGAATCCCCTGCCGCGACCCATCGCGGCGCGCGCGGTGAAATTCAACCTCAAGCCGGGCGTGCGCTACCACCTCGCCGACGTGCAGTTCTCCGGGCTCACGGTCCTGACACCGAAGCAGGCGCGGGCCTATTTCCGTTCCGATGCCACGCTGATCGCGACCAGGCGGACCAACGCCTATTCTCCTTCGCGCGTGACGCGCGCGACAGATGCCCTGCTCGATGAGCTGCACCAGCGCGGTTACGCCGAAGCTGAAGTCCGCGCGCAGCAGGAGCCGGAAGCCGCGTCGGGGAACGTCAACGTGCGCATCACCGTAAAGGAGGGAGCCAGGTGGAAAATCGCTTCACTGCATTTTCAGCGCGAAGAGGCGGAGGACGTCGCCCTGCCCAAGGCGGCGGCCTGGGTGGGGCGGGCCTGGTCGTCGACGGTGCAGGAGGACATTCGCGAAGCGATTCGGCAGGCCTACTATCGCAAGGGATTTCCGGATGTGGGGGTGCACGTGGTGGCGGAGCCCGTCGCCGCGGAAGCGGGACACAAGAATGCGAGGGTCGTCGCGACCATCGTGGCGGGCCCGCACGTGACTGTCGGCGAGGTGCGGATCGAGGGCAACCGGACGACCCGCATGGCCGTGTTGCGCCGCCGCGTGCGGCTGGCGGCCGGCGAGGATCTGAACCTGGTCGAAATCGAGCGGGCGCGCTATCGGATTTCCCGGCTCGGGGTTTTCGAGTCGGTCGAGTTGCGCTACGACCCGGAGGAGGGCGCGGTGCGGAGCCCGGTCTTTGTGCTGCGCGAGGGAGCGCGCTACGAGACGAGCCTGCTGATGGGCTGGGGCAGCTACGAGCAACTCCGCGGCGGGGTGGAGCACCGGCAGATGAACATCTTCGGCCTCGCGCACCAGAGCCGGATCGAACTCATCCAGTCGATGAAGAGCACGAGCGGCGATTACGCCTACACGGTGCCGGAGCTGTTCGGGGAGTCGCTCGACGGCACAGCGCGGCTCTTCGGGCTGCAGCGGCGCGAGATTGCGTTCATCCGCCAGGAGTATGGCGTGGACCTGTCGCTCAAGCGGGCGCTCCGGCCGATCAATGGCCAGGCCACCGTGGGTTACAAATTCGAGGCGCTGCGCAACCGCGACAACGCACTCTTCACCCAAGCCACCGACGAGCGGCAAGTGAACGTGGCGAGCATCAATGCGGCGCTGACGGGGGACCGCCGCGACAATCCCCTGCGGCCGCGCCATGGCTACCACTGGTCCGCCCATGTCGAGGCGGCGGATCCGCGGCTCGGCGGGCAGGTCACGTATCAGCGATTTGAATTCGCCGGCGCCTATCACACGGGCTGGGGCGAGGGGCGCTGGGTGCATGTGGGCCTGACGCACGGCATTATCACGACGGCCGGGGCGGCGGGCGACAGCTCGCTGCCGGTCAACAAGCGCTTCTATCCCGGCGGGGACAACAGCATCCGCGGCTATCAGCGCGGCGAGGCCGCGCCGCGCGGGCCGGACGGACTTTTCATCGGCGCGAAGACCTTTGTCCTGGGCAACCTGGAACTGGAGCAGGCGCTCACGCCGAACTGGTCGCTGGTGGCATTTGGCGACGCGGTGGGCACGGCCGTGTCGCTGCGCGGTTATCCCTTCGAGGAGCGGTTGTATTCCGCCGGGCTGGGCATCCGTTATCAGACCCTGATCGGCCCGCTGCGGCTCGAATACGGCCGCAACCTCAATCCGCGGCCGGCCGATCCGCCGGGCACCTGGCAGTTCTCGATCGGCTATCCGTTCTGACCGCGGCGGTATTGGTTATTTGTGATTGGTTATCGCTCATTTCTAATTTGTGGTTGGCGAGGTTCTGAAATGGCCCAGTGAGCAATAACCAATAAGCAACAGCCAATCTGTCTTCTAATGATCATTGCCGATCTCGCCAAAATCGCCGGAGGAAAATTCCCGGCCCGCCGTTGGGGCCGCGGTCTCGTGGGCCAACTCGGCCAGCCGATTCCCGCCCAGGGATTCTCGATGGGCTACTCCATCCTCGAGCCGCGCGGCGGCCAGGTGCCGTGGCACAACCAGGAGCAGGAAGAGGTGTATTTCATCGTGCAGGGCGAAGGCGAAATCTGCGTGGGCACCGAGCGCAGCCCGATCAAGGCGGGGCAGGCGGTCTTCATGCCGCCGACGCTGTTTCACCAGCTCACCAACACCGGCGACGAGCCGATGCACATGATCTACGTGTATTGCCCGGGTGGAGACGTGGCGCACTGGCGGCAGGAACTGGCCGGCACGCTGCCGAAGGCGGGCGAGGGTGGAATCCCGCCGCTGCCCGCGGGCGCGCAGCCGCAGTGCACGAAGGCGCCGTAAAGCGCCGGCGGCGAATCGAGGGGGCGGGGGCACGGACCGCGCCCGGCCGGCTACGTCGCGCTCTTCCAGGCCCCGGGGGTCTGCCCGGTCTGCCGGCGAAACCAGCGGGCGAAATAGTTGGGATCGTCGAAGCCGCAGTGCGCCGCCGCCTCGGCTACGGTGGGTGCGGCGCGGAGCGCGAGCTGGGCGGCCTCGAGCCGCACGCGATCGCGCAGGGCCCGCAGGCCGAGGCCGGACTCGCGTTTCAGTTTTCGGCTGAGGTGGTCCGGATGATAGCCGAACTCGCGCGCGATTCGGCCGAGCGAGGCCGGCGCGCGGACCTGTTCGCGGAGCTTTTCAAAGAGCGTGGGCGCCCGCACGGGGGCCGCGGGCGAAGGGTCCAGCAGGCGGGCCACCACGGCGAGGATGGCGGGGTAATCGCCGAGCGTGAGCCGGCCCTTGCGCGGGACGCGGGAGAGCAGGGCGTGGAGCTCGTTGAGCGTGGCGGGCGAGAGCGTGCGGTGCGCCGCGCGCACGCGCCCGGCGTCGGCGAGCGCGTAGTCGAGCACGAGGCAGAGCGGCTGGCTGCGCGCCGCGACGGAAAAGCCGTGCGGCGTGCGCGCCGGAATCACGAACAGATCGCCGGCGCGGGCGCGGCGGCGGCGGCCGTTCACGGTCTGCACGCCCTCACCCGTGAGATAGAGGATGAGCTGCGCGTAGTCGTGGCCGTGCGGCGCGACCTCGGCGTCGCGATGCCGGTTGAGCTGGAGCTTGCGCAGCACGAAACCCAGCGCGTGGATTTCGATTTTCTGGATGAGGAGGGGACTCCAGGCGAGCATGAGGTCGGAAAGATGCTAGCAAAAGTCGGAAGTGTGCTAACACAAGCCGCCGTTTCGGCGTAGACTCCCGGGCGCCCTACGGCACCTCTCCTTCGCACCCCTTACGAAAATGACCACGCACAAAGTCGGCATCATCATGAACGGCGTCACGGGACGCATGGGCACCAACCAGCACCTGCTTCGCTCGATCAAGGCGATCATCGATCAGGGCGGCATCAAGCTCGGCGACGCCGAGGTGATCCTGCCGGATCCCATCCTCGTGGGCCGCAGCGAGTCGAAGCTGGCGGCGCTCGCGGCGCGCGCGGGCGTGAAGCGTTACACCACCAATCTCGATGCCGCGCTCGCGGATCCGGCGAACCAGGTCTACTTCGACGCCACGCTCACCGGCCAGCGGCCGAACGGCGTGCGCAAGGCGATCGCGGCGAAGAAACACATTTACTGTGAAAAGCCCACGGCGATCTCGTCGCAGGAGGCGCTCGCGCTCGCGAAGGAAGTCACGGCGGCCGGGCTCAAGAACGGAGTCGTGCAGGACAAGCTCTGGCTGCCCGGCCTGCTCAAGCTGAAGTATCTCATCGATACCGGCTTTTTCGGGAAAATCCTCTCGGTGCGTGGCGAGTTCGGCTACTGGGTTTTCACGGGGGAATATGAGAAGCTGCAGCGCCCGTCCTGGAATTATCGGAAGGAAGACGACGGCGGTATCATTGTCGACATGCTCTGCCACTGGCAGTATGTGATCCAGAATCTCTTCGGCGGCATCAAGTCGCTGTCCTGCCTCGGCGCCACGCACATTCCGCAGCGGTGGGACGAAGCCGGCAAACCCTACAAATGCACCGCCGACGACGCGGCCTACGCGACGTTTGAGCTGAACAATGGCGTCATCTGTCAGTTCAACTCGTCGTGGGATGTGCGGGTGCGGCGCGATGATCTGTTGACGCTCCAGGTCGATGGCACGCACGGCACGGCCGTAGCCGGCCTGCGCAATTGCACCGCCCAGCATCTCTCGGCCACGCCGCGTTGTCTCTGGAATCCCGACATCGACAGCCCAATCAAGTATTTCGACGGCTGGACCACAGTGCCGGACCAGGGTGTTTACGAGAACGCGTTCAAGGTGCAGTGGGAGCTTTTCCTCCGCCACGTGGTGAAGAACGACCCGTTCCCCTGGAATCTCTTCGAGGGCTCGAAGGGCGTGCAGCTTGCCGAACTCGGTCTGAAGTCGTGGGCCGAACGCCGCTGGGTCGACGTGCCGAAGCTCGGCTGAGCCCCTTCAAGGCGAGGTCGAGGGCTTGAACTCTGGACGCCCGCGTTTGGAACGCGGGGAGTCCGTTTCCATTTCGCGGATTTGCACTGGCAAATCCCACGCTTTGGATAACTTCCGCATTGCGTCAGTTCGATTACTGACGCCAACGATAGTCCCAACTTCCAACCACATCCTCCCATGCTTATCTGGATTGTCCTCATTATTGTTCCCATGCTCTTCGGCCTGTATGCGCAGATGAAGATTCGGAGCGCCTACGGGAGAAACGTGCAGATTCCCTCGCGCGGTGGCATCCGCGGGGCCGAGGCCGCGCAGGCGGTCATGCGTTCGGCCGGCATCACCGACGTGGAGATCGTCGAGGTCCCCGGCGAATTGTCGGACCACTACGATCCCATGCACAAGCGGCTGGCGCTCTCGCACGACAACTACCACGGCACGAGCTTGGCGGCGCTGGGCGTCGCGGCGCACGAAGCCGGCCACGCGATCCAGCACAAGGTCGGCTATCACATGATGAGCGTGCGCCAGACCCTCGCGCCGGCCACGCAGATCGCGGCGGGCGTCGCCAATTTCGTGCTGATCGCGGGCATCCTCCTGATCAGTTCCTCCTTTGGCGGCACGCTGCTGATGTTCGGCGCGATCGCGCTCGGGCTCATCTGCCTGTTCCAGTTTGTGACGCTGCCGGTGGAGTTCGACGCCAGCCGTCGCGCCAAGGCGCAGCTCGTCAACCTCGGCATCGTCGACCGCGACGAGATGAAAGGTGTCCACGAGACGCTCGATGCGGCGGCGCTCACCTACGTCGCGGCGTTTGTCGCGGCCTTGGGCAGCCTGCTCCACATCCTGATGCTGCTGACCGGCCGGCGGGATGACTGAGCGCCGGCGAGTTTAAAGTCTGGATACAACAAAGGCGAACCGCGCGCGGTTCGCCTTTTTCGTGGACGGCATGCGGCCGGCGGATCGCGGGCGCTACTTCACGATGATCGGCCCGGTGCGGACGCTGCTCTTTTCGCGTTCGGCGAGCGCCTTGGGCATCGCGTCCATGATCTGAATGATTCGCTCAGGGTGACTTGGGTGCGTCGAAAGAAATGCGGGCGCCACGGGATCATTCGCCGACTCCGCCTCCAAGGCCTCCAGCACCTTGATCGATGCCTCCGGGTCGTAGCCGGCGCGCGCCATATACATGAGTCCGACGTAATCGGCCTCTTTCTCTTTCGCTCGGTCGAAGGCGAAGCCGCTGATTCCGGTGCCCAAGCCATACGCGGCGCCGAGAGCATCAATCAACGGCACGCCGGCCACAGCGCCTCCGACCATCCCGACCGCGCCGACGGTGTTGACGGCGAGGTCGCGCGAGAGTTTCTCGTGCACATGCTTGGCGGTGACGTGCGCGATCTCGTGCGCGATCACCGAGGCGAGCTGGTCGTCGGTCTTGGTAATTTTGAACAGGCCGGAGAACACGCCGACTTTCCCGCCGGCCATCGCAAACGCGTTGATCTGCGGGACGTCGAACACGACGAACTCCCAGTCCGCGTCGGGCATGTCCCAGAAAACCACTTTCGAGAGTCGTTCGCCGACGCGCTGGAGCTGCGCGGTGCGATCGCGGTCGCGCGAGACCTTGTGGCGCCGCTTCATGTCGTCGAACATGGCGATGCTCATCTTGGTCACCTCCTTGTCGTCGACCAGATTCATGGCCTTGCGACCGGTGACGGGGACTTGGTAACAGCCGCCGGCGAGGCAGGCGGCGAGCAGGGCGAGCAAGAGCCGGGGGGACGGGTTCATGGCAGGTTTCAGCGGGGAGCGGGCGCGGCAATCCATAATTCGGCGACCGGGATTGGCAAGTTTGGGGCGCGGCTTCCGACCAAATCGTTACTCAAAAGGTCCGGCGATTTCGTGAATGCCCTTTGCATTTTGGCACGATCTTCGCATTGTCGGCGCGTTCAGGAACAACCCCGCATTTCTGAACGACCATCCGGGTTTTTCGTCTAACCGTTTCAAGTTCTTAACGTCTTTCTCCCAAAATCCATGGCAGAGGAAATTGAGTCTGGCTCAGCCAAGAAACGTCGCGTCATCCATTGGAACCCCGATGCCGGACGCGAGCAGGTGCGCCGTCGCTGGACGTGGAAGCGACTCCTCGGGTGGACGGTCGGCGGTTTTTTCGGGCTGTTGCTCGTCGCGGCCGTCGTGATTCGCGGGGCCAAGCTCTTGTTTGGTCCGAACGTGTTCGGTCCGCGGACGGCCGTCGCGGCCGCGCCCGTCGAAACCGTCGCGGACGCGAACTCGGCGTTCGTGAACGAGGCGAAGGCCTCCCAGTCCCACGAGATCGCTTCCAAGTCCCTGCGCGAGCTGCGGAAGATGCCGACGGATCATCCCATCCAGCTCGAGCAAATGGTGATGATGGAAAAGAGTTTTCAGGAGGGCGAGTTGCTGTTGAAAAAGCACGAGTTCGCCCGGGCCTACGCAATCTACGAGTCGCTGAACCGCGACATCGATGCGTTCAGCAAGAACGTGAAAATCAAGAGTGAGGCCAAGCAGTCCTATGATGCGATTCTGCTCAAGATTAAGGATCTCGAGATAGCGCGCAGTCTTTCGCCCGGCACGCTGGATGCGGCGTTCGAGGCGGCGGGCACGGGCCGGGTCCTGTTGAACGATGGCAATTTCACCGGCGCGAAAAAGGTCTTCGACCGTGGCTTCGCCGAGCTCAAGAAGGCGGAAGCCGCGCTCGCCGACTACGTGAAGGAGAACCTGCTCGCCGGGCAAAAGGCGCTTGCGCACGGGGCGAAAGAGGACGCGAAGAAAGCGTTTCAGGCCGCGCTGGAAAAATCGCCCGGCAACGAGATCGCCAACCAGGGGCTCAAGCGCGCCGAGAACATCGATCGCGTTTTTGCCCTGCTTAAACAGGGCGAGAAGCTCGAAAAAGAGGCGCAATACGCCGAGGCGGCCGAGTCCTACAAGAAGGCGTTCGCGCTCGATGGCTTTTCCGCGGCGGCGCAGGAAGGCCAGTCGCGCTCCGCCCGGCTGGAAAAGGAGACGAAGTTCGCGGCGGCCAGGGCGGCGGCGGATGCGGCGGTCAAGGCCAAGGACTGGCCGAAGGCGATCGCGGAGTTCCAGAGCGCGCTGCGCGTGTATCCACAAAAGGCGGATGTGCAGGCCCAGCTCAAATCGGCGCGGGAAAACGCCCACAAGGAAGCCGTCCAGAAAGCCCTCGCGAAAGGCTTCGCCTTCGAGAAGGCCTACCAGTGGGGCGAGGCCCGCGCGTCGTATGACGAGACCCTGAAACTCGATCCGGATAACTCCGATGCCAGCGAGGGCTACAAACGCTCCGGCACGGTGATTCGGGCGTTGCTCGCCTACGAAAAATACATCGAGGCCGCGGAGGTGGCGGCAAACAAGTCCGACTTCCAGGGCGCGATTCGTGTCTTCAATCAGGCAATGGCGGTGAAGCCTTCGTATCTGGTGAACAGCGACCGCGTCCAGCAACTCCACAATCTGCTCATGGCGCAGAACAAGCCGGTCGACGTGATGTTCAAGTCCGACGGCAACACTTTTGTTTCGATCTCGAGTTTCAAGGCGCCGACGAAGTTCGAGAGCACCGTGATCAAGATTCTTCCGGGCGACTACGAGGTCATCGGCCGCCGCAAGGGTTACCGTGACGTGAACATGCTTCTCCAAGTCAGGAACGGAACTCCGCCCCCGACGGTAACGGTCGCCTGCAACGTCTCGTCCGATCGCGGCTAAACCTCCTCCATGATTCAATCCCGTGTTCGCCGCAGCGTCGGCGCTTTGATCGTCGCCACCCTGATGGCCCAAGCCGGTTGGGGCGCCGATCAGACACGGCCGACGGCGCCCTCCAATCGTTCCGCCAACACGTCCGCCGCGAAAGCCGGCACCGCGCGCCCCAGCGCGAAGGGGCCGTTGCCCGATCCCGCGTTGCTCGATGGTTCGACGCTGCAGGCCGAGAAGCGGCCCGAACACGGCATGATCGGGGACTTCGAGCTGCCGGGCGACGACAATTCCCGCAGCGGCAAGGTCGGCGGACCTCAGGGTCAGCCGGGCGGCCAGGGCGGCCAAGGCGGCCAGCAACCACAGCAGCCACCGGGCGTCTCGGTGTCCCTCCCGAACCCGCTCGGTTTGCCGATGCCCGGGGGTGGTGCGAGCACGCAAACCGAGTCGGCCGGTCTCCCGAGTTTGCCCGATCCGACGAAACAGGGCGGAGCGGCAGGTGCCCAGGACAGTGCCGGCGCGATTCCGCCCGCCGGCGGAGCCGGTGCGCAAGGTGCCCAGCAATCGCAGAGTGCCGGCGGTGCCGCGGGCGGTCCTGCCGGTTCTCCGGATGGCATGCAGGTGGGCGGACTACAGGGCGAAGCCAGCGCCGGAGGTGAAAACAGTGGTGGAGCCACGGCCAAGCCGTCGCCCGTTTCGATCGGCGACTCGGCGATGAGAATCGAGCCGAGCGCCAATCCTGCGGCGTCCGGCGGCCAGAATCAGCAAATTGCAGGCCAGACCCAGCAGCACGAAAAAGGCACGGGCAGCGGCGGCAAAGGCTCGGGTGGCGCTTCCAGCGGCAATCGCGCGGAAAAGGGCCGGGTCATTCCTGCCGGCCTGTGATGCACCCGCGTTTTCTGAAACTTCCTCTGAGCCTGCTCCGCCTGGCGTTGGTCGCGGCCGCTGTTGCCTTCAGCCCGCTGCTGCGGGCGGCCACGATTATCTATCCGGTCGATGCGATTGAGGACCTGATGAATCTGCCGGCGGAGGACTTCCGCGCGAAGTATGCCGGGATCAACGCGACCGGACTCGGACCGAGTGACGAGGGATGGTATGTGCGTTATCGGCACGAGAATCTGACGTGCCTTTTTGGGCCACTGGCCGATCGCGAGGAAGCGCGGAAACGGAAATGGGACATGGAGACGGTGCGCGATGCTGCGATTCGCAATCGCGCCACCCTGGCGAGCAGCCAGGTGGATTTCGTGCGTTTCACGTTCTCCGGTGTCTTTGGCAAACGCGGCGAAGGCGGTGGTGGCTCCGGTGCCGCGTCGGCGCTGGGCCGCGTCTCTGCGGATGGCAAGAGCGGCCCCGACGGCGATCTCGACGGCGACGGCATTCCCAATGCCAAGGATGACGACATGGATGGCGACGGCATTGCCAACGGCCAGGACGACGATGCGGACGGCGATGGGATACCCAACGCGAAGGACGACTACGGATTTGGCACGATGGACTCACAGATCCGCGCCGGATCCGGACTGGGCGGCGATGGACGCAACGGTCCGGATGGCGATATGGACGGCGACGGCGTTTCGAATTCGAAAGACGACGACATAGATGGAGATGGCATTCCGAATGGCCAGGATCCGGATGCCGACGGCGATGGAATTCCCAACGCGGAGGACAAATATCCGCACGGCAAGAGCGATGGCGATGGCAACGATCCCAACGGCGGGCCAGGCGGCGGCGGTAGCGGCGGTCAGGGGCAGGGAGCCGGCGGCGAGAGCGGCGCCATTGCCGATCGCAATGCCGATGGCAAAGGTGGCAGCAAGGGTGGCAAAGGCGGCTCCCAGGGCGGTGGTGAAGGCGGCGAAGGAGGAGAAGGCGGCGAGGGGGGGGGCTCCAGCCAGCAGGCGGGCGGAAGCCAGGGTGGCCAGCGTCAGGTCGCATCCAATCAGCGCGGCAGTTCGGGGAGTCAGCGCGGTGGCCAAAGCGGCCAACAAGGCGGACAATCCGGGCAGCAAGGGGGGCAGAGCGGCGGCCAGCAAGGGGGCGGACAATCCGGCGGCGGCCAGCAGGGCGGGCAGTCCGGTTCCGCTGGCGGCCAGTCCGGCGGTCCTCCGGGCAGTGGCAGCGGCGGCGGCGGCAACCCGCTTTCGATCATGGGTGCCTTGCTGCGCATGATCCTGGGCCTGTGAGGCACGCACCGCAGGGTGTGTCGGTGCGGGTTCGGCGATGGGCGCGCGGCGCCGCTTTCGCCGGCCTGGCCACTGTGACTTCGATTGCAGCGGAGGTGCCGGCCGCGGCGCAGGCGATGCGGCTGGCGCGGGAGGGCGCGGCCGCGGCCGAGGCCAGCGATGTTGCGACCTATCTTTCGAAGATGGAGGCTGCGGCCGGGCTGCGGCCCGACTTCCCTCGCATCCTGGTGAATCTCGCCGCGGCGCAAGTCGCCGCGGGTCAACCCGACGAAGCCCTCGCCACCCTGGATCGACTGGCCGTCATGGGCCTGAGCTCACCGGTCGAAAAATCCGATGACTTTGCGGCGTTGCGTCCCCGGCCAGAGTTCAAGGCGGTCGTGAAAAAGCTCGCCGGCAATTTGTATCCCAAAGGTCAGGGCGAGGTCGCGTTTTCACTGCGCGATGTGACCGGCCTGATCGAAGGCATCGCGTGGCGGGAAAAGACGGACCAGTTTTACTTCGGCGATGTCAACGGCCGGGCGGTGTGGCGCCGGGAGAAAGACGGGCGCCTGAGTCGATTCACTCCGGAGGGAGACGAATTGCTGGGAGTGTTCGGTCTGGTGATCGACGAAGCGAACGGTGTGCTGTGGGCCGCGACTTCCGCGGTTCCGGCGATGCGTGGATTTACGCCCGACCAGGACGGAACGGCGGCGCTGGCGGAAATCGATCTCGAATCCGGCGCGGTGCGGCGGACCATTCCGGTGGTGCGACGTGCGGGCGATCAATCCTCGCACGTGCTCGGCGATCTCGCGCTCGCGGCGGATGGGGCGGTGTGGATGCCGGACAGCGGCGGACCGGTGCTGTGGCGGCTTGCAGCCGGCGGTGCGGCGCTTGAACCGGCGGTGGAGCACGCGGAGTTTCTCTCGTTGCAGGGAATCGTAATTCTGCCGGGCGGCGTCGCCGTGCTCGCCGATCACGCGAACGGCCTGCTCCGCGTCGATCTGGCCAGTCGCGACGTGCGGCGGCTCGAACCGCCGGCGGGCACGACGCTCACTGGACTCGATGGCCTCGCGCTCGCGCCAACCGGAGAGTTGCTCGCGATCCAAAACGGCCTCCGACCCAATCGAGTGCTGCGGATCGGACTCGAAGGGGCGGCCGAAGCGATCGCGACGGTGACCGTGATCGAGTCCGGCCACCTCACGATGGCAGCGCCCGCGTTGGGCTGCATCGCGAGTGGCGGTGATTTCTACTTCATCGGCAACGCTGGCTGGACGCGGTTCGAGGACACCGGCGGACAGCCGTCGACGCCGCGGCCGGTGCCGATCTTCAAGAGCTCGCTCGCGCCGAAGAAGCCGCCGGCGCGTTGACGGGCGGCCGCATTACAGGTCCTGCAGCGCGATGAAGGCGCCGCCGTGCAGGTAGCACACGGTGCGCATCAGATTCGCGAAGCGCAGGCCCGTGTTGCCCATGGAGAATTGATACCGAATCGTGGTGGGGAAGCCGACCGCGTTGATCGTGACCTTGCGGTTGCCGTTGTCGTCGGCCGGGTTCAGCTCCTCGAGCCGGCGGATGACGACGTCGGCTGAATCGCTCGAGTTGAACTCGTCGCCGAAGACAAAGATGCCCATGCGCATCTCCGGGTTGTCCTTGTCGTAGAGGAAGCGCATCGCGTTGTAGATGCCGGGCACCGGATTGCTCACTGTATCCTGTTCGTAACGACGCAGGGTGCGCTTGATCGCGTCGCGCGTGTCCTTCGTATCCGGCATCCAGGCGGAGGTGCCGCTGCTGCTGCGACGGCCGATCACAAAGCGGCCGTCGCCATCGAGGAGCTGGATGCCCGCGATGGTCGGGTAGGAGTCGAGCACCGTTTCGATGGTGCGGATGGCGATCGGCCAGAGCCCGCCGTGATTGGGATCGCGCATCGAGCCCGAGGTATCGATGACGAAGGCGATGTAGTTGTTGCCGACCGGCAGTCCCACGGGAGCGGGCTTCACGTCCTTCAGGACGAGGTCGTAGTCCGGCTTCTTCTGCCGGGCGGCGATTTCCTTCTTCAAGTCGTCGATGTCGACGAGCAGCGCCTCCTGGCCGCGTTTCTCGCGCTGCAGGCCCTTTTCCAGGTCGTCGATCAACGCGTGGATCGAGTCGTTGCGCAGGCGGGCGTCGGTGACGAGCGTGGAGATGCGGGCGTTGCTTTTCTCGAGGTCCTCCTTGCTGACCTTCAACTGGGTCAGCTTGGCCGCCTGCTCGGCGAGGGCGCGGTTCACATCGAGCAGGACCTGCAGCTTTTCCTTCTCCTGGGAGTCGACGCTCAGCACGAAGATCAGGATGACGGCGCCGAATCCGCAGCAGATGCAGTCGAGGAACGCCAGGCTGAAGACTTGAGTCTGACGGCGGCGGATCATGTGTCGGGCCAGGATTTGGCGGGGCTCACGAGGGCGCCGCGGGTGGCGTTGGCGAGCTCCCAGTAGAGCCCGGGGGCACCGGGGTCGCCGGTCAGCATGGGAAACAGGATCGTGCTCACCGGGATGCGCGGGGGAAGCTGCTTGGTCGCGATCTCAAAAAAACGGATACGGTGGCCTTCCTCGACGTCGCCATCCATCGGCAGCGAATCGCTGCGGGTCGGCAGCCCGTCGGTGATGAGCACGATGCTGTCCGGCAGCCGCGGCAGAAAACGCACCGCAGTGAAGGCCCGCTCCAGGTTCGCCGGGCCCTTCGGCACCACTTTGTGGAGGCGGCTGACGATCTCGGTCATCGTCTGGCGATCTTTGGTGCTGAACCACTCCTCGCCCCGCGTGGGGATGATCGGCGTGGTCTCGTCGTTGAAAAAGAGAATCTGGAAACGGGTGTCGGCATCGAGCGAGGCGAGCATCCACTCCATCGCCTGGATGACGCGCTGCCATTTCGGCGCCTCGCGCTTCTTGTCGTCGGAATCGCCGAGGCGCGAGGCGGCGGCGTCGATGGTGTCATCGAGCATCGAGCCGGACGTGCGCACGAGAAACACCACGAACTCACCCTGCAGCTTCACGCCGGTGAGATATTGCCGGCGGTCGACGTTCGGGATCGGGATCGGCGGCGCGACGTCCTCGGCCGGCAGGGCCTTTTTCTCCCCGAGCAGGGAGTGGAGGGCATCCTTCAGCGCGCCGGTCTGCTGGAGCATCAGGAGCAGGTCGCGCTTGCGATCGGAGAGCTTCAACTGGTCCTGCGTGCTCTTGGCGTTGATATCCTGGAGCTCGAGCTGCGCGGCGGCGAGGACGCGGGCGAGGCGATCGAGCTGCTCCTGGGTGAGCGTCACGTTGCTTTGCGTGGCCTTGAGTTTCTCGCGGGCCGCATCGACGTCGGATTTGTCGACACTCGTCTTCTGCGAGACGGTCAGGATGAAGACGAGGATGACCGCGCCGAATCCGCAGCAAATGCAGTCGAGGAACGCGAGGCTGAAGACCTCGGTTTCACGGCGCTTGTTGGCGATCGACATGGGGGGGAGTCGCGGCGGAAGCCGGGAAGTTCAATCGTGGGCGCGCGAGCCGTTGGCGGCGGTGCAGTGGGCGAACAGCACGTCGGCGGTCACCGTCCCGCACCGAATCGTCAGCCGATCACCCGCCTCGACGGCGGTGCGCGCGGGGGGCGCAGTGGGGGCCGCGGGAACGGCGCTGCCGCGGGACACGGTTGTATCCACAAACCAAAGCCGGCCGCCCTCGCGCACGAGGGGAATCGCACAGTCGTCGGCGGAGTTGAAGGCGTCGGGCAGGGCCACATCCGCGCCGACGCCGGCTACCCCGATGGTGAAACGCGCGCTGCCGCCGATGGCGGTGCCGATCCCGTCCAGGATGACGTGGGTGGGCGAGGGGCGGGCGGTGCCGGGAGCGCGCAGTTTCTGCAGCCGGGCCTCCCAGGCGGCCGCGGCGGAGCGGCGCGCGAGGCTGAGCGGCACGGTCGTCTCGACCGGCACATCGGCGAGATCGGCCGCGAGCTCGAAGTGCGTCTCGCCCAGGCGCGAGGCCCCGCAGGCGGCGGCCCCGGCCGGCAGCCGCAGCAGGCGATGAAACCCCGCGGCGCGCAGCCGATGTTCGAGGCCGGGCAGCCGCGCCGCGCGATCGGTCAGAGCGATGGTGCACGGCTCGGCCGTATGGGCCGAGTTGTGCAGGAACGTCTGCATGCCCTGGACGAGCGTCGTGACGAAAGCCTGGGAATCGCTGGCGAGCTGTTCCCGCTTGGCCAGGAGCTCGTAGGTGCGGGAGGCGGTGTTGATCTGGAAGCGGTGTTCCGCCGCGCCGCCGAGGAGAAAGTCCTTCGTTTGCCGGAAAAACGTCTGCTCGATCCGGCCGTCCTCCAGAATATCGAACGCGGTGTGGCGGAGGAAGCGGTTGCCCATCGTGCCCGTGAGATGCTTGAGCAGTTGCGCGTAGCCGGACTGCGGCAGGTGGATGAAGTCCTTGCGTTCGAGCCGCTCCTCGGTCGCGAGCAGCGTGATGTCGGCGCCCTCGAGGTGGAGATCGACGACCACGACAGGGAGCGCGGGATTGAAGCCGTGCGCGCGCGGATCGCAGAGCGCGGCGCAGGCCATGTCGACGATCCCGGCCAGCGGCAGCTTGAGCTCTCCGGTGATGCCGAGCAGCAGGCCGATCTTCTCCTCCTCCGTGGCGGGATCTTTCAGGTAGGCGCCGGGCACCGCGAGCACCACCTTCTCGGCCGGAGCACCGCCGGAGACCCGCTGCATGAATTCGCGGAAGAAATGAAACGCGAGCTCCGAGAAAGGCGCGAGCCGCCCAGCCGGGCCAATCGTGGACGGTTCATGCGCGAGCCGCGCCCAGAACGTGTGGGCGACCCGCCGCGGGTGGACGAACCATTGGTCCTCCCCGGCGCGGCCGAAGGCAAATTTCTGGCCGTCAAAATACGCGAAGCCGGGCCAGTCGGGGACGCCGCCGGCGTCGGCCACCGTGAGGCATTGCACTTCGTTGTTCCGGCTCGATGCCGCCTGAAAGGCGGCGTCGCAAAGTTCGATTCCGAGGGTGGCCATGGGTGAAGGGGCGGGGCTCAGGAATAGACGGCGATGGCTTCTTCCTTCGTCGGCACCTTCATCACGTCGATCAGTTTGTCGCGGCAGAACGTCTGCGTCTCGATCACGAACGCCTCCTGCCGGCCCTGGACCAGGTGTAACCAGAACATGAGGACGATACAGAGCGAGAGGCCGACGAAGGTGGAGTTGAACGCCAGGCCCAGCCCGGTCGTGACCGACGAGATGTCGCCGTGAATCGCCTGCTCGGCGAAGTTGAGCGCGTCGCCGATGCCGCGCACCGTGCCGATGAAGCCGATGGCGGGAATGGCCCACGCGATGTAGCGCACGAGGCCGAGGGAGGAGTCGAGCTCGTCGCCGGCGAGATCGGCGCGCTCGCGCACGGCGTTGGCGGCATCCTGCACCGACGCGGTGGCGTGAAAGCGGTGGAGCGCGGCGAGGATGCACTCCGGCAGCAGCCGCTCGCGCCAGCGCGACTCGCGCTCGATGGCGGTGCGCAGCTCCTTGTAGCGGTCCAGCGCATCCTCGGGAATGATACGCTCGCCGGGTTGCACGCGCACGAAGTCGTGCTTGAAGAGGCGGCGCTCGCGGGTGACGTGGACCAGCTTGTAGCCGAGGATGATCATGCCCCAGAAGCAGAAAATCACCTCCCATTTCGGCTCGAGGTCCTTGATCACGGCGGCGAGCGGCCGCTCGCGCATCTCGGCCGAGTCGCCGCTCGCGCCGCGGGCCGCGATGATTTTGCGGCGGGCCATGAATTCCTCGGCCTGGGGGGTGACGCTGTAGTGATACCAGAGCTCGACGGTGACGACGGCGAAGATAAATCCGAAGACGGGGACCAGGAACTCGAGGGAAAAAATACCCTTGTTTCGGGAAATCATAGGAATAAAAGAAAGCTGAAGTTACCGCGCCGGCACCGGTCCCTTTATGCTCTGAATTTCCGGATTTTCAAACGCGGCCGGCACATGGGGCGAACTGGCGGGGAAATTGCATACTCTCGGTTGAATTAAAAACGAACACAAATTAGCTAGAGCGAGTCTAATCCTCGGCGGATCCACCTTCGCCTTCCTTTTGCTGATCCCATGGAGACCCTTTCCCACCACCCGCGCTCGGTCACAGTTCGCCGTCAAATCACCGGCTTCACCTTGGCCGTTGCCCTCGCTGGCATGTCGGGCTGCTCGTCGGGCGTTGCGCCCTCCAAGACCGCCACCGGTGCCGGCACGGGTGCGGCGATCGGCGGCCTCGGCGGCGCCGTCGTCGGCAACAACAGCAGCATGGGCACCGGCACCGGCCTCGCGGCCGGTGCGGTGGGCGGCGCGCTGATCGGTGGCATCGTCGGCATGGTGCAGGACGCCAAGGATCGCCGGGAACAGGATCGTCTCGCGCAGGAACGCGCTTACCAGCAGGAACTCGCGAAGAAGCGGGCGGAAGAGGCGAAGCTGAAGGCTTCCATGGATGAGGAGCTGGCGATCGCCGAGGGTTTTCGGATTTCGGATTTGGAGCTGAATGATGCGACGAAGAAGGCCGAGGCAGCCACCGACCGCTTGAAGAAATTGAAAGACGAACGGTCGGCCGCGCTGGCGAAGAAGAAGGCCCTCGACGATGCGAACGAGAAGACGCTCAGCACCGAGGCGGAAATCGCCCGCCTCGAAGAGGAACTGGCCCGGCTGAAGGGCGATGATGTCAAGAAGCCGGACGCGCCGCCGGCACTGGGCGCCGTCAAGCCCAGTCAATAAGCTGCGCCGGGCTCCCACGCTGGCGTCGTTCGCCCTTTCCCCGGGAGACGCTTTACCCCTCGTATGACGCAGCCGATTCCACCCCGCGGTCTGGTCCTGGCCACGACGGTCGCGTGCCTTGCCCTTTCCCTCGCCGGCTGCGCCTCGTCTTCGACCTATAAGGTCAAGGTCGATGCGATTACCAAGCCTGCGCCATCCTCCGCCCAATCCTACAAGCTCAAGAGCAAGGACCCGCGGATGGGAGAGGAAAATCTGCGTTATCGCGAAGCGGCTGAATTCGTGCGCACCGCCCTTTCGGGCAAGGGCCTTTATGAAGCGCCGTCCGAGGATCGCGCCGACATGATTGTCGAATTGGACTACGGCATGGAGGCGCCGCGTTCGAAGATCGAGCGGGTGAGCACGCCGATTTATGCGCAGGTGGGCGGCGGGGTGCGTTACGATTCCGTGCCCGTGACCGATGCGCGCGGCAACGTCAGCTATCGCACGGTGGCGGTCTACGACGCGCCGCGCAGCGAGTTGATTGGCTATGACGAGATGCCGCGGACCGTGACCATCTACGAAAAGTATCTGAAGATCACCGCGCGCGAAAACAAGGCGGCGAGCGAGGGCCGACCGCCGAGCGAGCTGTGGAGCATCCACGCGAGCGCCGAGGATGAGAGCAAGGATCTCCGAAAATACCTGCCAATCATGGCCTCGGCCACGGTCGACTACATCGGGCAGGATTCCTCCAGCCAGAAGGTCGTCAAGGTGCGCGCCGACGGCCCGGGTGTTGATTTCATCCGCAAAGGCATGGCCGATCCGGCTCCGAAACAGCCGGCCGCGCCCAAGATCTGATTCCACCTTGCCTTCAGGATGAGACTAATTTCGTAGCGGTGCCGCTTCGGCTCCGTCACGGAACGGGAAGCCGTTCCGCTCCCAAACGGTTCATCTGGAAGGCGAATTCGAATGAGCGCTCGCCCGGCTATGCCGGCGTGGCCGCAGGCGGCTTGCCGCCGAACACCTCGTCGATCGCCGCGATCAGTTCCTGCGGCGGGAACGGCTTGGCGAGGTGTTCGGCGGCAAGCCGCCTGCGGCCACGCCGGCATAGCCGGGCGAGCGCTCATTCGAATTCGCCT
>Ga0163144_10004077_pt1 | contig 33147 bp, 29 predicted proteins | sample OliLak19BULKMAT1_FD_123175 | JGI IMG/M metagenome (GOLD analysis project Ga0163144, IMG submission 123175) | Freshwater microbial mat bacterial communities from Lake Vanda, McMurdo Dry Valleys, Antarctica - Oligotrophic Lake LV.19.BULKMAT1 | ecosystem: Environmental > Aquatic > Freshwater >... | reverse complement strand
GGCAACCGCGAAGTCCGCATGTCCCCAGAAGTGCAGTCCGCCGATGACGAGGCGCGGGGCGGCACGAAACGGCAGCGTCGCGTCTCCGATACGACCTTCACCAATGGCGTGAACGTCACCGCCGACAAACGTTTCGGCAAAACGAAATCGTCGTTCCGTCGAGTCGACGCGCGCCTGCGCGCCGAGGGGAAGTGCAAGGAAAAGGAGTCCGAGAATGCGCATCGGTTACCAGTACCCGAGTGAAGGAATTCGTCGCCATAACGCCGAAGGGCTGACTCATATCGAATCATCCTCCAATACGGCATGCATGCGGCTCTCAACAGAATATCGGCGCCGGCGATGAATCGAGCGAGAAGCTGACCACGCTCGTTGCAGTCTGCCCTGCCGTCACCGATACGGGTAGGTGCCGCGAGGCCGAACCGTGCGACCTGCTCGAAGGTGACCTTCTTTACGCTCCATCCTCAGACCGCCGAACCATCGAGCATAGGAACTGGTTGGCACCACGGTGGCCAACGGGTAGCGTCCCGCACCCGCAGGACGCGATCACGGCGGTGGGCGGGCGGCGCCTCGCTGCGTCGCGGCCATCGGCACCAACAACGCCGCGAATGGCGGCCAGCCGCGCAAGACGTCGAACGCCGGCTCCGCGTGCACCGATGGCTCAACACCCATGCCCTCTTCCCGCGCCCGTCGCATCAACGACAGTGCGAGGGCGGAGTCTCCCAGCTGCGCGGCGATGGCAGAACGCCAGTACGACGACTCGCCCCAGCTCAATCCACGTGCGGCCTTGCTCAGTCGTTGCGCGCGCGCTTCGAGCGTCGACATCAATCGTCGTGCTTGCGCTGCGTCTCCCGCCGCGGCCGCGGCAACGCCGGCCAATCCCACCGTCGCAAACGCTGGCGGTGCCGCACTCGCCATCAGCGGACGGATCGTGCGCAGCGCACGCTCTGCGTAACCGTCCGCGCTACCATCCGCGTTGCCCGCCAGCAGCAAGGCGCGCGTGCGTTGTCGCACCGCTTCCGGCGACTGCTGTGCATCAGTCGGCAGCGAGTCGAGCCACGCCAGCACTTCACGCGCCAGCGCATGAGCACCCGCATGACCATGCGCCCTCCACTCGGCGGCCGCCACCAGACGCACCGCGCCACGTTCGGTCGCCGAGCTGGGCGAGGCGTCGAGTGAGGTGAAGAGCGCGCCGAGCGCCGGTCGATCGCCAAGCGCGGCGTGCGCGCGCGCGGCGTAGATCACCATGTCGGCATCGGCGGGGTACCGGCGCTGCGCATCGATCGCGGCGTCGCGCTCTTCGTCGTGTCGCGAGAGCATGTGCAACGCGTACGTGAGTTCGCGCCAGTACGCGCTCCATCCACGCAGTTCGCCGCGATCCGGGCCGAGGTGCCGCAAGACACTCACCGCCTCCGCAGGCCGATTCAGCTTGCGTGCGATCTCCGCCACCATGTACTCGCCGATCGTGCCCGGTGCGATGCGCGCCTGCCGCACGACCGCATCGTATGTTGCCGCGAGATCGCCGGTGAGCATCCCCTGCACCATGTCGAGCGTGCCCTGCTCCAGCGGACCCAGTCGATCGCGTTCGATGCGCAGACGCACCAGCAGTCGTTCGGCGCTCGTCGCATCGTTCAAGTTGAGATGCATGATCGTGGCGGCGATGCGCGGCATCGGATAGGACGAGTCGGCCGCCGCCGATTGCTCGAACAGGGCGAGCGCGCGTCTCGCATCGCCGCGTACGAACGTCTCCAGTCCCGCGACGTACAGGCGATACGCCTCGTACGTCGGTGGCGCAATCGCGCCCCGCAGATGTGTCACCGTGTCGGCGAGTGGGGCGAGCGACGCCAGCACACGCGTCCGCAGCAAATCGACACCCGCCATCACGCTGTCCACCGGCGTACTCACATGCTCCACCGGACGCAGCACGCGTCCGGATTGTGCATCGAGCAGCTGCGCCTGCAGATGCAACGTCCGTCGCTCGCGATACACCGCGCCGCGCACGACAATCGCTGCGCCCACCTCCTCGGCTACGCGCCGCCACGATGCGTCCGCACTGGCACCCGATCGCGCGCTCTTGTTGGGCTTCGCGCTCGAGCCTTGTCCGTCGTTGCCGCCGAACGCCTGCTCGATCGCCATTACGGCGGTCGCCGGCACGACCTCCATGCCGTCCACGCGTGCAATCCCCTCGGTGATCCAATCGGCCGCCATGCGACCGATCGTGGCCAGCGACGAATCCTGCGTCTCGTCGGTCAGTGGCAACACCAGCACGCGTGCACGGGCGACTGGTGTGGCGGCCGGCGCCGCCGATTCCGGTGATCGCAGCTTCACCACCAGCAACGTCGCGGCGACGAGACTGGCCGTGAGAGCAAGCGCGATCAGCGCTCGCCGGCCCGGACGGGTGGCGCTGTCGCCAGGCGGACCTGACGCGCGCGTCCGTTCCGACCTTTGCAGCGAATCTGTGGCGGCGCTGGCGACAGCGGCCACCGCCGAGACCTCAGCAGCACCCATGCGGGTGCGCTCAGCAGAGCGTGCAGGCGAAGTTGCATCCGAAGTTGCAGGCGACGTTGCATCCGAAGTTGCAGGCGACGTTGCAGGCGAACTTGCATCCGAACTTGCATCCGGACTTGCATCCGGACTTGCATCCGAAGTCGAAGGGGAGGCGGCAGGAGCGCGCTCACGCGATTTTCTTGCGCCCTCGTTCCGCAGCTCGGCGACGAGCGCGATCGTTTCGCCGGATGGCGCAACCTCGAGCTCCGCCAAGAGACGCGTTGCAAAGAGCGCGTGCTCCTGCAACGCACCGGCGCGATCGCCCGTGTTCACGAGGCACGAAAGCAACCGGCGGTGATACGCCTCGTTGAGTGGCGCCAACGTCTGCGCCTGCCGCGCGTGCGACACCGCCTCGCTCCACGCGCCGCGCTCCATCGCCAGCGTTGCGGCATTGGCCGCGGCCGCCGCCGCTTCCCGGCCAAACGACTCGCGCTGGATCGACACCCACTGCTCGAACGCCGGCGCGTCGTCTACCAGCAGGCCGGTCACGAACTCACCGCGATACAGCGAAAGCGCGTCCGCCAAACGCTGCTCCCGGAGGGCGCGCCGGAAGTCGCTCACGTCGCAGCGGAGACGGGACGAATCCACGCCCACGCCGTCGTCGCCGCGCGTCACGATCATCTCCTCGCCCAGCGCGCGGCGAAGAAAGACCAGCGCCTGCCGCAACGCCGCGCGCCCCCGCGACTCGTCGGAGTCCGGCCAGAACAGCCCGAGCAATCGGTCGCGGGAGACGAACCCGTCGCCCCCCTCGACCACCAGATACAGCAGCAACGCCGCTCGCCTCGGCTGCGACAGCAGCGTAGCCAGCGATCCCCGCGTCGGGTCACGAATGTCCAGCGAACCGAAGGCGGTGAGGACGATCATCGGGGTGGCGAAGCGAGTGAGGCCAATGGCAGTGAGACCGATCGGGGAGTTCGAGATCACGGCTGGATCACGCCCGGATAGCGCGCCTCGGACACTGTGCGCGGAAGGTCGCGTCGCCCACCGGCCGCGACAAGCCACGTCCGGAGACACGTCACCCGATAGTCGTGTCTCCGTCCACCTCTCGCCGAGTCGCGCCTCATGACTGCCACACCCTGGATCCGGATACTCCGCCGTTCGGCGGCCGTTCTACGGCGAGCCGTACTGCCGACTGTCCTGCTGGCCGCGCCCCTCGCCGCGCCAGCCGACCTGGCCGCGCAGGCACCGACGCCGCAGGCCGATCTGCTGGCCCGCGTCCGCGCACTGGGCACGCCCAGTTCGACCGACCGGCTCACCGTGTACTACGATCGCGGACACGAAGCCAAGGCGGTGCGACTGCGAACGCTGGTCCAGGACGCGCTGCAGTTCTTCGCCGATTCGCTCGGGGTGTCACCCGAACTGTCGCTCGCCGTTCTCGAGCGGTCGGCGTGGGAGCGCGTGATCAACGGACAGCCCTACGGCATTCCGGGCGTGGAGGGGATTCCGCCCGTGGCGTTTCTTCCGGCCACCGACGACAACCTCGCCGCCAACGATGCGCTGAGTATCGAAGCGGGGATCTCCGATTCGGCACGCAAGCTCGTGGCGGCGGCGGGACGCACGTGGGCTGACGCATCACGGCGTTACGTGGATCTGGTCGGTCTACATGAACTCGGCCACGTCTTTGCCGGTGCCTATGGCATCTCCGTCAAGTCGAAGTGGTTCAACGAATGGCTCGCCACCTATTTCTGCTATGCGTACCTGCGTACAGCGCGGCCGAAGGACGCACGACTGTGGGAAGGGATTCTGCGCGGCTACACCGACGCCGTCCGTCCGGAGCATCGCACCATCGCGGCCTTCGAGCGTCTCTACTTCGGTGTCGGCGCGCAGAACTACGTCTGGTATCAGGCGCGTTTTCAGCAACGCGTGGCCGCCGCGTACGATGTGCACGGCCTGTCACTGCTGCGTGCGCTGAGGAAGGAGCTCCCCCGCGGCGCCCCGCCCATCGCCTCGCAGGACGCGCTGCTTGCACGGCTCGACAAGCTCGCGCCGGGATTCGCGACGTGGGGTGCTGGGATGCGTTAAGCGACCGGTCTGGCGCCATCGGGTGAACGCACGAGCGCCCGACGACAGGTGCACGGTTGGGGACGCGGCTCGCTGGCGCCACCGTTCTCCCGTGTGCCATCCTACACGACGGCGCTTGGATCACGGCCGCAGCGGTCGGGGTACCGACGCTGCCGTTCACGCAGTGCGCCCTTCCCTCACTCGTCCTCGCATGCCAGCATTTTCCGGCGTCGGCACGCCATCGCGAACGCCAGTCCACGCACGCGCCTTTTGCGCGCGCACTCTGCGCGTTGTGTTCGCCGCCTTGCTCCTCGCTGTCGCAGTCCCGGCGATCACGCCCGCCGTGGCACGCGCACAATCCCGCGCCGAGCTCGAGAAGGTGTTGCGCCGCAAGGTGCTGCCCAACGGTCTCGAGATCATCGTCGTGGAGAATCATGGCGTGCCGATCGCCACGCTCGAAATCGACGTGCGCAACGGCGCGTTCACGCAGCCGCCCGAGTACGCTGGTCTTGCGCACATGTACGAACACATGTTCTTCAAGGCCAACAAAGATCTGCCAAGTGCCGATGCGTTCAACGATCGCTCTGCGGAACTGGGCGCGAAGTACAACGGCAGCACGCAGGAGGAGCGCGTCAACTACTACCTGACGTTGCCCGCCGATTCGCTCGAAGGTGGCATGAGCTTTCTGGCCAGCGCGCTGCGCAACCCGCTCTTCCTCCCCGACGAGTTGGCGCGCGAGAAGGAGGTGGTGCTCGGCGAGTACGATCGCAACGAAGCGCAGCCCGGCTTTGCCTGGCAGCAGAAGGCGACGGAGTTTCTGTATCCCGGTCAGTTCAGTCGCAAGAATACCATCGGCGATCGCGACGTGCTCAAGAACGTCACGCCAGAGCAGATGCGCGTCATTCAGCGCAAGTACTATGTGCCCAACAACTGCGCGCTCATCGTCACCGGCGATGTGAAGCCCGAGGTGGTGTTTCGCGCCGCCGAAAAGATCTTTGGCGATTGGCCGCGTGGCGCCGATCCGTTTGTGGCCGATCCCATTCCACCAATTCCTGCGCTCACCGGCAACAAGTCATTCATTGCCGAAGAGCCGATCAACGCCGTCGCCGTGCTCATTCAGTGGCAGGGGCCGAGCGTCGGCAGGGATCCCGGGGCGACCTTCGCGGCGGATGTGTTCAGCGATGTGCTCAATACGCCGGGCTCCACGTTCCAGAAGAATCTCGTGGACACCGGACTGTGGCAGGGGATTGGCGTGAACTACTACACGCTCAATCAGACCGGACCGATTTCCATCAGCGGACAGACCACACCAGACAAGTTGCGCACAGCGATGGCGGCCCTCGAACGCGAGATCGCACGATTCACCGACCCCACCTACATCACGCCGGCCGAACTCGAAGCGGTGAAATCGCAGCGCGCCGTCTCGAGTGCGTTCGGCATCGAGAAAGCCTCGGAGATTGCACACACCATCGGTTTCTGGTGGAGCGTGGCCAACCTCGACTACTTCATGGGCTACACCGACCAGATGGCGCAGCAACGCATCACGGATCTCCTCCGCTACACCAGCACCTACATCGCCGGCAAGCCGCGCGTGACGAGCGTGCTGATGTCGCCCGAAGCCAGGCGCGCCATCGGTCTCACCGAGAAGGAGCTGTTGACACCGGTGCTGCGTCCCGTGGTGCGTCCGTGATCATCATACCGAAGGCACCGATGAGATCAGCGAACGCGTACGTTCAGTCTGCACGGCAGAGGCTTGCACCGCTCAACCTCGCCTTGTCACTGAGCGTCACCCTCTCGGCTCTCACTGCGTCGACAGCATCGACACTCGATGCACAAGCCACCACGACGAGACGCGCGCCGCCGCAGACGACGAAAGCACCGACCACCGATGACGACGCCAGCGGCGATACACTCACCTCGCGCTTCGAAGTCTCCGGCATTCCCGTCATTCTGCGTCGTGTCACCGCCAACACGGTCGTTGCGGCCAACCTCTATCTGCTCGGCGGCGTGCGACAGCTCACGCCCGCCAACGAAGGGATCGAGAGTCTGCTGCTCGAAGCGAGTGATCGCGGCACGCAGAAGTATCCGCGCGATCTGTTGCGCACGAAGATGGCGCGACTTGGCAGCGCCATTGGCGTGAGTCCCGGTCTCGACTGGACGACGGTCGCTTTGCGTGCGACGGTTTCGGGCTTCGACAGCACGTGGGCCATTCTCGCCGATCGCATCATGGCGCCGCGACTCGAGCCGGCCGACGTGGAACTGGTGCGCGAGCAATTCGTCAGTGGCCTCAAGCAGCGCAAGGACAGCCCCGACGCACTGCTCGACTTTCTCGCCGACAGCATCACCTACGTCGGACATCCGTACGCACTCGAGCCGCTGGGCAGTGAGGCGTCGCTGAGCAAGCTCACCATCGCCGATCTGCGCGCGTACCAGAAGGAGCAGATGGTCACGTCGCGCATGATGCTCGTGGTCGTGGGCAATGTGTCGCGCACGCGCGTCGAGCGACTGGTGCGCGAGACGATCGGACGCCTGCCCAGGGGGAACTACACGTGGACCGTGCCGCAACCGCCGGCCGCGTTGCCTACGGCCTACGTGTTCGCCAAACGCACACTCCCCACCAACTATCTGCAGGGATACTTCCAGGGACCGCCGGCCAACTCGAAAGACTACGCCGCGCTGCGGTTGGCCTGCGCCGTGCTCTCCGGTCGTCTCTTTTCTGAAGTGCGACAGAAGCGCAACCTGTCGTACGAAGTGAACGCCCCATTCGTGGAGCGCGCCTTCGCTTCGGGTGGATTGTACGTCACCACCACATCGCCCGACGAAGTGCTGTCGATCATGCGCCAGCAGATTTCTGAATTGCAGGACGGCTTCATTACGCCCGAAGGACTCGAGCGATTGGTGCAACAGTTCATCGTGACGTACTTTCTCGACAACGAAACCAACGCCGATCAGGCGAACCTGCTGGCGCGGGCCGCGCTCTATCAGGGCGACTTTGCCAAGGCGTCTCACTTTGTCGAAGATTTGCGAGCGGTGACACCGCAGGATATTCACGATGCGGCGCGAAAGTACATGACGAAGGTGCGCTGGGCGTACGTTGGCGATCCGTCCAAGATCACCCCTGCGCGACTGATGCGGTTCTGATCGTTCTGACCACGCTCTCCATCGACCTGGCGTACGTGCGCTACACCGACATCGGGGTGGCGCTGCTGGAGCACGACGCGAACGGACGTGTGGTCGCGACGGGGCTGCGCCTTCCGCTGTCAGGCTCGCCGGATGTCGAGCAGATTGCTGACTGGATCGAGTCGGTCGCGCGAACACACGACGTGCGCTGCCTCTGCATCGATGGCCCCTCGGGATGGCAGGGCCCGGACACACCCACGCGGCTGCAGTCCAAGCACTGTCGGCTGAGCGAGAAGCGGGTGCGCGCCCCGGGCAAGACCGGGCTGCCGCCGGATGGCGTGAAGCCGAGTCCGTATCTGCCGTTCACGCGATTCTCGATCGCGCTGTTCGAGGTGCTGACCGAACGTGGCTGGACCTTGCCGGACGGGACGCACGGCAGTGCCCACGATGCGACCGCGCCTGCACGGCTGGTGACGGAGACCTTTCCGACCGCGGCCTGGCGCGCCCTCGGTCTCCCGGTTCTCCCAGGCAAGGCCCGATCGCTCAAGGATGCGGGCGTTGTCCCCTCGGCGCTCGAGTCGCTGCGCTCCACCTTCTTACTGGAAGTGCGCAACATCCACACGCACGACGAACTACAGGCCGTCGTCGGCGGGCTGGCTGGCGTCTGGTGGGAGGCGGGTCAGCCCGATCGCGTGCAGCTCGCGGGTGCACCGCCCTTTCGTCTCGACGGAACGTGGCGCGAAGGTTACATCATGGTGCCTGCACCCTTCCCGCATACACACGACGCTCACATCGCGTTCACAGACGATGTCTGACGATGTCTGACGATGTCTGATCTGCCCACCACCGCGTTATCGCGCCGAGATTTCCTCACGGTTGCCGCTGCATCGGCGGCTACCGTCGCGCTTGCACCCAGCATGGCCATCGCGGCTCCCATCAGCGCGAGTGCCGGTGGCATCGTGCTCTTTCAGGGCGACTCGGTCACCGACAACGGACGTAGTCGTAACGCGACCGCTGCCAACCATGCGGGCGCTCTCGGCAACGGCTATCCGCTGCTCGTCGCCTCGGCGATGCTGCGCGAACAGCCGAGCGCCGGATGGCAGTTCTACAATCGCGGCGTGAGCGGCAACAAGGTCCCCGACCTCGATGCGCGCTGGGAGGCCGATGCGATTGCGCTCAAGCCTGCGGTGTTGAGCCTGCTCATCGGCATCAACGACTACTGGCACACGAAGTCGTTCGGATACGCCGGCACGACGGCGCAATTCGAGTCGCAGCTCATCGCGCTGCTGGCGCGCACGAAAAGCGCACTGCCCGGCGTACGACTGGTGGTGATGGAGCCGTTCGTGATGAAGGTGGGCGCCGTTGACGACACATGGTTCCCCGCATTTGATGAACGTCGTGCCATCGTCGCTCGCGTCGCACGCGGTGCAAACGCCACCTTCGTGTCGCTGCAGGACACCTTTGACAAAGCGGCGCGCACGACGGGACCCGCACACTGGGCTGCCGACGGTGTGCATCCCACACCGGCGGGTCATGCACTGATCGCCGAGCGCTGGCGCGCGACGGTTTCGCTTTCGTAAGACTTGCTCGTAGTGCTCCAGTCGCACCCTCATCGAACACTCCCTCCGAACAGCCCCATGTCGAACCCGTATTCACGCCGCGATTTCGTGGGCGACACCACCAAGCTTGCCTTCGGTGCCATGATCGTGCCGCGTCATGTGCTCGGCGGTCCCGGCTACATCGCGCCGAGTGCGAAGCTCAACATTGCGTGTGTGGGCATCGGCGGTATGGGCATGAGCAACATGGCGCAGATGCTCGACGAGAACATCGTCGCCGTGTGCGACGTGGACTATCCGTTTGTCGAGCGCGCTCTGTCGGGACGTCTGAAGCCTGCCCGCGGTGAAGTTACGCCGCAGAACATCAAGCTTGGTGAGGCGTACACGAAGGCGACCAAGTACGCCGACTACCGCGTGATGCTCGAGAAGCAAAAGGACATCGATGCGGTGCTCATCGCGACGCCCGACCACATGCACGCGCACATCGCGCACATGGCGATGAAGATGGGCAAGCATGTGTACGTGCAGAAGCCGCTCACGTATTCGGTGTACGAAGCGCGACTGCTGGCGAAGACGGCTGCCGAAACGAAGGTCGTCACGCAGATGGGCAATCAGGGACATTCGGCGGAAGGCACGCGTCGCATCAACGAGATCATTGCGTCGGGCGTGCTTGGCAGGATTCGCGAAGTGCACGTCTGGACTGATCGGCCGGTACGCTACTGGGCGCAGGGCATTCCGCGTCCTGTCGCACCGGGTACGCAGTCGCCGGCTGTTGCGCCCGAGAATCCGAACATTCCGCGGCAGTGGAACAAGCAGACGGTCGATCGTGCCGTGCTGGCCGCGATGGCGATCAACCCGTCGTCGCCGCCACCGGGCTTCGACTGGAATCTGTTTCTCGGTGCGGCGCCGGAAATTCCGTATCACCCCGCGTATCATCCGTTCGCGTGGCGCGGTTGGACCGACTTCGGCGTCGGCGCCATCGGCGACATGGGCGCGCACCTCATGGATCAGTCGTTCTGGTCGCTGGGCCTCGACTATCCCACCAGCATCTCCGCGTCGTCATCGCCGTGGGGTGGTGCCGCCGCCAATCCGTCGACGTACCCGCTGGCCATGATGGTGCAGTACGAGTTCGCCGCGCGCGGCAAGGAGCCGCCAGTGAAGATGTACTGGTACGACGGCGGTCTGACTCCGCCACGTCCCGACATGCTCCCCGCCGATGCAGCGCTGTCGGCAGGCGACGGTGGTGGCGGCGTGTTTATCGGCGAGAAGGGGATCCTCACGCACGAAACGTACGGCGCGAACCCCAAGATCTACCCGGACTCGATCGCGAAGAAGGCTGCGGCGGTCCCCACGACGTTTGCACGCATCACCGGCACGCACGAAGGGAACTGGATTGCGGCGTGCAAAGGTGAGGACAAGGCCAGCTGCCCGTTCGACTACGCCGCCAAGCTCACGGAAACGATGCTGTTGGGCATCGTTGCGCTGCGCACCGGTCAGGGAAGGAAACTGCTGTACGACGGCCCGAACATGAAGGTGACCAACATCCCGGAAGCGAATCAGTATCTTACGCGCGTCTATCGGAAGGGTTGGGAGTTGTAGTTGCTCACCATCACGAGCGGCGATGGCGCGCGCGTGGTGGTGCATCGCGACGGTGCACAGGTGACGTCGTGGTTGCCCGCGGGAAGTGACGACGATCGACTATTCGTGAGTGCGAGCTCGGGCTTCGGCCCGGGCGTGTCCATTCGCGGTGGAATTCCCGTCATCTTTCCGCAGTTCGGCGCGGAAGGCACGTTGCCGCGACATGGTTTTGCGCGCACCATGCCGTGGACCGTGGTGAACGCGCGCGAAGGCGCCGATGCTGCCTATCACGCGACCGTGACGGGCTTGCAAGGGTGCGATTACCGCGATGCCCTGCGTGATCGGCAGGTGGCGCACGAGCTACCCCCGTCGCTTGCAATTCCTGGCGAGATCGATCGCGTCTACTTCGACGTGACCGGTGCGCTTGAAGTGCGTGATGACGCGCGCGTCCTACGCATCGAGAAGCGTGGCTTTCCCGACGCGGTGGTCTGGAATCCTGGCGCGTCCGGTACACGCGGTCGCGCCGATTTCGAGCCGGGCGACGAGCATCACATGCTGTGCGTGGAAGCCGCCGCCGTGCAGCGGCCGATCGTGCTCGCCTCAGGCGCACGCTGGGAAGGCACGCAAATCATGACAGCGGTGCGGTAGCACTGTGCAGTAGCACTGTGCAGTAGCACTGTGCAGTAGCGCAGCGGCGACGGCGCAGTTGCTGCTTGGTGGATTGCACAGCCCCCTCAGCGCCTCAGTTCTGCGTGGCCGGCCGGCCCGTCGCCTTCCGCGGAAAGAGCGTGGGTCGATTGGCGGCGTGATATACGAAGGACGCTATGACTGCGGCGTTGAGCTTCATGTCCGCCTCCTGCACGCGCTCGTACGTGTCCATGTTGGAGTGGTGCGTTCGTGTACCGTACTCGATGTCGTCCTGAATGAACTGGAAGCCGGGCAATCCAATGCCGTCGAACGCGAGGTGATCGGTACCGCCCGTGTTGGCCAGCGTCACCGTCTTCACACCCTTGTCCTCGAACGGCTTCATCCACGCCTTGAAGATCGGCGCGGCGGCGATGTTCCCCTGCTCGTAGACGCCTCGAATGGCGCCGGTGCCGTTGTCGAGGTTGAAGTACGCCGAAAACTTCGACGCATCCGCGGTGGACGAATCACGGGAGCCGAACTGCCTGCGCACATAGGCGCGCGAGCCGAGCAGCCCCTGTTCTTCGCCGGTCCAGAGCGCGATCCGGATGGTGCGCCTGGGTTTGAGACCGCTCGCCTTGAGGATGCGCACCGCTTCGAGCATCGCCGCAGAGCCGGCGGCGTTGTCGGTCGCGCCCGTGCCGGCGTGCCACGAATCGAAGTGTGCGCCAAGCATCACCACTTCGTCCTTGAGTTTCGGATCGGTGCCCGGAATCTCGGCGATGATGTTGAAGGAATTCAGATCACCGTCGTAGAACGTGTTCTTCACATCGAGTTCCATCTGCACCGGCGAGCCCTTTTCAAGATTGCGCAGAATGCGGCCGTAATGCTCGATGGCCAGCACAATCAGCGGCGTGCCGTACGGTGTCTTCGGGTCGCGCGACTGCCCGTTGTTGGTGAACACCGTACCACCGTCGCCACGACCCGGCTCAAGCACGGCCGCGACGTTCTCGTCGGCGATGAACGCCTGTCGCCGAACAGCGATCGCCTGGGCCGCGCGCTGCGCCTCGAACTGCCGCAAACGCGCACTGTCCTGTGCGGTGACGGGCGCAGCGGCGGTCGCACGAGGACCAACAGACGCCGCCGGCAACGGCAACGGCGCCGCTTCCATGCGGGCGAGCTCGTCGTCCGTGCGACGTGATGCCAACGGCTCGAAGCGCGGCGACACAGCGCGCATGGGCGAGAGCACCACGATCTTGCCGGCCAACGTGCCGCGATAGCGAGCGAAATCAGGCTCGCTATCCACCTTCACGTACACGATCTCGCTCGTCACCAGTCCGCTGGTGCCCGGCGTCCACGCTTGCGGATAGCCGATGACGGGAAAGGCGACCGGCGACGTGACCTGCGCGTAGAACTTGTCATTCGTCCAACCACGACCGAACGGGCCCCACGTCTCCAGTCGCGGATTGGTCATCCCCCACGACTTGAGCTGCGCAATGGTGTAGTCCGCCGCTCGGCGCGTCACCGGGGAACCGGTGAGACGCGGGCCATGCACATCGGTGAGATACGACATCAGCGACATGACCTGCGACCGGTTGAACGCTTCATCGCGAATCCTGGCGACGGCAGCCGTGTCAACGGGTTCGTCTGCCTGCGCCTGCAGCAGCACAGGGCCGAGCGCCAGTGGCAACGCGATGGACGTCACGCGCGCGAGTGTGCGCAGCGAATGCACGACTCCAGGCAGTGCGACATGAAGGAATGAACCGGACACAACGTCAGACATGCCGACTCCAGAGGAAGGGACGAACGCGAATTGGCGTCATCGACACGGCGCCTGTATCCGTTACGCTGCCACTGGAGCCGCCGTTGGTCCAGTCCGTGCTCTGATCCCTACTGCGGTCTCGCGAGCCGAAGGACGGTGGTCAGGCGCTGCGACTCCTCCAACACCTGCTTTCCCGCGACCGAATCGCCGGTGGCCATCAGCCCGTATCCAAGCAGCTGTGACGTCACCACGTACGCGGACGGAATCGAGATCGACGCTTCGTCCACCCATCCCCCCTCGCGAATGAGTGCCTTCGCACCGCCGAACGCGTCCCACAACTCCTTGGTGCGCGCGAGATCCATGTAGCCGCCCGGGTATCCAACCACTCCCGGCCGCTCACGCGCGGGTGCGGTCAGCAGTCGTTGCGCGAGCCCCTGCGTCACCACGTAGTCACCAAGTCCGAGTGCCTGCGCATAGCCACCAATCGAGAAGTAGATGGGCCGCGCCGGAAACGCGTCCGTGATCATCTGCAGTGTCATGAGCTGATCGCGCGTGACGATTCCTGCAGGTACGGTCGCGCGGATGCCGCTGTGCACGAACTCGTGTGCCTCCGGAAGCTGGATGTACGGTGGAATCGCATCCACCTGCACATCGCTGATCGCGAGTGGTGATCCGGTGGGCCTGACACTCTTGAGGTTCGCGTACTGCGGTAGTCCATCGCCGGCATACGGCTGTACACGCCAGCGTCGCAGCTGCCGCGGATACCAGTCGGTGCCGAGGTATGGCACAAGCGCCACCGTCACATCCTTTCGAACGCCCTCCACCTGCTGCGCATACCAGAGTGGAAACGAATCGTTGTCACCGCTCGTGATGAGCACGGCGTACGGTTCGACCGACATGAGGAGATCGCGCGCCCACTCACGGGTGAATGTCTGTCCACGTCGAGACGCCTGCGCGTGGTTGCCGAGCAGCGGAATGCACGCCACCAGCAAGACCGGCGACGCCAACAGCCAGCGCCTCGCACTCGGCAACTGTTCGGACATGCGTGCTGCCACCGACTGCCACAGAGCGGTGAGTCCGAGTCCCGCCCACAATCCGAACGTCGCGAAACTCCACACGAAGAAGTAGTCGCGATCACGGACTTCCCGCGGCACGCTGTCCGCCAACTCCGGCATCTGTCCCGGGCTGTACCTGAAATTGAGATAGAAGATGAGCAGCGGCGTGACGGTCAGGATGAGCGAGGCCACGTATACGAACGAGGTGCGATCGCGTCGGAAGTGAACGAGTCCGCCAACCAGTCCAAGCGTGAGAAAGAGCAGCGCGAGCGCGCGTTGCAGTGCGATGTTCGCGTGGAAGGCATCGCGCCACCATTGCCACTCGAAGTATTCCCACCACATGCCGATCTGCGCACCCAGCGGCGCCTGCCGGTCCGCGACGGCGTGACCGCCGTACTGCTCGCGTTGGATGTTGGCGCGCAAACGCTGCCACGTGGTGTCGCTCAGTGTGCAGCGAATCTTTGGTCCATCGAGACACGCGGTCGGATTGCCTTCGTTGATGGGCGGTTGATGCGCCGATCGGATGGGCTCGAAGGCAAACGGAGTGATGCCGACCGCGAAGACGAACCCTGCGACAAGCAGCAGACGCCAACGCAGCAACGTCGAGGGACGCCGAAGCAACAGCAGCGCGCCGACCGCCGGCAACGGAAGAAATCCTGCCGGATGATTGGCATAGCCCAGCGCGCACACATATACCACGAGCACGAACAGTCCATCGGTACGTTTTGACGCGGCGGGCGCGTCAACCCACCGCAATGCGAGCCACGAGACGATCGCCACGCCAAGCATACCGACGGTGTACACCTTCTCGTTCACGACACTCTGATTCCACACGGTGAACGTGGTGGCGCCGAGTATCGCCGCCATCGCTGCGGCCACGATGCGCGGCACAGCAGGCAGCGACCATCCCCGCATCGATCGATGCGCCACGAGACACCACAGCCCTGCCGACAGCGCGCTCGTGGTGGCCGCCAGCAGGTTCACACGTTCCGCGTACGTGACGGGAATGGGCAGCAGCGCAAACGTGTGCGCGATGAGCACGAACAGCGGATTGCCCGGCGGATGTGGAATACCGAGCACGCGCGCCACGGCGATGTATTCACTCGTGTCCCACATCGCCGTGGTCGGCGCCAGTGTCATGGCGTACAGCACGAGCAGCGCAAGCGCCACGCCAACGGCGGTGCGATACGGAGGGGCGTCATCGTGCGCAGCATCGACCGCGGTGCCATCCATGACGGCACCGCGCTCATACCACGCGCGAACTGCCATCGGCACCGCCGCCAGATATCCGACAACAAGCAACACCGCGGCGACACTGGTGCCGCCCTGCCAGAGATTCAGATACCCGCCGCCAAGCACCGTCACGGCGACGATCGTCCAGCCCGCAGGGTACCCGCGGAGGATGCGCGAGAGATTCACGACGATTCACATGAGAGTAGAAACGGGTACACCCCGCACCGCAGGCGCCCGCCAGCTGATCCGCAGCCACGACAGCAAAAGCAACAGCAACTGACGATCACGGATAAAAACAGATCAACCACTCGGATTCTCACGAATACAACAATTGAATTCGTTGCCAGTGCAGTATCCCCGAGTATCCCCTCCCGAATCCGTTCCTATCCGTGATCGTCAGTTGCTGTTCGCCGTTCCTTCCGGATCTGCAACCGCATCGTCAACCACTTCGCGTGCAGCCGCGCCTGCCGCCCTAGATCGAGTCCGGCGTCATGCGATGCGCGGAGGGAGCCCGACGCGGAGGCGGCGGCGAGACCACCTGCGCGCCATTCACCACGTACGCAAACCGCAGCGCATCACGCGGGACCAACACACGCGCACGCCACGCGCCGTCGTCGCCAAGTGCCAGCGTCGTCGCACCGCGCCGCCAGGCGTTGAAATCGCCGATCACCGCCACTGAGCGCACGGCTGGTCCACGCAGCACAAACTCCACAATGCGCAGCGTGTCCATCACGCGTTCCGCGATGGAGTCCGCGTGCGTGCCATCGCGACGCCCCACTCCTGCATGCCCCGCGTCGTTCGCCGGCACGACGGTGTCACCCCGAATGAATATCGACGACTGCAGGGCACCCACACCGCGCACGTCGCGTTGCTCGAGCGCGCGCAACGAGACCACCGCGACCAGCATCGCGAACACGGACATACCCCCAAACGGTGTCAGCAGTCCACGACGCGACCAACGCGAGGCACGCATCGGCGCCGAGAGTCGTCGGGGCGCGGGTTCACGTCGCACGCGCTCCATGATGGCCACGCGTTGCGCCGTCGTGCCGTTTATCGGCGTGCGCAATGCAGACACCACCCACGACGATATCGAATGCTCGGCCGGTTCACGCATGCAGATGCTCCGATAGCAACGCGCGCAGCTGGGCACACGCCCGCTGTACGCGCATCTTGAGGGCAGATACGCCGACGCCGGTGATCGACGACATCTCGTCGTAACTCAACTCGTCAGCAAAGCGCAGCACGATGGCTTCGCGCTGCTCAGCACCGAGTCGCGATAAGGCCAGCGCCAATTCGTCGCGCTGGGCGGCGCGTTCGGCAACGTCTGCTGTGTCGCCCACCAACGCGTCGACGTCGGCCGCGACAAGGGGGTCGGCACCGCTCCAGCGCCGCTGCCGCGCAGCCAGCGTGCGGCACTGGTTGACGAGAATGCGGAGCAGCCACGCACAGAAGCGGTCGCGCTCGCGATAGCTGCCCAGATGACGATAGGCACGCAGAAATGCTTCCTGCACCGCGTCCTCGGCGTCGTCGCCATCGCCAAGCAGGTGCGTCGCCAGACGCAGACACCGCGCATGGTGCCGGTCCACGAGAAGCGAAAACGCCTCCACCTCACCCGACAGCACACGTCGGACGATGGTGGAATCCGACGTCTGCTCCTTCGATTGGTCCGCTGGCTGCATGCCCAGTAACTCGATCGGTCGGGGAAACGTCACACTCGCTCTCGCTCAGCCATTGGTCACCGCGGACGTGGTACCCGTACCCGTCGCCGCTGGCTGCCCTCGTCCGCGCCCCGTAACTTCGCGCCATGACGTGACCTGATGAAAGGCGCGCCGACTCCCGTCCCGCCCCGCTCCCCCTGACCGACGCGATCGGTCCATCCCTCGTACAACAGACTAACATGCCCTCCTCACGAACCGCCCGCGCGTCGATGCGACTGGTCGTCCTCGCTCTTTTCACGGCGACCGCCTGCGAACCGCGACCGGCCGCGTCCACTACCTCGTCCGCCGTCCCCACGGCAGTGGCGGTGCAGGCCGTCTCGCCGCTGGGTGACTCGCTGCGCACCCTGCCGCTCTCCGACGAGGTGCGCACCCGCTACGAGCGACAGCTGGGTGAAGCACGCCTGGCGTACGAGCACGCGCCCACCGATCCCGACTCCATCGTCTGGTACGCGCGCCGACTCGGCTATCTCGGCCGGTTGCGCGAGTCGATCGAGGTGTACACACGGGGTATCGCGCTCGACTCGACCAATCCGTGGTACTACCGGCATCGCGGACACCGCTACATCTCCGTGCGCGATTTTGACAGCGCGATCGCCGACCTCGAACGCGCGGCGACGCTGGTGCAAGGGAAGCCGGATATTGTGGAGCCCGATGGTCAGCCGAATGCGCAGAACACACCGATCGGCTCGCTGCACTCCAACATCGATTACCATCTCGCACTCGCCTACTACCTCAAGGGCGAGTATGAAAAGGCGTTGCCCGTGTATCAGCGCGATCTCGCCGAGGCGAAGAACGACGATCGACGCGTCTCGGTCACCCATTGGCTGTACATGAGTCTTCGCCGGCTGAAGCGTGATGACGAAGCCGCGCGTGCGCTCGATCCGATCAACCTCGACATGAAGGTGATCGAAAACGACGCGTACTATCGGCTGGTGAAGCTGTACAAAGGGCTGCTCCCCGCCGACTCGGTGCTCAAGGTCGGTCCCAGCGGTGAAATGTCGGTAACCGATGCAACGGCCGCGTACGGACTCGCCAACTGGCACCTGTACAATGGCCGGAGCGCGGAGGCCGAAGCGCTGTTCAAACGCATCGTGGCCGGCGGACAGTGGGGCGCGTTCGGGTACGTGGCGGCCGAAGGCGAACTGGCGCGCATGAAGAAGTGAAGCTGACTCAGCCACAGCATCGTTCCTGAGAACAAGTGGCCCCGGTGACTGCGAGTCAACGCAGACACCGGGGACCGTCTCCCGGTATGGAGATCCTTCGAACGGAACCACTTGTTGCACCCGCGTACTTCGCTTCGCTCTGCCAGCAGCCTTCGATGGCATTGCAGTCGAATGCTCGTTCGTCGTCTGCAAGGTCCATCGTGCATCGTCGGCGTCAGCACAGCGTCATTTGACACGACGCTAATGACTCAAGCGCAAAACGCCGATCGGGTGGCTCACTGCCCAAGCAATGACGCAGGAGATGAGGCCGCTATCGCAAGCGCGATGCGAGTTCGCTGCGTACATCTTGCAGTGACCCACCAACGGCACGCAAGGCCACGAGTGCGTGATAGATGAGGTCGGCCACCTCCGCTGTCGCGCGCCTCCTGTCACCGTCGACACACGCAACGGCGAGTTCGACCGCTTCTTCGCCCAGCTTCTTGAGACGGAGATTGCGATCCGCCAGTAACCGTCGCGTGTAGCTGCTCGACGCGATTGTGGTGTCTTCGGCGGCGCGATCGGCAATGGTCGCGTCGGTCGCCGAAAGCGCGTCGGCACGCAAGGCAGTCTCGCGAAAGCACGACATCGTCCCTTCATGACATGCTGGTCCCGCGGGATGCACGCGTGCGAGCAGCGCATCGCGGTCGCAGTCGGCCGTGAGTGACCGCACACGCTGTACATTGCCGCTCGTGGCGCCCTTGTGCCACAAGCCCCGCGTGCGTGACGTGTAGTGCATCTCGCCGGTCGAGAGCGTCAGTTCGAGCGCGGCACGATCGGCGTGCGCCACCATCAGCACGACGCCGGTGTTCGCATCCTGCGTGACCACCGTGACCAACCCATTGCTCTTCGAGAAGTCGAGCGAGTCGAGATCAAGTTCCGGAGCAGATTGCGCGCCGGGAGTTGCGCTCGATGACAAGTCAGATGCCATGTCCGATGACATGTCCGATGATATGGTCGGCGGCATGTGCGACCGCTTGTTCGACGAGGTCATGCGTCGTCTCCGACCAGGATCGCGCGCGTTGCCTTCGAGAGTGCGGCATTGGTGGCGATCACGCTGCCGCCGAACGCCGTGTGTACGCCGTCCCACGAGGTGAAGACGCCACCCGCTTCGGTGATGATCGGCTGCAGAGCGGCCGCGTCCCACGGATTGACGATGTCATCGACCATGATCTCCGCCCGCCCGGTCGCCAACAGCAGATAGCCGTAGCAATCGCCCCACGTGCGCGCGACTCCCACCTGCGCGGCGAGTGATTGCCATTGCACGCCACGATGCGGGCGCTCGAGAAATCGACTGTCCGTGATGAGTGCCGTTGCACGCGACAACACATCCACCGACGAGACCTGTGCGCGCGCGCCGTTCCACCAGCACCCTTCGCCAGGTGCCGCCACGACGATCTCGTTCACCGCAGGAAAACACGCCGCGCCAGCGAGCACGGTATCTCCTTCGCAACACGCCACCAGCGTGCCCCACAGCGGCACGCCACGCACGAACGCCTTCGTGCCATCGATCGGATCGAGAATCCATTGACGACGTGCATCAGGACGGACGGCGTCGAACTCTTCCCCCTGCACACCATCGTGCGGGAAGTTCTTGTCCAACCAGGCGCGCGCACTCAGCTCCGCCTCACGATCGGCAACAGTCACCGGCGAACCATCGCCCTTGGTCTCCACTTCCACACGGCCGCGATACCAACGCATCGCGACACCGGCAGCCAACTCCGCCACATCCGACGCCGCCTGCAGCAACGTGGAGAGCGGCACCGCGGCACTTCCTCCGGTACTCATGCGGTCACCTCGAGAATCGCGCGCACCGGCAATCCGGCATCACGCATGGTTTCCTTGAGCGCGCGCACCGTTGTCACGCCGTCGTGCAGAATGCCCGCGACCAGCACGGCGTCCGCACCACCGCGCAGCACGGCGTCTACCAGATGTGACGACACGCCGGCACCACCTGAGGCAATCACCGGCACATGCACCGCCTCGGCGACGGCGCGGGTGAGTGTGAGATCGTAACCGGTGCGCGCACCATCGCGATCGATCGACGTGAGCAGGATTTCACCGGCACCGCGTTCCACGCATTCCTGCGCCCACGCGACCGCCTCGAGCGGCGTCTCCTCCCGACCACCCTTCACCCACACCTTCCAGATCCCGTCCGCGTTACGCCTGGCGTCGATGCTTGCGACGACGCACTGCGCGCCAAACCGGTGCGCCGCTTCACTCAGCACCTCCGGTCGCGACACGGCCGCCGAATTGAGCGAGACCTTGTCTGCACCGGCGCGCAGGGCGCGGGCGACATCATCGGCGCTGCGCACTCCGCCGCCGATGGTGAGTGGCACGAACAACCGTTCAGCCGTGCGACGCGCGATATCCAGCAGTGTCGCGCGCTCTTCAGCGCTCGCCGAAATATCGAGGAACGTGATCTCGTCGGCGCCCTCGCGCTCGTAGTGCTCCGAGAGCGCCACCGGATCGCCAACATCGCGCAGCCCCTCGAACTGCACGCCCTTCACTACACGCGAGCCTTTCACATCGAGACAGACGATCAATCGGCGGGTGAGCACGTCAGCTCTCCCGGATATCGAGCTGGACGGTGCCCTTCGTGCTGAACACCGCACCGGACTCGGTCAGTGCCTGTCGCAGGGCAAAACCAAGCGCTTTCACCGCCGCTTCCACGATGTGATGCTTGTCTCGCCCTCGCAGCACGCGCACGTGCAGCGTCGTTTTCGCGTTGTCGGCGAACGAACGCATGAAGTGATCGTACAATGGCGACGGCAACGGTCCGCGATAGTACGGACGCCCGCCAATATCGAGCACCGCCTGCACCAGCGCGTCATCCATGGGAACGGTGCGCTCGCCATAACGCGCGCATCCAGCGGGCGCGAACGCCGCCACGGCCTGACCAAGCGTGATCGCCACGTCCTCGATCAGATGATGACGCAGGTCGCCCGTCGCCTGCACGTCCAGATCGAGACCCGAATAGCGCGCGAACGCCACGAGCATGTGATCGAGAAAGGCGTCGCCCGTCTCCACACGCGCGGAACCCGAGCCGGCGGTGATGGCAATGCGGATCTGCGTTTCCTTCGACTCCCGAATGACCACCGTCATGCTCCAAACTCCTCTGCCAGTCGGCGCGCATCCAGCGCACCGGTGTACAACGCCATGCCAAGGACCGCACCCGCCAGTCCGCGATGCTCGAGTGCGCGCATGTCTTCGAGCGAGGACACGCCGCCCGACGCAAATACCGGCCACGCGCTCGCATCGGCCACGTCTTCCATCAACGGCAGGTCGGTCCCCTGCATCTGCCCTTCCATGTGTACCGCCGTCACCAGCACGCCGGCCAACGGCAGCGCGCCCAGCCCCTCGACGAAGTCGATGACGTTCAGTCGCGACGTCTCGGCCCATCCCCGCGTCACCACGAGTCGCTCGCGCACATCCGCCGCCACGATCAGGCGGCCGGGAAACCGATGCGCCATCTCGGCGCGCCAATCCTCGTCCTCGATCGCACGTGTTCCCACCACGACCCACGAGGCGCCGTCGTCGAGCAGTCGATCGATCTGCGATTCCTCGCGCACCCCGCCGCCCACCTGTACCGGCACCGCGCTGTCCCGCAGGATATCGCGAATGATCTCGGTGTTGGCACCGCGGCCGGTCGCGGCATCGAGATCGACCACGTGCACACGCGAGAATCCGAGTCTCGCCCAGTCGCGCGCCACCGCCGCGGGGTCATCCAGTCGCACACGTTCGTCGGCATAGTCGCCGCCCACCAACTGCACGCAGTGTCCGCCGCGAAGGTCCACGGCCGGAATGGCAATCATGCCTGCTCCATGTTCGGTAGTGTCTTCGGTGTTGTCGGCGAGGTTGCGTTCGGTGTGCTCGGGACTGCGCTGATACGCGACCGCGCGTCACGCGTGCGCGTCGCCAGATCGAGAAACGCCCGCACGAAGCGCACACCGGGCGTACTCGACTTCTCGGGATGAAACTGCGTGCCCACGATCTGGCCGCGGCGCACCGCAGCGGCAAAACGATCGTTCTCGTGCGTGCTCCAGGCCACCACGTTCGGGCGCGCGTCGTCCGTCGGGCGACAGACGAAACTGTTTGCATAGTATGCCACGTCCAGCGCCGCTTCGCGCAGCAACGGCTCTTCGATCTCGTCCAGTCCGTTCCACCCGATCTGTGGCACTCGTTCGGCGCTCAGTCGCGTCACGCGCCCCGCAATCACGCCAAGCCCATCGCCTGGCCCTTCGTCACTGCCATCGAACAACAGTTGCATGCCCAGGCAGATGCCGAGACACGGAAGTCCGGCAAGCAGGGCTTCGCGCATGACGTCACGGCCCGGCGCCAGTCGTTCTGCTGCCGGTGTGAACGCGCCCACGCCTGGCAGCACCAGCGCATCGGTATTGCGCACGGCCGCCGCCGGATCCGTATCGATTCGCACGGCCGCCCCACTCAACTCGAGCGCCTTGACCAGCGAGTGCAAGTTGCCTGCGCCATAGTCGAAGAGGGAGACGACGAGCGGAGCGCCTGTCGCGGAGTCGCCTGTCGCGGAGTCGCCTGTCGCGGAGTCGCCTGTCGCGGGCTCGCGCATCGCATCGGTCGTGTCACGCATCATCCGTTCACCTCGGCGATGCTTGGACCCAGTGCATCGATCACGCGCTGCAGCATCGGCCACGGACCCACGGAGATGCGCAGTGCATCACCGACGTGCGGCAGCGCCGGGAACGGACGCACGGCGACGCCTCGCGCTCGCAGCGCTTGTCCAACCGCCACGCAGTTCGCGACGGGAACACAGACGAAGTTGGCGCTCGACGGCAGCGGGTCGAGACCCATCGCGCGCAGGGCGTCGGCGAGCCGTTCGCGCAGTGCCGAGGCCAACGCGACGTGCGCATTCACCCACGGCATATCGTGACGGAGCGCCGCGATCGCCATGCGTTCGGCCAGTGCGTTGAGCTTGTACGGACCACGCGACTTCTCCACCTCCATCACGAGTGAGGGCTGTCCAACCGCATAGCCGATGCGCAATCCAGCGAGACCAAACGCCTTCGACATCGTGCGTATGACCAGCACACGCTCCGATTGCTGCACCAGATCGACCGACGACACGCCGGCAAACTCCGCGTACGCTTCGTCGATGAAGACCACGCCACGGCACGCCGACACCACACGCTCGATCGTGGCACGTGCCATCACCGCTCCCGTCGGATTGTTGGGTGAGCACAGATAGATGATTCTCGCGCGTGTGGCCAGCAGTGCATCGACATTTGGTTGCTGGGCCGGCAGTTCCGGAACGCCCGCGTACGCCAGTGCGTTCATGCGCGCGAAGATCGGGATCATGGCGAACGAGGGTTCGGAGCCGGCCACGAGGTCACCCGGTTCTCCGAAGGCACGCATCGCGGAGTCGAGAATATCGTCCGAGCCGCATCCCGTCACGACCATCTCCGGCGTCACACCGGCCCCCAGATACGATGCGAGCTCCTGCTTCAACTCGGCGGCGTACAGCGTCGGATACCGTGTCACCGAGGAGACCGCGACCTCACGCAACGTGCGCTCGGCGGTCGGCGGTACGCCCCACAGATTCGTGTTGTCGGTGAGATCGAGATCGATCGGTGCGCGCTTCGGATCGTAGAGTGGCACTGCATCGTACGCGGCCCGTGCGATGGCCAGTCGATCAGCGTTCTGCATGGTTGGTCGTTCGGTCATGTCGGGCGTCTCCACGCACGTGCTGCCGCCGCGTGTCCCGGCAGTCCTTCGGCGTCCGCAAATCGACCCACGTCGTCGGCCAGCGATGCCGCGGCGTCCGGCGACACACGTTGCCATGTTGTCCAGCGCACAAAATCGAGTGTGGACAAACCCGAGTAGCATCGCGCCGCGCCAGCGGTCGGCAACACGTGATTGGCGCCCGTCATGTAGTCACCAAAGGCGACCGCACTGCTTTCGCCGACAAACACCGTACCCGCGCCGCGCAGCGCGGCGAGCGTTGTGTCGCGCACGTCATCGCGCACAATCAACAACAGGTGCTCAGCGGCCCACTCGTTCGCAAACGCAATCGCCTCTCGCAGACTGTCGGTGGTGACGACCGCGCCGCGTGCCGCGAGCGCCGCCCGCACCACGTCTGCACGTGGCGCGAACGCCAACTGCGCCGACAGCGTGTCTTCCACCGCCGCTGCCTGCTCGACCGCGTCCGCACCGACGAGCACCGCGATCACGGCCGCATCCGGATCGTGTTCGGCCTGCGCCAGCAGTTCGCGCGCGATCGCGTCGGGTGACGCGCTTCCATCCGCCAGCACCAACAGCTCACTCGGCCCGGCCGGTGAGTCGATGGCGACGCTCGAAACCAGTTGCAGCTTCGCTTCCGCGACGTAGGCGTTCCCCGGTCCGACAATCCGGTCCACCTGCGGTACCGAGGCGGTTCCCAGCGCCATCGCCGCAATGGCGCCGGCGCCTCCGATCGCAAAGACGCGGTCCACGTGGGCCAGCGCGGCGGCAGCAAGGACCACGGCCGACGGCATGCCACTGGAAGTTGGCGGCGAGCAGACCATGATCTCACCCACGCCCGCCACGCGCGCCGGAATGGCGCCCATCAGCAACGAGCTCGGATACGCCGCCCGCCCGCCCGGCGCATACACGCCGACGCGCGCCAACGGATCCGGGCGACGACTGACGATGATGCCGGGCTCTGGAGACACTTCAACGGCGGCGGGCAGAAATGCGGTGTGCACCGCAGCGATGTTGCGCGCGGCACGTTCCATGGCAGCGCGGAGCGCCGGATCGAGCGCGCGGAGCGCTTCGTGCCAGAAGCGGCGCGGGACTTCGAGCTCCGCCAGCCTCACGCCGTCAAACTCGAACGCCATCTCGCGAAGCGCCACGTCGTCGCCGGCGCGCACCCGGTCGATGATGGTCGTCGTGCGAGAGCGAACCGTCGGGTCGCCCGACAGCGACCGGTCGACGATCGTGCGTCGGCTCGTGGCGTCGAGGGCGCGAAGAGCGCCGCGGGCCCGAATGGTGACTGCGCGTCCATCACCACTCATGGCACTGAGCGCTCGATGCGGGTGACCAGAATTCCTTCGCCGCCCAGTGCCCGAAGCTGCGAAATGGTCCTGTAGATGGTATCGGCGCTGACGACAGCGTGCACGGCCACGAACCGGCCACCGTCCGCAATGTCGATGACGGTCGGACCATTCAGCCCAGGAAGCACGCCGCGAACTGCGTCCATCGCATCACGCGGCACGTTGGCCATGAGGTAACGCTGGCCTCGGGCCCGGATCACGGAGGCGAGCGCGGTCACCAGATCGTCCAGCTCCTGCTTGCGAGTGGGGTCTCCGTTGCGAGGTCCGCCGGCCGCGGTGACCAGGTGAGCGCTCGACAGGACAATGGTTTCCACTTCCCGCAAACCGTTGACCCGCAGTGTCGAGCCGGTCGAGGTGAGGTCCACGACGACGTCGGCGATCCCCAGGTGCGGTGCGATTTCGGCAGCGCCCGAGACAGGCACGATCTCGACGTTACGGCCGCGATCGGCGAAGAATCGACGGGCGATCCGCGGGAAAACGGTGGCCACGCGGGCCGCTTTGTCAGCGCTCCCGATCTGATCGATGCTGGTGATGCCGGCGTCGTCCTTGGCGGCGACCACGAGACGACAGCGACCAAAGCCCAGGTCGAGGTGGGAGACGAGATTGCGCTCCGACTCGCTCACCAGGTCCCAACCGGTCACACCGACGTCGGCGGCTCCGTCGGCCACGAACTCGGAGATGTCCTGCGCCCGCACGAAGATGGCCTCGAACTCCCCGCCGAGGGATGCGGTCAGGGAGCGCTCGCTGGAGGAGCGCACCTCCAGCCCGGCGTCGTTGAACAGCTCGCGGGTGTCTTCACTGAGGCGGCCTTTGTTGGGCAGCGCAATTCGCAACATGGGAGATCCGATAGGTCGCTGGAACGTAGCGTGCCGGTGGGTAGCGACACGAAAAAGGCCCGTCCGAGAGGGACGGGCCAAGGGAAGCTCAGAACGTGTTGGGTTCAGCCTGTCACGCTGTTCACCCGCATACGCTCATCGCGCCTCGACCCGTGGGGCCGTGACCGTGATGCGCATGATGGTGGGAGGAGTTGTAGCCGGGCATGGGTGCAGCGTAGTGGCGGATGTGACGTGCGTCAAGTCGAGCGTAGGCGAACATGCAGTTGTCAATTGCGCCCGGCACCGCTCGTGAATAACTTCACAAGGCTTGCAGGGCCCTGCGAGCCGCAGGGTAAACTCCTGTTGAAAAAACAATTTCGATCAGGCTTGGAGGCTTCTCGACATGCGGTTATTCGGTACGGTAGTAGCGGTGGGTGCCGCGATTGCGATGAGCGCGTGCGGCGGCGAGAAGGCCGCTCCGGCGGCGGATTCTGCGATGGCGGCTCCGGCGATGGAAGCTCCCGCAATGGCGGCTCCGGCGGCGGGCGCGATGGCCCCGATCACGGGTACGACGCACGAAGTGAAGATGGTTGGCGACGGCACGGGTTATCGCTTCGAGCCGGCCGACATCACGGTCAAGGCCGGCGACGGCATCAAGTTCGTGTTCGTGTCGGGCGGCCCGCACAACGTGGCGTTCGACGCCGCGACGATCGCGCCTGCAGCGAAGACTGTGCTCGCCGCGAACATGCCCGAGCAGCAGGGTGAGCTCGCCGGCAAGATGATGCTTGCGGCAGGCGAGAGCTACACGGTTTCCTTCGCCGGCATGCCTGCTGGCACGTACGACTACTACTGCACGCCGCACCTCGCGATGGGCATGAAGGGCAAGGTTACGGTCCAGTAAGCAGTCCGTTCTACAGAAGGTCGCGGGGGCTGACGCAATGCGTTGGCCCCCGCGCTCGTTGAGGTGACTTGTGTCCACGTCGTCGTCGTCTGAAAACACCCCACGGTCGTCTGCGCGCGGTTTGCGATCTGGCGGCTCGCGATCTGGCGATGCGCCTGGTGACGCACCGCGCCGGAACTCGACCGATGCGCGACGGAGTGCGACATGGCGTGCGACGTGGATCGCGGCGCGTGCGCGTAACGCGTCGCGAAGGGCGTGGCCGATCGTCCTGGTTGGCGCGATGGCGTTGCTGGCGACGGTGCTCGTGCTCGTGCTCGTGCCCCAGCAGGCCGATCGCACCATGCGCCTGCAACTCGAGCGGATCCCGGTGGCACGCGACACGCTCGCGCTGCAGCGACAGCTCGATGCGCTCTCGCGACGCTATGGTGCGCTGCGGCGCGCCGACTCTGCGCACACGGAGGCGCTGCGCGTTGGGGACAGACGGGCGACGGCCGACGATCTGTCCGACGCCACCGCGCGCGGAGAGAGCGGCGGCGCCAGTGTCGCTGTCGAGCAGGGCGCCGACGCGTCGAGCGATGCCGACCTTGCGGAGCTGCGGCAGCGATTGAGTCGTGCGCGCTCGGTGCCACTGACGGAGAGTTACCGCGATCTCGCGCTCGCACGTGCGGTGCGAGGTGACGCGCGCGTACGGATGCTCGCCGATTCACTGGAGGCGCTCGATCGCGAGCGATCGGCATACGCGGCACTCGGCGGTCCCGACGCGCACTACGCCGCGCTCACCGCGCGTCTGAATGCGTTTGGACAGCGACTCGTGCGCATTGCGACGGCGCGCATTGCGACGGCGCGCATGCCGGAGAACGCGCCGGGGCGCGAGACGACGACCGCGGCGGCACGCGTACCGTCTCGCGACAGTGCGACATTCGTCACTGGCGACTCCTCTCCGACGCCACTCCCGTCACCGTCGACGGTGGCTGCGCCCGACTCGGCGATTTCGAACGTTCGCGACACGACGACGCGCGCGAGCATGCTGGCCGTGAGCCGCGCGGATGAGTCGACGCAGAGCGCGGCGGTGGCTCCGGACAGCGTGTCGGCGGCTCTGCGCGAGATGTCGGACACCGTCTCCACGCACATGCAACGCGTATCACGATTGCTGCTGGCGGCCCAGCAGGAGAATGTCGCACTCGAGGCGCGGCGGGCGCCGCTCGCGTCGCGCCTTGGTCGAACGGTGCCGCGGGTGGCGATGCTGTTCGCGGCGCTGATCGTTGGCGTGTCGATCGGATATCTGGTGGCCTTCGTGCGGGAGTTGCGCACACCGACGGTGGGAGACGACGCGGAAGTGGAGCAGCGCACGAACGCGCGGGTGGTGAGCACGCGGTACGTGAAGGTGCGCAACGCTCCGCTGCCGGACGCCGGCAATCCGTCGTATGCGCTGCTGCACCTGTCGTTGACGGGCATGGGTGAAGTCGCACACCGGGTGCACGTGATTGCCGAACGCCCGTTCGTCGCCAGTGTGGTGGCGTTCAACCTGGGTGCCGTCGCCGCGCGTGAGTCCCGGGCGGCGCTGGTGGTGGAGGATCCGTCACAACCGCGCATGCTCGACGCCTGGTTGCGCACGAAGACGATCGCGAGCTCTTCCACGTCCGGGATCGCGACCCTGGCGATCGAGCGCGATCTCGCGTTCGACGTGCAACGCGCCGCTACCACCCAGGGTGCGCGCAGTGCAGCGCCGAATCGCTACGACATCACGCTCCTGCCGAGCGACGCCGCGTTGAGGTTGGTGCGCAACGCATCGAGCGCGCTTTCGACTGAGATCTCGAACGCTATGTCGAACGATATGTCGCACGACCTGTTGAAGGACGGCACGGGCGAGGTCATGTCGGATGTGGTCATCTGCGCGCGGGTTGGGGCGACGCCGCTGTCGTGGTTGGACGCGGTGGCGCGCGACTCGCGGGCGCGGAATCAGCGCGTTCGTGCGGTGCTGCTGTGGACGACCGAGCAGCCGTCGCCATGAGTTGCGTCGCGGCGCGTGCAACGCACGTTGATCAGCGCGTGTGCGCCGCACTTTCTCCATCGCTGACGGTCGGCTAGTCTCCGCCGCATGTGGGCTGACACTCTGCTCGTGCTCGAGCGCGGACATCTGATGCGGCTGGCGCTCTGGGGCGGTGCCAGCATGGTTGTCGGCACGTTGCTCATCGCCGTGCTCATGATGCGGCGCATCGAGGCGCCGCTGTTGCGTCATTTCGCCATCCAGACGGCGGCGTGGGGCGCCGTGGACCTTGCCATCTGTCTCTGGTCGGGGCGCAGTCTCGCGCTCCGCAACTTCGCCGGCGCGCAGCAGTTGCTGAACATTCTCTGGCTCAACACCGGACTCGATGTCGGCTATGTCGCGGTCGGGGTCACGCTCGCGGTGACCGCCTGGCGCTGGGGAGCGCGTGCCGGGGGCGTCGGCGCGGGACTTGGCATCATCGTGCAGGGGCTCGCGCTCTTTCTGCTCGATCTGCGACTGATCCTCGTCATCGGGCCGATGCAGTAGCCGCCGCGGTCCAGCGCTGGCGCGATGTCGTTCACTCACTGATCGTTCGGCCTATGGAATCCGCTATCCCCGACCTGCGCGCGACGCCCCGCGCCGACGCTTACGCCCAGCTGCGCGAGATGCAATTGCTGCTGCTCGAGGGGTCGGACGACCCGATCGCGGCAATGGCGACGACGAGCGCGCTGCTGCACCACGCCTTCGGTCATCTCTGGACGGGTTTCTACCGCGTCGTCGAACCGAACGCGTTGCTGCGTGTGGGTCCGTATCAGGGTTCCCTGGGCTGTCTCGACATCGCCTTCGGTCGTGGGGTGTGCGGCACGGCTGCGGCCGAACGACGCACGGTGGTGGTGGAGGATGTGCACGCATTTCCCGGCCATATCACCTGCGATCCGCGTTCGCGCAGCGAGATCGTGGTGCCGGTGTTCGACGCCACTGGCGCGTTGATTGCTGTACTGGACATCGATTCCGGTGCGCCGGCGGCGTTCAATCACGAGGATCGCGCGGGACTCGAATCGCTGGTGGCTTGGTTCGCCCGTCCGACGTATGTTCCGCTCCCAACCTGAGCCTTCCCCGATCCCGACCCTGCGCATGACCGGCTACTCCGATCGGATCAACCACGCCTTCGCCTATGCCGCCAAGCACCATGATCAACAGGTGCGCAAGGGCACGAAGCTGCCGTACCTCACGCAGCCCGCGAATGTCGCCGTGATCCTGGCACGCTATGGGTGCGGCGAAGACACGATCGTGGCCGGCGTGTTGCACGACGTGGTGGCCGACTGCGTGCGCGACGGCTGGACGCATGAGATGCTCGATGAACGCATCGGCGGGAAGTTCGGCGCCAGTGCGTTGGAGACGGTCCTCACGGTAACCGAGCGTCGCATCGATGACGACGGCGTGGAGCTCTCCTACGACGAACGGAAGGACGACTATCTCTCGCGGTTGTCGCTCGCCTCGGAAGACGCGCTGTGGGTGTGTGCGGCGGACAAGGTGCATCACGCCAACTCCATCCTGAACGACCTGCGCCGCACGTCATTCCCCGAAACGGTGTGGGGGCGTTTCTCCGTCGATCGCGATGGCACCGTGCGTTGGTATCGCCGCGTTGGCGAGCGGTTGCGCGCGATCGGATTCACCGCGCCGATCGTCGATGAACTCGAGGCCGCAGCGCGCGAGCTTGATACCGCGGTGCACGGGTGACTCCGCGAACGACCACAGCAACTGCAACAGCAACTGACTATCACGGATAACAACAGATCAGATGCTGCGGTTTCAGGGATCCAGCAACGGAAAAAAAGAAAAACATCGTTCGCTGTATCCGTGAGAATCCGTGCTGTTTCCGTTGCTATCCGTGATAGTCAGTCGCCGTTGATTTTTGTGGTTTTTGCTCATCGCGCGCCTCAGCATCGCAGCGTCGCGACCACCTACGTCGGCTGTAGCGCGCCCTCGCCGTACGTCTTCTCGACATAGTTCTCGAGAATGACGAGAAACTCGGGCACGATGTTGTCGCCCTTGAGCGTCGTGAACAGTTTGCCGTCCACGTACACCGGTGCTTTGGGTTCTTCGAAGGTGCCCGGCAGCGAAATGCCGATGTTGGCGTGCTTGGATTCGCCCGGGCCGTTCACCACGCACCCCATCACCGCGACTTTCATTTCCACCACACCGGGCTTCGACTCGCGCCAGACGGGCATCTGCTCGCGCAGATAGCTCTGAATGTCTTCCGCCATGTGCTGGAAGAAGGTGCTGGTGGTGCGACCGCAGCCGGGGCACGCGGTCACCTGCGGCGCGAATGAACGCAGCCCAAGCGACTGCAGGATTTGCTGCGCCACGAATACCTCTTCGCGACGATCGCCGTTGGGTTTGGGGGTGAGCGACACACGAATCGTGTCGCCGATCCCTTCGCTGAGCAGAATGGCCAACGCCGCGCTCGACGCGACGACGCCCTTGGTGCCCATGCCCGCTTCGGTGAGCCCCAGGTGCAGCGGATAGTCGCAGCGTTTGGCGAGCCGTCGATAGCACTCCACGAGGTCCGGTACCACAGAAATCTTGGCCGAGACGATGATCTTGTCGTGGCCGAGTCCGACTTCTTCGGCCAGCGTGGCGGAACGCAGTGCGCTTTCGAGCATCGCGTCCATGTAAACGTCTTTGGCGTCGCGCGGGGTGGCCGAGCTCGCGTTGGCGTCCATCATCTGCGTCAGAAGATCCTGATCGAGCGAGCCCCAGTTCACGCCGATGCGCACCGGCTTGTCGTGATCGATCGCCGCCTGCACGATGGTCGTGAAATTCGCGTCGCGATGCCTGGAGCCGACGTTGCCCGGATTGATGCGATACTTGTCGAGCGTGGCCGCGCAGGCGGGATACTTCGTCAGCAGCAGGTGGCCGTTATAGTGAAAATCGCCGATGAGCGGCACATCGAGTCCGCGATCCTCCAGCCGCTGCCGGATCTCCGGCACCGCCCGTGCCGCTTCGTCGTTGTTGACCGTGATGCGCACCTTCTGCGAGCCGGCTTCGAACAGCTCGGCCACCTGCTGAGCGGTGGAGGCCGCGTCGGCCGTATCGGTATTGGTCATCGACTGCACCACGATCGGTGCGGCAGAACCAACGGGAACGCCGCGCACGCGAACGGTGGCGGTGGTGCGACGAAGAGGAGTACTCACGATGAACCCTGGGCAGTGAAGATCCGTACGGACGCGTACGCCAATGACGCGCGGCACACGTAAGGTAGCGCGACCAGCCGCACCTCCCCAAGTTCCGCCCATGGCCGACAACCCGAATTCTTCCCGCGATGGCGCCGATGGAGGCCCATCAGATCCACGCGATCCGGCGCCCGTGGCGTCAGCGCCGAGTGCCCCTCGGAAGTCGTTGGCGCGCCGAAACTGGGGCAAGATCACGGTTCTCGCCGTGCTCGGCGTGCCCGCGCTCCTGCTGACCGTCTGGACCGTCGGCGCCATGCTCTACACGTACTCCGACGGCGATCGCGCGGGCTACGTGCAGAAGATGTCGCGCAAGGGATGGCTGTGCAAAACGTGGGAGGGGACGCTGTACACCGATATCGCGCGCGGTTTTCGCGCCGACAGCTTCAACTTCACCGTACGCAGCGACTCGATCGCACAGTTGATGGACAGCCTCAGCGGCAAGCGCGTCTCCGTGCACTACAAGCAGCATATCGGATTGCCGACGTCATGCCTCGGCGACACGGAGTACTTCGTGGACCGCGTGCGCACGATTGGTGAGTAGGGCAAGGGGTTACGCGAAACTACGCGTGGCAAGCGAGTTGCAGTACAAGGGTGTCAGCACGACAACGGTGCGCTGGTATCTGTGCGCCGGAGCACCAAACGCTCCTATCGGAGGAGCACGTGCACACCTGAAATCGAGGACCACATGAAACAGTCAATTCGTCTGATCGGACTTGCTGCGCTGCTTGCGCTTCCTGCTGTCGTTTCCGCGCAG
>Ga0163144_10004076_pt1 | contig 33151 bp, 25 predicted proteins | sample OliLak19BULKMAT1_FD_123175 | JGI IMG/M metagenome (GOLD analysis project Ga0163144, IMG submission 123175) | Freshwater microbial mat bacterial communities from Lake Vanda, McMurdo Dry Valleys, Antarctica - Oligotrophic Lake LV.19.BULKMAT1 | ecosystem: Environmental > Aquatic > Freshwater >... | reverse complement strand
TCAGAACTCGTTTTACGAGATCGGCGGCGGCGACCTCACGGAGTTCTTGGACCCGCCGGGTTGGCAGCACTATCGTTGCGCCCGTGAGCGCGACGGACCCAGCGGCGAGCGACGGCAATCGGAAACCTGCGGATCAGTTCGGCGGTCCGTCGGGCGCGCTCGCGCTGACGATCGTGATGCCGACCGTCAGCTTCTATCTGTGGTCGGCCGTCACGCAGCACGGTGGATCGCTGTGGCTGCCGCAGTCACTCGCGGAGCTGCTCGCGATGGTGCCGGCGCCGACGTGGGCGGCGACGACGATCTTCTCCGCGTGGCTCGGGCTGCAGGCGGTGCTGTACGTCGTCTCGCCCGGCCGCGTGCTGCAGGGCTGGCCGACCGAGCACGGCGAGCGGGCCGAGTACCGCATCAACGGGCTGTTCGCGTTCACCGTGTCGGCGGTGCTGCTCGTCGCCGGGATCGCGACGGGCATCGTGTCGCCGCGCGCCGTGCTCGCGCAGCTCGGCCCGCTGCTGACGACAGCGACGCTGTTCGCCGTCGCCGCTGCCGTGCTCACCCAGGTCGCCGGGCGCAGCCGTGCGCACCTCGAGCGGCGCACCGGCAACCCGATCTACGACTTTTACATGGGCACGGTCCTCAACCCGAGGATCGGCCGCCACGACGTGAAGTTCTTCTTCGAGTCGCGCATCGGCATGGGCTCGTGGGGCGCGTTCGCGATCCTGCTGCCGGCCGCCGAGCTGCAGACCCACGGCACGCTGTCGACGGCGATGCTCGTCGTCAGCCTGTGTCAGCTCTTCTACATCGTCGACTTCTTCGTGTTCGAGTCGACGCTGTTGTCGATGATCGACATCATCGAGGAGAACCTCGGCTTCATGCTGTGGTTCGCGTTCCTGGTGTGGATGCCGTTCAACTTCACGCTGCAGCAGCAGTACGTGCTCGAGGCGCGCCCTGCCCTTTCCATCGCGGTCGCCGTCGCGCTCGTCGTGCTCAACTTCGCCGGCTACTTCGTGTTCCGCGACTCGAACCTGCAAAAGCAGCGTTTCCGTCGCGATCCATCGCGCCCGGTGTGGGGCAAGCCACCGGTCACGCTCGACACTGCGCGGGGCACCAAGTTGCTGATCTCGGGCTGGTGGGGTCTCGCCCGCCACGCGAACTACCTCGGCGACCTGACGATGGCGGCGGTCTGGTGCCTCGCGTGTGGCTTCGGCAGCGTCGTGCCGTACTTCTACGTGCTGTACTTCGCACCGCTGTTGCTCAACCGCGAGCGGCGCGACAACGCGATGTGCCAGCGAAAGTACGGCGCGGACTGGGATCGGTACACCGAGAAGGTGCCGTACCGCATCGTGCCGTTCGTCTACTGAAGTGCCACGCTCGCCGCGACGAACGCCGTGCGTCACTGAGCGCCCGAGCCGATCCGCACGGGTGTGCGCCAGTGTCACGCTTCTCGTGCCCCCGATGCGAGCTGACACGACATCTCGCGGGCACGGTTCGTGCTCGGCATCGACCGCATGACGAACCCAGCCAAGGAAAACGATCTCGACCAACTCAACTCGATGCTGCGCGGCGAACGGTCCGCGGTCGAGACCTACGCGCAGTGCATCGAGAAGCTCGCGACGAGCCGGTTTGCGCCGGAGCTCTCGCCGCTCAAGGCCTCCCACGCGACGCGCGTGGGCAAGCTGACCGGCAAGATCACCGAGCTCGGTGGCGATGCCGACACGACTTCGGGCGCGTGGGGCTCGTTCGTGAAGCTCGTCGAGGGCGGCGCTGCCATCTTCGGTGAGCGAGCAGCCGTCGCCGCGCTCGAAGAAGGCGAGGACCACGGCAAGAAGGAGTACGCGCAGCTCGAGAAGCTGAGCGCGGACACTCGACGATTCGTCGAGACCGAGCTCGTCCCCGAACAGCGGCGCACGCACGATGCACTGAGCAGCATCAAGCGCGCGATGTAGCGTCGACGCGGATCGACGACTATCTCGGCGCGAGACTCACGCGCCGAGGTAGCCGATACAAATAGTGCCCGGTCGGCGAGGCCGCCACAGATCGCGAGCATGTCGGGTCATCCGCCGCAGGCGAGCGTGATCCCTTGGCCACCGCGAACCACGCGCGAGCACCCGCAACGGTCCCGCGTGTGTAACTCACTGTATCTGCACACTTTCTTCCCCTGAGGCGGCACCCGCACGACGTGCCGTTGCTCTCAAGTCGCGCGCGGCGCAAAAGAGTGGGTGCCTCGGAGCCCCACCGGTAGCCAGCGTGCGCGGTCCCTCGGGATCACGACATGCCCATGAACCCGCCGAGCCCGGCGCAGATCGAGCTGGCCAGGCGATTGCTCGCGCTCGAAGCCGTGGCCGCCAGCGAAGACGCGCGTGGTCTGCCGGTTGCGAGCCGCGTCTACGAGAGGCTCCATACACACCTGAGTCCGCTCGTGGGCGTCGCAGGCGTCGACATGCTGTTCGTGCGCTGCGCAAAGCTGACGCGGGGCGAATTCACCGCGACCGTCGAGGGCACCCTCAGCCAAGGATCGACGAAGCTACGCGAACGGCTGCACGCGCCCGAGCCTGCCCTCGCCCTCGACGCGGCGGCGACCCTGTTCGCGACGTTCTTCGCGCTGCTCACGACCTTCATCGGCGAGCGCCTGACGCTCGAGATCCTACGAAGGGCGTGGCCGACGCTCGACGAGATGCCGCTTGCGCAGGAGAAAAAATGATCGACAGCGTTCCGATTCGCAAGTTGCCCTCTGGAGTTCCGGGTCTCGACGAAGTCCTGGGCGGGGGGTTCCCGGAGCTCTCGTTCAATCTCATCGTGGGCGGCCCGGGCGGCGGCAAGACGACGCTCGCGCATCAGATCATGTTCGCGAACGCGAGCCCCGAGCGCAAGGCCGTGTACTTCAGCATCATCGGCGAGCCTGCGATCAAGATGCTCCGTTACCAGCAGCAGTACAGCTTCTTCGACGCTGCCAAGGTGGGCGACGGCACGATTCGATTCATTCACCTCGGCCACCACGCGCTCGAGGGCGGGATGGCGAAGGTGCTCGAAGCCATCGAGCACGAGCTCGAGGCGTCGACGCCGGGGATCGTCGTCGTGGACTCCTTTCGCGCCATGGTGCGAAGCACCCTCGACGCCGGGCCGGGGGGCGAGCGGGAGCTGACGAGCTTCATGCAGCGCCTCGCCCTGCTGCTCACGAGCTACGAGGCCACTACCTTTTTGGTCGGGGAGTATGGCGACGGCGAGCACGACAGCGCAGTGTTCACGGTGGCCGACGGCCTGCTGTGGCTCTACCAGGCCATCGATCGCAACTCCGTCGTGCGCAAGCTGCATGTGATGAAGATGCGCGGCCAGGGGCAGATCCCAGGACTGCACATGGCCCGCATCACCGAGGCGGGGTACAGCGTCTTTCCCCGACTTCTCAAGCCGCCGGAGCTGATTCCCGATCGCCCGCTGGACAATCGCCTCTCGACCGGCGTGAAGGGTCTCGACGAGATGATCGGTGGCGGCATTCCGAGCGGCTACTCGGTGCTGGTCGCCGGTCCGTCTGGCTCGGGCAAGACGGTGCTCTCCAATCAGTTCATCATCGAGGGCGCAAAGCGGGGCCACAACGGGATTGTGGCCATCTTCGAGAAACGGCCCAATGACTATCTCCAGACCACGCCGCGCGGCGAAGAGTTCGCGGCGTTGGTCGCCGCGAAGAAGCTGGAGGTCCTGTACCTGCGTCCGCTGGATCTCTCGATCGACGAGACGCTGGTCGAGCTCCAGGATGCGGTGAAGCGCATCGGCGCGAAACGGGCGGTGATCGATTCGCTGTCGGGTCTGGAGCTGGCGCTCGCGCCGACGTTTCGCGAGGACTTCCGCGAGTCGCTCTACCGAATGATGGGCGCGCTCACCGGGCTCGGCGTCACGGTCATGGCGACGGTCGAGCTGGCCGACTCCTTCACCGAGTTCCGCTTCAGCCCCCACGGCATCGCATTTTTGACCGACGCCATCATCATCCAGCGTTACGTCGAGATCGACGGTCAGCTCAAGCGCGCGCTGTCGGTCGTCAAGGTCCGCTCGAGCCAGCACAGCAAGCAGCTCAAAGAGTACGAGATCACGGGGGACGGCGGCGTCGTCGTCGGCAAGGCGCTCAAAGGCTACGAGGGCCTGCTGACGGGGGCGCCCAGGGGCCCATCCAAGGGAAAATGAGGCCGAGCCAATGACGAATCAACGCATCACCGTCGAGCTCGACGACGACACGATCCGTTCGCTGGCCGCGCTCGGCAAGCCGATCGACGTGCTCGCGCAGCTCGCCCAATGTGCGGCCGATGGCGTGCGCAGCCCCGGCCGCCCGCGGCGCGCCCTGACCGACCAGAGCCTGCGGACCGAGCGGGACAAGGCCGACGTCGCCATCGCGAAGGAGCGTGAGCTCGTCGAAGGCGCAGCGGACGACGTGGTGCGAATCGCCCGCGAGCGTGCCGACCAGGTGATACACGCCGCGCGAGCCGATGCCGATGCCGATGCCGATGCCGATGCCGATCCCGATGCCGATCCCGATGCCGAGCGTCCCCCCGCGGCGACCGCCCGCTCGGCGCGGGCCCGAGCCGACCGCGTCCTCGAGGATGAGCGATCCACCGCGGATGCGGTGGTGCAGCGCGAACGTGCGGGGCATCGGCAGCGCCCCGACGGGCTTCTGACAGCCGAACGCCAAGCGACCGACACCGACATGCTCGGCGAACGGCGCCAAATGGATGCGGTGCTCGTCGAGCAACGCGAAGCCAACGAGCACCTGGTCAAGGCGACGATCCAGGCGCAGGACTTGATGATCGAGGCCGACGCCGCCAGGGAGCGCGCCGAACAGAGCGAGCGCGAACTGGTGGCCGTGGCCGAGTTCCGCGAGATGTTCATCGGCATCGTCGGACACGACCTGCGTACCCCGCTGGCGTCGATCGTCATGGCCGGCGCCTTGCTGCTGCGTCGCGGCCACCTCGACGAGCAAGACGCCAAGACCGCCTCGCGCATCATTCGCAGCAGTCAGCGCATGACCCAGATGATCACGCAGTTGCTCGATCTCACGCGCGCGCGTCTCGGCGGTGGCATGCCGATCGAACCCAGGCCCACCGATCTGCGGGAGGTCTGCCAGAACGTCGTGGAGGAATTCGAGGCCCCCATCACGCTGGAGGTCGACGGCGACTTGACCGGCAACTGGGACGACGAACGCCTCGCGGAGGTTCTTTCCAACCTCGCGGGCAATGCCGTTCAGTATGCCGCGCCGGAGACGGTCGTGGTCGTCAAGGCGTATGCCGAGGGCGCGGAGGTCGTCGTCGAGGTGATCAACCACGGAGAGCCGATTCCCCCGGACGTACTGCCGTTCATCTTCGAGCCGTTCCGTCGCGCGGAGCAGCGCAAGAAATCCCCGACCGGGAGCCTGGGCCTCGGCCTCTACATCGCCGATCAGATCGTGCGCTCGCACGGTGGCACGCTCGCGGCGCATTCGGCCGACGGCACGACGAGCTTCGTGATGCGTCTGCCGCGGGTCGCCCCGGAACCTGCGGATTGACTCTGCGCCACAGGTGTGGCGTTCTTGTATGTGTCATTGTTGCGCCTGCGCGCTCAACCCCTCGCTTTCCTTGCGCGGCGCAGTTATTGCGACCCCAACCCTGGGCGCTGCCCCAACTCGCGCGAGGAGGAGCACTTGCCCCCTCCAGCGACAGCGCCAAGACTCGAACACTTTTGTCGACATCGCTTCCCACTCCGACCCCGCGTAGGCCCAAGCGACCCACCAACGGTACCCCCGCGCCGACAAGGACCGCGGAGGACGACCTGGAGCTCGCCGATCTCCGCGATGCCCTGCGCGCGCTCAAGGCCGGCGATTTCACCGTTCGCATCCCCCCTGGCGAGCGCCGCATCACCAAGGAGGTCGCAACCGCGTTCAACGACGTGGCTGCGATGCTCGACCGAACGTCGGCGGAGTTCGTCCGCGTCAGCAAGGTGATCGGGCGTGACGGCCAGATGATGGAGCGCGCCCAGCTCGAGGGCGCGCAGGGCGGCTGGTCGCGCAAGCTGGAGTCGTTCAACGCGCTCATCGGCGATCTGGTGCGCCCGTCCACCGAGGTCGCGCGCGTCATCATTGCAGTCGCCGCCGGCGATCTCTCGCAGAAGATGGCGCTCGAGATCGAGGGCAAGCCCGTGCGCGGCGAGTTCCTCCGCATCAGCACGTCGGTCAACACGATGGTCGATCAGCTCCGCTCGTTCGCGAGCGAGGTCACCCGCGTGGCGAAGGAGGTCGGCACCGACGGCAAGCTCGGTGGCCAGGCCGAGGTCAAGATGAGCGGCACCTGGAAGGACCTCACGGACAACGTGAACCTCCTCGCCGGCAACCTCACCGCCCAGGTACGCAACATCGCGCTGGTCACGACCGCGGTCGCCAACGGCGACCTGTCGCAGAAGATCACCGTCGATGCACGCGGCGAGCTGCTCGAGCTCAAGAGCACCGTCAACACGATGGTCGATCAGCTGAGCGCGCTCGCGAGTGAAGTCATGCGCGTCGCGAAGGAGGTCGGCACCGAGGGCAAGCTCGGCGGCCAGGCGCAGCTGCGCATGAGCGGCACCTGGAAGGACCTCACCGACGGCGTGAACGTGCTCGCGGACAACCTGACCTCGCAGGTGCGCAACATCGCGCTGGTCACGACCGCCGTCGCGAACGGTGACTTGTCGCAGAAGATCGCCGTCGAGGCCCGGGGCGAGCTGCTCGAGCTCAAGACCACGGTCAACAAGATGGTCGATCAGCTCAGTGCCTTCGCCGGCGAGGTCACGCGGGTGGCCAAGGAGGTCGGTAGCGACGGCAAGCTCGGCGGCCAGGCCGAGGTCAAGATGAGCGGCACCTGGAAGGACCTCACGGACAACGTGAACCGTCTGGCGTGGAACCTGACCTCGCAGGTGCGCAACATCGCATTGGTCACCACCGCGGTCGCCAACGGTGACCTGTCGCAGAAGATCGACGTCGAGGCCCGGGGCGAGCTGCTCGAGCTCAAGAGCACCGTCAACAAGATGGTCGATCAGCTGAGCGCGTTTGCCAGCGAGGTGACGCGCGTCGCGAAGGAGGTCGGCGTCGACGGCAAGCTCGGGGGCCAGGCCAACGTGCCCGACGCCGCCGGCACGTGGCGCCACCTCACCGACAACGTGAACCAGCTCGCGAACAACCTCAGCGGCCAGGTGCGCGCCATCATGGAGGTCTCGATCGCGGTGACGCAGGGCGACCTCACCCGCTCGATCAGTGTCGAAGCCCAGGGCGAGGTGCTCGCGTTGCGCGGGAACCTCAACCAGATGATCGCGAACCTGCGCGACACCACGCTTCGCAACGAGGAGCAGGACTGGCTCAAGACCAACCTCGCGAAGTTCAGCGGGATGATGCAGGGCCAAAAGAACATCGAAGCCGTCGCACGCTTGATCATGAGCGAGGTGACACCGCTGGTCTCGGCCCACCAGGGCGCCTTCTTCGTCGCGTCCGGCGACAACGTCAACATGGATCTGCGCCTGCTCGCGAGCTACGCGTATCAGGTGCGCAAGGGCATCAACAATCGCATCGGGCTCGGCGAGGGACTGGTCGGACAGAGCGCGCTCGAGAAGAAGGCGATTCTGGTCACCAACGTGCCGGGCGACTACGTCCAGATCAGCTCCGGGCTCGGCCAGGCCCCGCCGCTCAACATCCTGGTCGTGCCGATCCTGTTCGAGGACGAGGTGAGCGCCGTCATCGAGCTCGCCAGCTTCCAGCCGTTCAGCCAGATCCACCGGCTGTTCCTCGAGCAGCTCTCGGGGAGCATCGGCGTCGTGCTCAACATGATCGGTGCGAACATGCGCACGGTCGAGGCGCTCAAGCAGTCGCAGTCGCTCGCCGAGGAGCTGCAGACCCAGTCCAAAGCGCTGCAGCAGCAGCAGTACGAGCTCAAGCGGTCGAACCAGGAGCTCGGGGCCCAGGCGGAATCGCTCAAGACCAGCGAGGACCAGCTCAAGGCCCAGCGCGAGGAGCTCCAGCAGGTCAACGAGCAGCTCGAAGAAAAGGCGACACTGCTGGTCGAGCAGAACCGGGCGGTCGAGAACAAGAACCAAGAAGTCGAGCTCGCGCGGCTCGCACTCGAGGAGAAGGCCGAGCAGCTGGCGCTGTCGTCGAAGTACAAGTCCGAGTTCCTCGCCAACATGTCGCACGAGCTGCGCACGCCGCTCAACAGCCTGCTGATTCTCTCGCAGCTGTTGGTCGACAATCCCGGCGGCAACCTCGAGACCAAGCAGGTCGAGTTCGCCACGACCATCCACACCGCGGGTGCCGATCTGCTGGCGCTCATCAACGACATCCTCGACCTGTCGAAGATCGAGTCGGGGACGATGGCGGTGGACCTGGATGCGCTCGCGTTCGTCTCGCTGCCCGACTACGTGGAGCGCAACTTCGGCGAGCTCGCGCGGCACAAGGGCCTGACGGTCGATGTCGTGCTCGCCGCCGATCTGCCCCCGTCGCTGTCGACCGATCCGCGGCGGCTGTCGCAGGTGCTCAAGAACCTGCTCGCCAACGCCTTCAAGTTCACCGAAACCGGCACGGTGTGCCTCGAAGTGGCCGTCGCCTCCTCGGGCTGGTCGCCGGATCATCCGACGCTCTCTCTCGCCCCGACCGTGCTCGCGTTCTCGGTGAGCGACACGGGCATCGGCATCGCGCCCGAGCAGCAGAAGATCATCTTCCAAGCATTTGCGCAGGCCGACGGCACGACCAGCCGCAAGTACGGCGGCACCGGGCTCGGCCTGTCGATCAGCCGCGAGATCGTGCGGATGCTCGGCGGGGAAATCTGCGTCGCGTCTGCACCCGGTGAGGGCAGCACGTTCACGGTGTTCCTGCCGCAGACCTACGCGCCGATCCCGATCCCGATCCCGATCCCGATCACGCTCCCGACCCCGATCATGCCGGCGGCGCGTTCCGAGGTGACCGCGCGCGCTGCCGAGCCCGCCGTCGCTGCACCGGCCCCCGTGCCGACCCCCGTGCCGACCCCCGTGCTCCCCCAGTTGCACGACGACGACCGGACGGCCATCGCAGCGGGTGACCGGGTGCTGTTGATCATCGAGGACGACGCGACCTTCGCTCGAGTGCTGCGCGATCTGGCCCGCACCCTCGGATTCAAGTGCCTGGTCGCGGTCAGCGGCGAGGCCGGCCTGGCACTCGCCCACGAGTACGGGCCCGAGGCGATCACGCTCGATCTGGGCCTGCCCGGCATCGATGGCTGGATGACCCTCGACCGCCTCAAGCACTCCCCTGCCACGCGCCACATCCCGGTGCACGTGATCACGGCGGACGACGCGGGGCGCAAGCGCGGCCTGCAGCTCGGCGCGCTCGATTTTCTCACCAAGCCGGTGACCGCCGCTTCGCTGGGCGCGGCGCTGGGCGAAGTGAAGGCGAGGCGCACGACCAAGCGCGTGCTCCTGGTCGAGGACAACGAGATGCAGTGCCGCGCCATCGTCGAGCTGATCGGCAACGGCGACGTCGAGATCATCACGGCGGCCACCGGCAATGATGCACTGACCGCGCTGTCCGGCGAGCGCTTCGACTGCATGGTGCTCGATCTCGGGTTACCCGGCATGTCCGGCTTCGCGGTGATCGACCACGTCGAGTCCGACCAGCGACTCGAGGGTCTGCCGATCATCGTCTATACCGGGCGCGAGCTGACCCGCGCGCAGACCGAGGGGCTCGCGGACCGCACCGAGGCGATCCTGCTCAAGGGTGTCCACTCGATGGAGCACCTGCTCGATCAGACCGCGCTGTTCCTCCACCGCAACGAGGCGATGCTCCCCGCGCCGAAGCGGCAGATGTTGAAGAGCGTGCGGGAGTCGGATCCAGTGTTCGCCGGCAAGACGGTGCTGGTGATCGACGACGATGTCCGCAACATCTTTGCCGTCACCAGCGTGCTCGAGCGACACCGCATCCACGTGCTGTACGCCGAGAACGGTCGCAAGGGCCTCGAGCTGCTGGCCCACAGCCCCAACGTGCAGCTGGTGCTGATGGACGTCATGATGCCCACGATGGATGGTTACGAGGCGACCCGTGAGATCCGCAGCCACGCGATCCATGCCGCCTTGCCGATCGTCGCGCTCACCGCGAAGGCGATGAAGGACGACCGGGCCAAGTGCATCGCGGCCGGCGCGTCCGACTACATCGCGAAACCGGTCGCGGCCGAGCATCTGCTCTCGGTCTTGCGGGTCTGGATGTACTGATGAGCCGTCCAGTCCTGGCCGTGCTGCGCGACGATCTCTCCACCGGGGAGGTGCCGCTTGCGCAGCACGAGACCAAGATCGACATCCTCATCGTCGACGACGACCCGAGGAACGTGCTCGCGCTCGAGGCGATGCTCGAGTCGCTGGGCCAGAACATCGTGGCCGTGCAGTCGGGGACCGATGCGCTTCGTCGCCTCCTCGATCGCGAGTTCGCCCTGATCTTGCTCGACATCCACATGCCGGGGCTCGACGGCTTCGAGACCGCGCAGATCATCCGGGCACGCGAACGCTCGCGGGATCTGCCCATCATCTTCCTCACCGCGTATAGCAAGGACGACGTGCAGGTCGCACACGGATACGAGCTGGGCGCGGTCGACTTCCTGTTCAAGCCGCTGGTCCCGCTGGTCCTGCGCTCGAAGGTCCAGGTGTTCGTCGATCTGTACCGCAAGACGCTCGAGATCAAGCGCCAGGCGGTGCTGCTTCGCGACAGCGAGCACCGCGAGCACGATTGCAGCCGAGCCGAGGCGGCGCAGCGCGTCGAGGCCCTGCGGCTCGGCGAGCAAGTGATCAAGGAGCGCGCGGCCGCGATCGAGCGCGCGCTCCTCATCGGCGAGCTATCACTGCGCAACCACGAGCTCGCGAGTGCGGATCGTCGCAAGGACGAGTTCTTGGCCATGCTCGCGCACGAGCTGCGCAATCCGATGGCCCCGATCGTCAACGCGGTCGAGATCCTGCGCATGCCGGGCCCGCCCGAGGCCGTGCGCACGCGGGCGCTGGACGCCCTGGCTCGCCAGTCGCGGCACATGGTCCGGCTGCTCGACGACCTGCTCGACCTCTCGCGCATCACCAGCGGCAAGATCGAGCTGCGCCGGGAGCCCGTGACGCTCGCCTCGATCGTCGCCCACGCGGTCCAGACCAGCGCGCCGCTGTTCGAGCAACGTGGACATCGCTTCGCGTCCACGATCCCCGACGAGGACATCACGCTGGTCGCGGACGGCACTCGCCTGGGGCAGGTCGTCGCGAACCTGCTCGACAACGCCGCGAAGTACTCGCCGCCGGGGACAGAGATCGAGCTGGTGGTCGAGCTCGAAGCGAACGAGGTCGTGATTCGCGTTCGCGATCGGGGCTTCGGGATCGATCCAGCAGTGCTCGAGGAGGTGTTCGGGCTCTTCGTGCAGGCCGAGCGCACGGCCGACCGCGCCCAAGGTGGACTCGGCATCGGCCTCACGGTCGTCAAGCGCCTGGTCGAGATGCACGGTGGGTCGGTCCGGGCGCAGAGCGCAGGACTGGGCCAGGGCAGCGAGTTCTCGGTCCGGCTGCCGCACATCGCTGCACCGGCATTGGTCACACCCCCGGCACCGGACGCGCCGCCGGCAGCGTGCCACGACTGCCCGATCCCTCCATCGTCGTGCGGCACGATGATCGGCCCGACGCCGCGACGCGTCCTGGTCGTCGAGGACAACGAGGACATCGGCGCGACGATGAAGGACATGCTCGAGTACTGGGGACACGACGCGACGATCGCGAGCGATGGTCCGGCAGGCGTCGAGGCCGTGCTCTCGGGTGTGCCCGACATCGCGTTCATCGACATCGGTCTCCCCGGCCTCGACGGCTACCAGGTCGTCGCGGCGGTGCGCGCCCGCGCGCCCGGCATCGCGACACGGCTGGTCGCGCTGACCGGCTACGGTCGCCCGGAAGATCGCCAGCGCGCGCTCGCGGCCGGGTTCGACGATCACCTCGTGAAGCCCGTGTCGTCCGACGACCTCCGCAGGCTCATCGACGCGTGCACGCCGGTCGCGCTACTCCACGGACCTCAATCGCGATCGACGCCTTGATCTGCGAACGATGCAGAGACTGCGCGGGGCAGCGCGACCGATCCAGCTATGTTGAGCCCGGAGTCAGCTCCAGGAGAGTTCATGCCACGCCTCGAGGGAAGAGTCGCCATCATCACGGGAGCTGCCGGCGGGATCGGGCGCGCTGCTGCGGAGCTCTTCGTCGCCGAGGGCGCCCGCGTCCTGATGATGGATCGCGACGGCGACGCCCTGGCCGATGCCGCGAAGAGCTTGGGCCGATCCGCGGTCTGCGTGACCGGCGATGTCGCCGATCCCGCGACGGCGGAACGTGCCGTCGCCGCCGCGATGGCCGAGTTCGGAGCCCTGCACGTGCTGTTCGCCAACGCGGGGACCGAAGGGCGCATTGCCCCACTGGTGACGCAGGAACTCGAGGACGTCGAACGCGTGCTGCGGGTCAACGTGCTCGGCGTTTTTCTGTTCGTGAAGCATGCAGCGCCCGCGATCACGCGAAGCGGCGGCGGGAGCATCGTCATCACCTCGTCGGTCGCCGGCGTCATCGGATCTCCCGGGCTCGGCCCCTACGTCGCCAGCAAGCACGCGGTGCTCGGCCTGATGAAGACCGCTGCGATCGAGCTCGCGGCGTCGGGCATCCGCGTCAACGCGGTGAACCCCGGGCCCATCGACAACCGCATGATGCGATCGATCGAAGGGCAGGCAGCGCCCGAGCACGAAGACGTCGTCAAGGCCGCCTTCGTGAAGCAGATCCCACTGGGCCGCTATGGGACCAACGAAGAGATCGCAAAGGTCGTCCTCTTCCTCGCGTCCAACGAGTCGAGCTACTGCACCGGCGCGGTGTTCATGGCCGATGGCGGGTTCGTGGCGGCCTGACCCCGCAGAACGATCATCCTGGCTTGCGCGCGACCATGAACGCGATCATGGCGCTCGTTCCGACGTCGGGCGTCACGATGTCCACGAAGCCCGCCTCGCGGACCTCGCGATCGAGCGTCGCTTTCGCGAGGATCTCCACCATCGGCGCCTTCCCGAGCCAGCGCATCACCGCGAGGATCGGGCGATAGGGGACCCACGACTCGCCGAGACAGACGGTGGACGACACGAAGAATCCGCCCGGCTTCAACAAGCGGTGGATCCGGGCGAGCGCCGCCGGTCGGTCTGCGACCAGGTGCAGCAGGCTGTACGCGCAGATGCCGTCGAGGCTGCAGTCGGGGAACGCGGTGAATCCGTCGTCGAACGCGCCGACGTGGAAGCTGACGTTCTCGACCTGCTGCGCGCGCGCCTTGCCCTCGGCAATGCGAACCATCTCGCTCGAGATGTCCAGTCCGTGTACGCGCGCCGCGAAGGGTGCCAGCCGCAGCGCGAGCGAGCCCGTGCCACAGCCGATGTCGAGCACGACGTCGGGCGCCGTCATCTTGGATCTCGTGATCTCGATCTTGCGCTCGAATGCGTCGGGATCCGCGACAGGTTGGCGGGAGTACTTGTCCGCAAGCTGATCCCAGAAGGTGGCGTCGGTGCTCATGGCTGCGTTCACGGGTCACCGTACCCACGAGCCGGCGCGCTCATTCGGTCCGATTTCGTGGCGGCGCGCGCGTCGAGCACCTGCCGGACCTTGCGCAACAGGGCATCGGGCATGATCGGCTTCGCGAGGAACTCGATTCCGGCGTCGAGCACACCGTGGTGGACGATCGTGTTCTCGGTGTAGCCCGAGGCCAGTGCCCTTGCTCTTGTCCTTCGTGGTGTCTGATTCAGCTCGATCTACGACCGGCCGCCTTCGGCTTTGCCTGCAGAGGCGGCAGTTCAGGACGGGGACGTCACGAACGCATGCCCCCCGAAGCAGGAAACGAACTCGTCGTCGCCGATGCGCAGGGGTTGTCCCGCTGCATCGAAAAACGGATCGAGGAGAAGCACGACCATGTGTAGTCCCAACGTCGCCCCGAGGCCTCCGTGGGGTGAGACGAGCTCGGGGTATCGACGGCGCAGCCACTGTTCGTAGTGCAGCGAGACGACAGTGACCGCGGCGATGGAACCGGACAACAGGGCCACCACGATCTCGCGCTCACTCCCGACCGCGAGAGACATCGCCCGAATGCCGGGGAGTTGCCGGCACACGAACATCGGGTCGTGGAGCGGATTCGCGGCGAGGAACGCCTGCTCGGTTGGCATCGATGTCGCGCGCTGCCAAGCCCGGATGATGCTCGACGAGGTAGGCGATCCACCTCGTGCCACGTCGGCTCGGCGTGGCCCTGCTCGATGCGCTGGAGTTGCTCTGGGGAGAGCCGGGCCCACGGGGCTAGCTCCTCGACGGACAAACCTGCGCTCTCGCGCGCCGCCCGAATCAGCTCAGCGGGCTTCGGCACGGGGAGGAGCATACGATGGCCTGAGCGCCGAGGTCGACACCGAGGGCGTACTGTTGGCTCGCGTCCGGCGCAGCCCGAGGACAGTGGATGGCGGGCCAACGGTCGATCGCACGCCCTCGCCAACGCGCAGCGCGAGCCACAGCTCCCGGCGTATGCTCCGCGTCGCGACCCGTGCCACCCCGCGCGAGACCTGCCAAGCCCGCCGCGCCCGCCGATCCGTTGCGCCACGCGATCGACCAGCTCGATCCCGTCGATCGCGAGCTCCTGATCGTGCTCGCGCTGGTCATCGAGCCCATCGCACGCAGCGGCTGGATCGAGCTCGCCGGCCGCCACGGCATCCGAGCGTCGGCCGCTCGCGCATTCGATGGCAAGACCTTCGCGCCCCACTGCGAACGCCTCGTCGCCGCGGACCTGGTGGTCAGCGACACGCGGCACCCGAGCACGATCCACTACGGACTGCGCGGTGATGTGGCGATGGCCGTGCTCGAGCGCGCCCACGACGAGCACGAGCTCGGCGGCGTCGTCGCGGCGCGGCTGGTGAACCGCCGTACGTGGCGGACTCCGGCCGAGTCGATGATCGATCTACGTCTCGCCGTCGTGCTCGGCGACAGCAAGCTCGCGCACGACGCGTTCGGCGCGATGTACCGCGGTGAAGAGATCGGCCTGGACATCGTCGCGGCGCTCGGTGTCGATCCCAAGCCCGCGTGGGTGCAGCTGCTGCCGCACGCGTACCTCCGCAACCACTACCTGGGCACGATCGTCGGACTGCAGTCGTTGACGCTGGGCCGCCTGTCCGAGCACGTGATCGATCACGTGCTCGCCGACGACAATCGCGACCTCCGCCTCGAGGTCGCACGCGTGCTCACGCTGCGCGGCGAATCGACGCGCGCACAGGCGATCGAGGGACTGCCCAAGTGGGGCGCCGAGGGCATCGCACTGCTCGGTGAATTCTGGGCGGGCGACTTCACTGCGGCCCACGCGACAGGTCAGCGGACGCTCGCCGCCATGAAGGCGCGCAAGCGACCACTTTTGCCCGACGTCGAAGGCGTGTGCCACTTGTTCGCGACGATCGTCGCCGCCGTCGCCGATCCCTCGTGCACCGTCCACCTCGCAGCGCAACTCGACGCGGCCCGCGAGGCGAAGCGGGTCGATCCCACACCGTTCGAGATCCTGGCCAACGTCCACGACGTCTTGGTCGGCGGCGCGGGCCGGGTTGCGGCATCGTGCACGCTCGCGGATCGATCCGGCGGCTGGCTCGTCGCGCTGGTCCACGCGCTGCACGATCTGTGGCTGCGACCCAAGCGCGGCGGCTACCAAGGTGGCAAAGATTCCGCAGAGGTCGACGCGATCGCGCGCGAGGTCGCACGCCACTGGGGCGCGCGCGCGATCACCCAGGGCTATCCGAACGTCGCACGTGAATTCGAAGCGATCGTCGCCGCGTACGACGGTGCCAGCACTGCGGGGCGGCTCGCCGGTGCATTCCACCGCCGATCGCCGTGGGAAGCCGCGCTCGCGAGTCTCGAGGTGCTCTCCATGCCGAGCCCGGCCCAAGACGCGCCGGCCGACCTCCCGAGGCGCGAGCTGATCTGGGAGATCGATGTGCATCCGCAGCGCGTGTCGCTCTCGGCGAGGATCCGCACCGGCACGCGCGCGAAGAAGGGCCAAAGTGTGGCGCTGTCGCGGCTGACCGAGGGCGGGCACGACGATCTGCTGACCGACGCCGATCGACGCGTGCTCGCCGGCATCCCCGCGGGCGATCATTTCCGACTCGGCGGCGGCGGGAATTCCCTCCCTCACCGCGCCCTGCTCGGCATGGTCGGGCACCCACGCATCGTCGGACCCGACGGCCTGCCCATCGCGGTCGAACGCGGACAGCCCAAGGTCCACACCCGCACCGGACCGGGCGGCACCAAGATCGAGCTGGTTCCTGCGGCGCTGCGCGACGACGCGATCGCCGTGCAGCGGCCGAGCCCCGCTCGCGTGATCATCTACGAGCGGACCGCACAGCTCGATCGCCTCGCCGACGTGCTCACACGCATCGGCACGCTCGAGATTCCCGACCAGGGCAAGGACCGCCTGGTGCGCGCGTTGACTCGCCTGTCGGCGACCGCGGGTGTCGCGATCGAGGGTGACGTCGAGATCGGCGCCGCCGTTGTCATCGCCGACAGCTCGCCGCTGTTGCAGCTCGGTTGGACCGGGAAGATCCTCAGCGTGCGCGCGGCAGTGGCACCGCTGGGCCCCCGCGGACCCCACGTGCGTCCGGGAGCCGGCGCGCGCGAGCTGATCGCGGACGTCACGGGTGAGGGCCTGCAACGCTGCACCCGCGATCTCGCGGGTGAGCGCGCACGCATCGACGCGGTGCTCGACGCGTGCCCGACACTGGTCGGCTTCGCCGATGGCGATCTGCACTGGAGCATCCCCGATCTCCCCGACGCACTCGCGACCATCCTCGAGCTCGATGCGCTGGGCGACACCGTCACGCTCGCGTGGCAACACGGGCAGAAGCTCGACGTTCCCCAGGCCGTCGACCTGCAGCACCTGCAGCTGCGCGTCGGGGTCGCGAAGAACTGGCTCGAGCTCGATGTCGCCCTGGCCGTCGACGAGCATGCCGTGCTGCAGTATCGCGAGCTGCTGCGCGGTCGCGAGGGCAGCCGCTTCGTCGCGCTGTCGCGTGGGCGATTCCTCGTGCTGTCCGATCGGCTGCGTCGCCACCTCGACCAGCTCGCGACGCTCGGCTCCGCCGACGGCAACGGCGTGCGCGTCGCGGTGGCGTTGCTGCCGGCGGTCGAGGAGCTCGCCGCGGATCTCGAGGGCGCGAGCTTCGACGCGGCGACGCTGTCGCGCATAGCGAAGCTCCGCGAGATCGCGACGCTGGTGCCCCGCCTGCCGCCGGGCTTGCAAGCCACGTTGCGCGAGTACCAGCGCGAGGGATTCACGTGGATGGCCCGCCTGGCCGAGGCGGGGCTCGGTGCATGTCTCGCGGACGACATGGGCCTCGGCAAGACCGTGCAGGCGCTCGCGCTGCTCATTCGACGCGCCAAGCTCGGCCCGCAGCTGGTGGTGTGTCCGACGTCGGTCGTGATCAACTGGCTCACCGAGGCCAAGCGATTCGCGCCGAGCTTGCGCGTGACCGTGCTCAACACCGCGGACGATCGCGCCGCTGCTCTGACGGCGCTGGGTCCCCGCGATGTGCTGGTCTGTAGCTATGCGCTGCTCGGCACCGAGATCGAGTCGCTCGCCGCACTCGAGCTCGCGACCGCGGTGTTCGACGAGGCGCATGCGCTCAAGAACCCGCGCACCCAGCGGGCGACGGCGTCGCGCAGGATCGTCGCGGACTTCCGCCTCGCGCTCACCGGCACGCCGCTCGAGAACCACCTCGGCGAGCTGTGGAGCCTGTTCGCGACGATCGTACCGGGCCTGCTCGGCACCCAGTCCGAGTACGAGACTCGATTCGCGGGTCCGATTGCGGGCGGCAACCGCGAGCGCGCCACGCAACTGCGCACGATCCTGCGCCCGTTCATGCTGCGTCGACTCAAGGCCAGCGTGCTCGACGAGCTCCCGCCGCGGACCGAGATCACCCTGAAGATCGCGCCGTATCCCGAGCAGCGTGCGTTCTACGAGGCCGTGCGGCGTCGCGCCGTCGAGCACATGGCGACGCTCGACCCCAAGAAGAAGCGATTGGGCGTGCTCGCCGAGATCACCAAGCTCCGGCAGGCGGCGATCGATCCGCGCGTGCTCGGCTCGTCGTTGGAGGATGGGGCCGTCGCACCCAAGGGCGCGAAGCTGGACGTGTTGTTCGAGCGCTTGGCGGAGCTGCGTGCCGAGGGCCACCGCGCGCTGGTGTTCACGCAGTTCCTCGGCAGCCTCGCGGCGGTGCGCGAGCGCTTGCTGGTCGAGGGCATCGAGTTCCACGAGCTCGACGGCTCGACGCCGGCGGCGGTTCGCGCCCGCCGGATCGACGCGTTCCAGGCCGGCGAAGGCGACGTCTTCTTGCTCAGCCTGCGCGCCGGCGGCGTGGGCGTGAACCTGACCGGTGCCGACTACGTGTTCCATCTCGACCCGTGGTGGAATCCCGCGGTCGAGGATCAGGCGACGGATCGCGCGCATCGCATCGGTCAGGCGCGGCCGGTCACGGTCTATCGCCTCGTCACCGAGGGCACGATCGAGGAGAAGATCCTCGCGCTGCACGACAGCAAGCGTCAGCTCGCCGACGATCTACTCGCCGGGCTGGAGCGCAGCGATGCGCTCGACTTCGATCAGCTGCTCACACTGCTACAGCAGTGACGGCAGCGCACCGTTGATCAGCCGCAGCCGCCGTTGGTCGCACCCGGCGTGCCGCGCTCGCCCATGAAGTAGACGTCGCTCGCTGCACACCAGTTGCTTCCGTCGTCGTTCGACGCCGCGTCCCCGACTACCGGATCCAGCTCCATCGATGCACCGATCGGCGCGGGGAACCCCGCGTCCCATGCGACGCGGTCGACGAGCACGCCGCCACATGTCAGCTCGATCTCGTCGTCACCGTTGCCGAGCACCATGTTGCCGTAGACGAAGCTCGGGACGAAGCCCGGCGCGTTGCTGCGTCCGAACGTCACCCGCTGGTCGGGGCCGATCGTCAGATCGACGGTGACGTCGAAGGTCTCGCCGCCGTCGTCGCTGACCGTGCAGCCGAGCAGCTGGTAGGTCAGCGCGGGATCGGGATTGTGGATCTCGAACCACTCGCCGTTCGGATCGGCGACCGCGACCGGGTCGCGCATGATCTCGGTGATCACCAGCTCGCCACCTTGCGGCACCGGGAAGTCGGTGCACAACGACTCGTCGTAGTCGCAATCGTTCGCGCAGCCGAGCAATCCGCCGGTGTGGCCGAGCGACACGCAGTCGTCGGCACCGAGGTCCTCGTCGTCGCAGTCCTCGCCGGCATCGACGAGGTTGTTGCCGCAGTAGTTGCAACCGCTGATGTCGAGGGCACAGCCGGCATCGCACCCGAGCACGCCGCCGACGAAGTCGCCGGGCACGGTCGTGCAGTCGGCCCCGAGCAGGTCGTCGCCGTCGCAGCCTTCGGTGCCCTGCGCGACGTCGTCGCCGCACAGCGTACAGCCGGCGGTGTCGATGCCGTCGCAACTCGGCGCGCACACCAGCACGCCGTCGTCGAAGTTGCCGAGATCGGCGCAGCTCTGGCCGCCGAAGTCGACGTCGTCGCACAGCTCGTCGCCGCCTTGGGACCCGTCGCCGCAGCAACCGCTGTAGTCGAGGTCGCAGCGATTGGTACACGACACCTCGCCGGCGCCGAAGCCTTGATCGGCACACGTCGCACCGGCGATGTCGGGACCGTCGCACTCCTCGTTGTCGTCGTTGATCACATCGTCGCCGCACACGTAGCTGATGCAGCCGCTCTCGTCGAAGCTGCAATCGGCGGCGCACACCAGCGTGCCCTCGTCGTACCCGAGGTCGATGCAGGTCATGTCGTCGAGATCGTCGGTGTCGCACGACTCGGTGCGCTCGATGATCTCGTTGCCGCAGATGTTCGGCTCGCACATCGACGCATCGAAGCTGTTGCACGCCGCGTCGCAGGCGAGCGTGCCGGCGAGGAAGCCCCGCGTGATGCAGGTTTCGCCGCCGAGCTCGGTGCCGTCGCAGACCTCGTCACCGTCGATGGCTTCGTCGCCACAGACCGAGACGACGCACAGCTCGGTGCCGAAGTTGATGCAGTTGTCGTCGCACGTCAGCTCGCCCGACAAGAACCCCTGGCTGACGCAGGTCAGATCGCCGAACGCTTCGCCGTCGCAGACCTCGTCCGGGTCGAGCGCACCGTTGCCGCACGGCTCGACGAGACCGGTGCTGCTGGTGTCGGGATCGATCGTCGTGATGTCGGTCGTGCTCTCGCCCGAGCCGCTGCTCTCGCTCGTCGCGTCGGTGTCGACGGTCTCGGCCGGTGGGTCCGAACATGCCGTCAGCAGGCCCATCCCCGCGAGCCAGCCAACGCGAACGCGAACGCCACGAATCATGATCCCTCGACGCATGGCAAACCATGCCGCTCGCGCGCGCGCGTCACAAGCCAAGTTGTCGGGCGCGCTCGCTCGCTGCTCCAGGATGGCTGGGCTTGATGATCGCGTTCGAAAAATCCAAACGGTCTGCGGCCTTCGCTGCAGCTACAGTCGATGTCGATGAACCGCACGACGCTTCCGACCCTGGCCGCCATCGCGGCGCTCGCTGCCTGCACCCATGATGTGTCCCATGCCGCGCAACCAGCCGCCCCGAGCGCGCCGGAACCCGAGACGCCCCACGAGGATGCCGACGAACCCGAACCGGTGGCCGCCCTCGAGGATGGTCACGTCAGCCGCGAAGAGCTGGACACGGCGAACCGCGATCTCCAGCAAAGCCTGACGCGGCTCGTCGCGCTCGAGATCCTCGATGTCGGCGCGCTCATCAGCAACGAGCCGACCGGCGCGATGAACTGCTACGGGCCGTGCGAGAACGATCCGCTCGCGCAAGCGTGGATGCAGGAGCAAGTCGCCAAGATCGATCGGTTCCACGAGCTGGTCGACACGGCGCAACAGCTCGTCCGCACCACGAGCACGACCGCGACGTGGGCCGAGGCCCAGGCGGCGGTGAAGGCCATCAATGCGCTGCAGCTCGTCGAGATCAAGGCCATTCATCGCGAGAGCCCCAGCTGCGATGTCGGGTCGTGCCCGGGTGACCCCAGACGGGCGGCGGTGTTGGTGGCGCTCGCGAAGTCGGTCCGCGGCAAGTGAGCACCGACGCGCGCCTCGGTCTCGGCGTCGGGCTCGACCTGCCGTGGAAGGGCCCGTACGGGATCGTCGGCACGCGCGTCGCGGATCGCACGATTCGATTCCTGCAACGGTACGCCGAGCGCTTCGCGTACCTCTTTGTCAGCTGGCAGCCGCCGCACCGCGGGACGCCGCGGATCGAGGACGTCACCGGGCCGTTCGACGATCTGTTCGCGCGCGTGCCGATTGCCGCGCGCGCGCTGCATCAGACCGCGCTCAATCTCGCGGGCGCGCGCTACGATCGTCGGGCGATCGTCGCGCTGACCAACGAGCTCGCCCTGCGCTACGACTTTCTGTGGGTCAACGAGGATCTCGGCTCGTGGTCGGTCCGCGGGCGGCCGCTGCCGTATCCCCAACCACCGCCGCTGACCGAGGACGGCGTCAAGTGGTGCACGCAGACCTGCGCCGAGGTCGGTGCCGCGCTCGCGGTGCCTTTGGTGGTGGAGTTCCCCGGGTTCGAGAGCCCCGTGCCGTGGTTGCACGGCACGCTCGATGCCTACGACGTCTTTCGCCGGATCGTGCACGGCGCGGACGTGCGGTGCAACCTCGACACCGGTCACTTGCTGACGTGGCGACACCTGGCGGGGCACCGCGGGGACGCGTTGCTCGCCGATCTCGATCGGCTGCCGCTCGATCGTTGCGTCGAGATCCACTGCGCGGGCACGGTGTTCTCGCAGGGGCGCATGGTGGACGCGCACCACGGCGTGCTGCTCGATCTACAGCTCGAGCTGCTGACCGAGCTCATGGCCCGGTGTCCGGTGCTAAAGGTGGTGACGTGGGAGGATCCGCGGTTCGGTGACGACGGCGTGCTGCCGCCCGCGCTGCTCGCAAGCGTGGACGCGCTGGCTGCTCGCGTCGACGCGTGGATGCGGACGTCGGTCATGGAAGCGCCGCCGTCTCGCCCGGCGCCGCCGCTCGAGCTGTGCTCGTTCGCGCCGGGGCCCGTCGCATGGGAGGACGAGCTCGAGCGCGAGCTCGTCGCGCCCACCGACTTCGGTCGCCGCGCTCGGGCGCAGGTGCTCGCGCGCAGCGGCCGGGGCGTCGGTCGGCTCGTCGATGTGTACCCCGTGGCGATCGCGGCGTGGTGCGCCGGCCGTGACGAATCCGATGTGCTCGACGCGCTGGTGATCGCGTTCCTCGAGTCCGCGTCGGGTCGCGCGTGGTCGGAGTTCGCGTGGGCGGTACCGGGACTGTGCATCGAGGATGCCTTCGGGCGATTCCTCGCGCCGGGCTCGCACGAGCACCTGCTCGCGTGCGCGCGGGTGCTCGCGGTCCATCGCGCGCCGCCGTTCACGATCCCCGACGCGTTCTCACCCGCGGCGAAGGGTTGGTTCGCCATCGGTGGCGACGTCGAGCCGGTGCTGTACGCGGCCGTCGACGGCAAGCTGATCCACGGCGTGATCACGCCGCTGGTCCGCGACCTGCTCGGTGGCGCGCGGCCGCTCGGCAGCGAGGTCGCGCGCGAGCAGCTCGTGACGATGGGGCTGCTCGGACGCGATCCGATCGCGTGAGCGGGTATCCTCGGCCGGTGAAGCAACGGCTGTGCGCGCTCGTGATCGTCCTCGGCTGTGACGCCGCGCCCGCGCCTGCGCCGTCCGAGGCGCCGCCGCCGGCCGCTCCTGCGAAGCCCGCCGCGAAGGCCCCTACCCTCGCACCGGCACCCCGAGGCACGACGATCCTCGGCAACGTCTACGTGCAGACGTGCGCGTCCGAGGGATCGTGTCCTGCGCTGCTGCAAGTCGCCGGCGTGGCGCACTGCAAGGCGCTCGTGCTCGGTGGTCTCGCGTGGCGACTGCCGACGCAGGCCGAGCTGAAGTCGTGGCGTGGCAAGCCGGCGCTCGCAGGGTTCGATGGCTTCCATTGGAGCAGCACGCCGTTCGCCGACGCACCCGATCAGGTGTGGATCTACGATCCGACGTCGGGCAGCGAGACGACGATTCCAGCGGATCGAAAGCCGTTCACGGTGCGCTGCGTCGCGCAGCCGTGAAGGCGCTATCCTGCTCCCGATGATGCGCGGCAAAGCGGCGAGCATCGCGATCGTCGGCGCGCTCGCCGTCGGCGGTGCGTGGGGCTGGCACGCGTATCACCGAGCGCCGAGCGCGGACGAGCTCGCTGCGGTCACCCGCACCGCCGACATCTACTCGGAGGTCTTCACCGTCGATCGCAAGTATCGCTCGATGATGGGCCCGACCAGCGTGGTCGAAGGCGCGCTCAGCGACGTGCAGCCACCCGAGCTGCTGTGGATCACCGGCTATCGCGCGATCATGGTCGACGCCGAGAGCGACGTGCAGCAGCCCCAGGACTTCATGTGCCACGCGAACCTCGGGCTCGACATCGACGCGCACCGCGAGCGCTTCGGCTGGAAGAAGAACGCGAGTCGCCGCCTGTTCACGCTGTCGCAGGGACAGTCCGAGGTGCGCTTCCCACCGGGCTTCGGCATCCCGATCGCGTCCGACGAGGTGCTGAGCGTCGAGATGCAGCTGCTCAACCTCGTGCACGAGGGACCGCCGCTCACGGTCCGACACAAAGTAACGGTCGAGTACGTGCGCGAAGCCGATCTCGATGCGCCGATGAAGCCGCTGTTCATGAAGGCGGCGACCGGCATGGTGGCGCTCGGTGACGAGCAGGCGCACTACGACGTCGCCATGCCCGATGCCGAGCAGCACGGCGAAGGCTGCCTGGTCGGTGAACGTGCGGCCGGCAAGGTGCGCACCGACAGCCTCGGGCGCGAGTTCTCCGGGCACTGGATCGTCAAGCCCGGTCGCGAGGAGAACCACACGCTGGTCACCGAGTCGATGAACCTCCCGTTCGACACGGACGTGCACTACATCGCTGCGCACGTGCACCCCTTCGCAGAGTCGATCACGCTGCGCGATCTCACCAGTGGTGAGACCGTGTTCACCAGCCGCGCCCACAACTTCGACGATCGCATCGGGCTGCGCGACGTCGAGTACTACGCCAGCATCGAAGGTTTTCCGATCTACGCCGACCACGAGTACGAGGTCGTGAGCGTCTATCAGAACACCAGCGGCGAGGACCAGGACAGCATGGCGGTGCTGTTCATCTACGCGCTCGATCGCGAGTTCGAGCGGCCACGGGATCTGCGGTGACGAGCACGACACGGGGCCGCACCGGCTGAGCACCACAGCGACGATCTGCTACCCTCGCGTGCGCATGGCCGATCATCGCGGTGTCGGCGTGATCGTCACGAATCCCGCGCGCGATCGATTCCTCGTGCAGCGCAAGGACGCGAGCTATCCCCGGTTCCCGCGCGGGTACAGCTTGTTCGGCGGTGCGCGTGAGCACGGCGAGTCCGACCAGGCCGCACTCGTGCGCGAGCTGTACGAAGAGCTCGGTGATGCGAGCGCACGTGCGCTCGTCGACGCGGGGCTGCGCGAGATCGCGACGTTCGAGGTCGGCGAGCGCCGCTTCGCATTCGTGCTGTTCGAGGCGGTCGTGGCCGACGAGATGCTCGATGTGATCGCCGCGCGACCGGTGTTCGAGGGCGAGTGCGCCGCGGTCGTCCCACGTGCGGAGCTCGTCGGGTTGGCGTGGGTGTGGACGCTGGGCGACGTGATCACCGCGTACGTGCAGCGCCGCGGATCGTAGCGACCCAGCTCAGCGATACGCGGCGTGGCCGAAGCGATCGAACGTGAGCATCGCGAGCGGTCGCGGCACCTCGCGATCGCCCAGCGTCACACCGTCGCGGTAGCGCCACCCGACCCCGTCGTGCACGAAGCGGCTGTGCTCCGCGAAGCCGAGATTGCTCCGCCCCGCGCGGACGTCGACGTGGAAGAGCACGTGCGCGAAGCCGTCACGATCGGCGGGCGCGGTCGCGATGACGAGCAGCTTGCGGAACTGCAGCGGCGCCGTCGAAGCGGCGATGTGCTCGACCCATACCGAGAACACCTGCGTCGTCTTGTCTTCGTGATCGGGATGCAGCGTGCGCCACAGGTACGCCCAGTCCTTGCGCGCGTACGCGGTGTAGCGCGAGCGCATCAACGCTTCGGCGTCGGGGGGTTCGGCGCCCGCGTGATACGGGCCGCAGCACTGGTCGAACGCGCGGCCGGATCCGCATGGGCAACGATCGGTCATGGCGTGCGATTCAAGCGCGCGAGGGACCGCATGGGGCGAATGGTATCGTGTACGATCGACCGGTGAAGGCTCGCATCATGATCGCGGCCGTGCTGTCGTTTCCGGCGGACGCACCGCGGTACGTGCAGGTGACCGACTGCGCGGAGCACAAGCAAGCGTGCGTCGATCTCGGCCAGACGGCCGCTTGCCAGTGAGGCACGCTCGTCACCCCGACGTGATCGCGACCTCGTACGCCGCGGCCGCGTAGACGAACACGTACGCGGTTGCGCCCACGGGGAGATCGATGCCGCCCTGCGCGAGCGGTTTGTCGCACGTGGTCGCGCCGTCACTCATGCAGCACGGACCGTCGAGGTTGCACCCGAAGCTCCACGGTTCATCCAGCCATGCGACGTAGAGCGAGGGCAAGGTCGAATCACGGCGCATGCACGGGGTGATGCACGGGCGCGCCGGACGATTGCCGATCCCCCGCACGACCGCGAATTCGGGGCGGGGCGTGGCGTGGCCCGAGTGCGGCGAGCAGACCGGTCGTTGCGGGTTGCGGGGACGCGCGATGAACCTGATGCCGGCCACCACACTGCGGTGATCATCGACCCGGGTCCAGATCATTCGGATCGACGGTCTGTCCCTCGGTGCCCGGCGACTACGCGATCGACATTTTCCCGCCCGAGGGATCGAACCCGCCGCGGAGACCACTACTGGGCCGGAGCCCATGATGACCACCATCCGAATCCGCGTTCTCACCCTCTCGGCCCTCGCACTCCTGTTCGCGTGCGAGTCGGCACCGACCAATCACCCCGACGCCGCGGCCTCGGCCGCCTCGTCCAGCGCGAGCGACATCGCGTTGACCGTGGAGAACACCCTCGAGAAGAAGCAGGCGAACCGCTTCGCCGAGGTGGGTGCCGAAGCGAGGATCCGCGACCTCGCCGCCGCGTCGCTGCGCAGCACCGGCAAGTGGGACGAGCACATGAGCATCGTCGTCACGGTCGACGAGTTCCGCCTGCGCACGACCGCCCAGGTCGCGATGGTCGGCATCATGGCGGGTGCGGATCGCATCGGCGCGCAGGTGGCCCTGTACAAGGACGGCCAGGTCATCAATCAGCAGAAGGTGTCCGCGGTGTCGGTGCAGGGCGGCATGGTCGGCGCGAAGGAGTCGAAGCGGCTCGAGGGGCTCGTCACCACGTTCGCGCAGAACGTGGCGCAGCTGATCTGACGCGCCCTCACGCGGGCCCGAATCCTGTCGGTACAGCATGACGACGACCGCGGCGGCAGCACACTTCGCGTGCGCTCGAGCGCCGAGGCAGTCACCGCCCCCGTCGACACCCGTTAGAGCCCCGCCTATCGACGGCGGCGGCGCAGGCCGATGCCGAACACCAGTGCGAGCAGACCGGGCATCAACGCGCCGTCGCGTTCGACGGCGCAGCCGCAACCCTTGCTGTCGTCGTCGAGCGCACCGCCGTCGTCCTCGCTCGAGTCGCCGCCGTCGTCGTCGGTGCCGGGTGCCTCGTCGCCGGCATCGTCCGTCGACTCGCCACCGGTGTCTTCACCGTCGGGCACGTAGGGCTCGTTGGTGTCTTGCCAGTACGGCGCCTCGCAGGCCTCGACAAAGCTGTCGAGCGCCGGGTTCGCGCGACTGCCCAGCTCGAGCGCACCGTGCTCGGCGCACTGCTCGACTGCCGGCGCGACGCTGCCGTCGATCAGACTGATCAGCTCGAAGCCCATGCAGTAGCTGTCGGCCGCCTCGGTGAACACGCGGCTGAACGAGGCCGGTTCGGTCGAACGCCCGAGCAGGAACAGCTCGACCGGCTCGGTCTCGCCGTCCGTGCCGAGCCGCTGTCGCACGTAGGTCTGCGACAGCAGCGGATCGTCGATGGCCGCCAGCTCGACCGCGAGGCTCGGCTGATCGGCGAGGCTCTCCGGCGTGCACTCGGGGAATCCACAGTTGCCGCCGTCGTCCTCGACGGCGCAACACACACGACGACCCGAATCGAGCTCGATCGCGGTGAGCTCGGGATCGCCGAGCACGAGCACCGGCAGCGCACCGGCCGGGCCCGCACCCACGGGCACGTCGAGCGCGGTCACGGTGGGCTCGCCCTCGAGCTCGTCGGCGATCGACACGCTCGCGACGTACTGCGCCGAGGCCTCGAACGCCACGCTCGGTCGCCACACGACGATCAGCCGATGCGACTCGTAGTCGCCTTCGGTGCTCGACAGCTCGACGGTCTCGATCGCACCGTCGACGACGACGCCATCGAGCGTGACCTCGATGCCCAGCAGCGCGAGCGCGACGTCGACCGGACCGTAGGCGGACGCGGAGAAGGCGATCACGCCGTCGGTCGGCACCTCGCCCACCGCCCCCGCAACGATGTCCGGATAGAAGCCACTCTCGAGCGGCGGCGAGCATGCCTGCGCCCTCCGAGCGATCCCGCCCGTCGTCGCCACCAACGCCAACAGTGCACCACCACGAAGAACCCAACCCAACCGTGTACCAACCATCGATCGCGAGAGTCTGCAAACGATGGGCTGCGGGGTCGTTCGCGTGATTCCACCGACTTGCGAATCTGCCATCGCGTCGCGGTGCGGCAGGGTTGTCGCGATCGCGGCAGTGATGGCAGCGCACGGGTGACCGATCATTGCCGGCTTGGATCGCTCGACGCGAGCAACTCGCGGACGTGTGGCTCGACCGCGACGGCGTCGTTCCAGATCCGCCGGGCTTCGCTGGTCCGCCCGATCCGCGCGAAGCACTGCGCGACCTCGACGCGCGCACCCCAGTAGTGGGGATGCGAAGCGACGAATCGGCGGAGTGCCTCGTCTGCAGCGTCACACCGGCCCTGCAGCGCGAGCGCGAGGGCGCGGCGTTCGTCGAGCGACGAGCGAGGGAACAGCGACTGCGCGAGTGCCTGACGCTGGGCAAAGTGGTCGAGCCCCTGCGAGCCGCCGTCCACCCCGATTCGGCTGGAGGCCGCGTACGACGCGACCCTGAGCAGGGCGAGGGCGCACATCGCCGACACGATCGCGATCGACAGCAAGCCCGCGCGGGGCAGCGGCATCGCGCGCGGCGATCGTGATCCCGCGCCGACACCGATGAGCACGCCGAGCAGCGCGATGCGTTCGGGCCGAACGAGCTGGGGATCGAACGCCGCGAGCACGCCGGCGGCGACGAGGCTCGCGAGCAAAGCCGCGCGCGGGACGAAGTCGCCCTCGCGCGCATCGTTCGAGCGGCGGACGAGCCCGAACGCCGCGGCGGCGAGGAGCGCGAGCCCGACGAGACCTTGCTCGAGGAGGATGCGCAGCAGATCCGAGTTCGGCACAGCGCCGCTGAACATCTTCGGCGCGTGGCCGCCGAGCTCGTGCGCGCGACTGTACGTCAAACTCTCCCACGTACCCGCGCCGAAGCCGAACAGCCACGCTGCGGGATCCCGCGCCAGTGCGGCGAAGCCGAGCTGGTGCTGCACGACGCGCGCGTGACCCGATCCCGTCTCGTACTCGAAGACCCGCCCCGCCGAATCCAGCACCGAGGGGCCGAAGGTCACGCCTGGCCACGGCATCGCGCCGAGCACGATGCCGAGCGCGACGGCTCCCACCACGACGGCGGCGCGTCGGCGATCGATCGCAGCGCCTCCTCGGCGCCGGTGGATTGCGTGGACGACGACAACGCTCGCGAATGCGACCGCGAGGCCGAAATACGCGCTGCGGCAGTGGCTCACCACGACGATGGTCACGCACAACACGACGAGCGGTGCCGCGAAGCTGCGCCGGCGCATCACCGCGCCCATCAGCACCGGCAGCATGATGGTGAGATAGCCGGCGAGTTGATTGCGGTTGCCGAGCGTACTCTCGGGGCGTCGCAGCTCGGCCCAAGGCAGATGCACGCCGGCGAGCTCCAGCAATGCGATGCCGGCCGTACCTGCGGCTGCCCACGCGACCGCCTCCTCGACGACGTCCCAACGTCCGCGCAAGCAGGCGCGACTGCTCCGCGCGATCGAGAACAGACCGATGGCGCAGCCGATCACGGCGGCCCCATCGGCGAGCCGCGAGGCCAACGCCGTGGAGATGACGGCGAGCAGGGCGAACCCGCCGAGCAGCGCTTCGTCGAGCGTGAGATCGCGGCACCTGCGTGCCGCGATCGCGAAGAGGCACGCGAGGACGAGCAGCGCACCGAGCTTCACGGCGGCGTGGAACCCGGCATCGATGCCGGCGACGGGCACGATCACCAACGCTGGAATCGCGACGGTCGCGTACGCGAGCAGACGCCGACTCGAGCCACGAGGTGCCATGGTTCAGCTCGAGTCGCGCTGTCGGTGCGATCAGCCCGCGCAGCTTCCGGGTTCCGCTTGCGCGAGATCGCGAATGCGCATCGTGTACGTGCCTTGTCCGCACTCACCGTTGTAGCCGATGACACACGACTCCTTCTGGACCGAGTGGCACGTCGCGTTGGACATCTCGCTGTTGGTGTAGAGGCAGACGGCACCGTTGCGGTAGACGGGCGTCCCCGGTCGCGACTCGACACACGAGCCCGCCCACGCGGTGGGCTCGAGCGGCTGGCACCACGTCGTGTCTCGCTCGCCACCGAACGCACATACGTTGCGTCCGCAGCATGCCTCGGCGGTCGTGCAATCGTTGCCCGCAGCGGTGCAGCCCAAGGGCGGTTCTTCGCCACCGCCCGCCTCGCCACCGCCCGCTTCGCCACCACCCGCCTCGCCACCGTCGCCACCGCCGTCGTCGTCGCCACCCGGATAGCACAGCCACGGATAGTCCCAGCACGGATCACTGCTGCCGCCGCCGCCACCGGGCTCGTCGGTGTACACGCAGATCACTTCCTCGCCGTTCTCGTCGATGTACTCCTCGGCGCCGTCGCACCCGTCGCGGAACTCGGCGTCGTCCTCGTCGTCGATGCCCGACACGCACGCGGCGACGAGCGCGGAGATCGCGATCGTGATCGCGATGGCGCGTCCGTGGCGGGGCTTGGCGAGATTCGTAGCGTGGGTTGGTTGCTTGCTCAGCTTGCTCATGTTGGGGGGTTCCTCTCGCCGCTTTACGTAGCGGCGCCGTGCGGTGTGTGGCTCGGAAAGATGCCGCGCAGCGCCAGCGGTTCACCCGAAGAGGCGGGGAGCTAGGAGGAATCGACGGCGCTCGTCGAGGCAGAGCATCGCTGTTGGGCGCAGCGCCGGGCCTGTCGGCACAGCATTGACCGCAGCACTCACGCGCAGGCCGACGTCACGCCTGAGCCGTTCACCTGCGCGACGCACATCCCCGAGTCGCAGTGCTCGTCCAGGGCGCACGCCTCGCCAGGACCGCCATGGCTGCACACGACGATCACACCATCGGCGTGGACCTCGGCGATGCACACCCCATCACCCTCGCAGGGAGCTCCCGAGGCGCAGCCGGCTGCGCCACCGGTGGAGTCCGAGCTACCCGCCGTATTCGGGCCAGAGCTCGGACCCATTGCGGTGGCGCTCGCGCTGCTATCGCCAGAGTCCTGCTCGGTGTCGCTGCCCGACGAGCCGGCGTCGGTCGGGCCGCCTGTGCCGGACGCCGTGGTCGAGGCACTCGCGCTGCCACCGACCGTCACGCTACCGCCCGAGTTGCCCGGCGGTGCTGGGGCGTGTTCGTCGTCGCCACAGCCGAGCGCGAGGCCTGCGAGCGCGACCCACTGCATGCGCACAGACTTCACCGCGGCGATCCTGCCACGGTTGGTGCCGTCGGTCCCGCGACCGCAGTCGCGATCACCACCACATGACCGGCGGCTTCTTCACCTTCGGCGTGCAGGTGAACGTGACGACGCCGCCGCCCGGCGACGTGCACGTCTTGCAGGTGTATCGTTCGGATCGGTATTGTCGGTCGAGCAGGCGCCCGGCGACGGGTTGGCCGGCGGGGCCTGAGTCTCCGCCCCTTCGCTCGGCTTGGTCGGCGTGGTCGTCGGCGCGTTCGCGGTGCCGGGCGAGCTCCCGAGCGCGGTGGTCGGCACGGCGACGAGCGGGACGAGAAGAGCAGTGAGGAGCGAGATGGTTCGGAGCTGCATCACTCGGGATGGTCGCGGCGACTCTTTTCGCTCACGCAGGTCGCTGGTGTTCAGTGATGTGATCCGCGCGCCGGAGGTCTCGAGAATCCCCTACCCTCGTCGCCGTGCCCGACGCGTTCGACTTCGATGTCGCGATCATCGGCGCCGGCCCGGCCGGCGAGAAGGCGGCGGTCCGCGCCGCGTATCTCGGCAAGCGCGTCGCGCTGGTCGAGCGAGCGTCGCGGTACGGCGGTGCGTGTGGCAAAGGTGCGCTGGCGTCGAAGATTTTCCGCGAGAGCGCGCTCATCTATCGCGGTGCGGCGCGGCGGCTCGCGGATGTGCTGCAGCCGGTCGAGCGCCACGCGATCGCGATGCCCGATCTGCTTCGTGCGGTCGACCGCGTGTGCGATGCCCACTACGACGGCGTCCGCGATGCGATCGAGGCCCACGGCATCGCCTGGATCCGCGGCAGCGCGGCGTTCGTGGATCCGCATCGGCTGGCCATCCGCGCGCCCGAGGCCAAAGGTGGCCCGCCGCTGCGCGAGCTGACCGCCCGCATCATCGTGATCGCGACCGGCTCGCGACCGAGCCAGCCGGCGTTCGTGCCCTGGGATGCCCCGGGGGTCTTCCATGCGGACACAATTCTGTCGATGCCGACGATTCCCAAGCGGCTCGTGGTGGTCGGCGGCGGCGTGATCGGGGCCGAGCTCGCGTCGATCTTCGCGGCGCTCGATGTCGACGTCCACGTCATCGAGCAGCGACCGCGGCTGCTGCAGTTCCTCGACGACGATGTCAGCGCGCATCTGCTCGACGAGCTGCGCGTGCGCGGCGCGAGCGTGCACCTGGGCGAGACGGTCACCGCGTGCGAGGCCGACCCGACCGGCTGCTTGCGTGTCGCGACCAATACCGGCACCGAGATCCGCGCCGACGCCGTGCTGTTCGCGGGCGGTCGGCTCGCCAATACCGACGATCTGGAGCTCGATCGCGCCGGGATCACGCCCGAGCGGCAGGGCCGGCTCGCCGTCGACACGTGCTTTCGCACGAGCGTGGCGCACATCTACGCGGTCGGTGACGTGATCGGCTTCCCCGCGCTCGCGTCGACCTCGATGGAGCAGGGACGTGTGGCGATCGGTCACGCGCTGCGCGACGAGATCGGTGCGCGGCGCGACGTGCTGCCGTTCGACGACTCGACGCCCTATCCGCTGCTGCCTTATGGGGTGTACACGATCCCGAGCGTCGCGATGGTCGGGGCGACCGAGACGCAGCTGCGGGCGCAGGCGCGGCCGTATGTTGCGGGCGTCGGTGCGTATGGCAAGCACGCGCGTGGGCATCTGATCGGCGACACCACCGGTCGCCTCAAGCTGCTCGCGGATCCGGCGACGCGTCGCGTGCTCGGGGTGCACATCGTCGGTGAGACTGCGGAGGAGCTGATTCACATCGGGCAGGCGTGCATGCACTACGAGGGGACGATCGATTACTTTCTGCGGACGGTGTTCAACTTTCCGACGCTTGCGACGCTGTACAAGTCGGCGGCGTATGATGTGCTGCGGCAGCTGAGCTGAGGGCGGCGCCGAGGCATCGGCTCGTCAGTGGCGTGTCATCGGGCGGCGGTCCTGTCCGACGCCGCGACAGATTCGTCGACACAGCGGCGCTGAGTCCTCGAATTTGTCGGCGCTTCGGACAAGCGACAACGAGCTACGGGAGAAGCGCGAGCCCGGCGTCGAGAAGCTGGTGGAGCTCGGGATGCCAACTCGAGCGGTCGATCTCAGTACGGATCCGCCGGATCCAGAGCGCCGCCGAAGGCCGACAGCGTGGTGGCGGGGACGTCGGTCGTCCCCGCGGGCAACGCGATCGCGTCGCCTGCCTGAAGCCGCACCAGCTCGAGCTCGGCGTAGC
>Ga0163144_10004074_pt1 | contig 33157 bp, 29 predicted proteins | sample OliLak19BULKMAT1_FD_123175 | JGI IMG/M metagenome (GOLD analysis project Ga0163144, IMG submission 123175) | Freshwater microbial mat bacterial communities from Lake Vanda, McMurdo Dry Valleys, Antarctica - Oligotrophic Lake LV.19.BULKMAT1 | ecosystem: Environmental > Aquatic > Freshwater >... | reverse complement strand
CTCCAGTGCGGTGAGGCGCAGCACGAAACACTCCTGTACAGCGACGGCTGCACAGTGTTTCGCGCGGCCTCATCGCCGCCTATCGGCATTTGTGCCGTGCACGGGTGGAATATCGGCGCAGCGCAGCGTAGGAAATCGCCTGCCACCGCGCAATGGAACTTTTCCTACAGCCCAAACGGCAAATGACTACAGACGCGCGTGGTGCGGCAAGCGATGATTCCCTGATGCCTCAAGCCCGCGCGCCCCTGGTTCCACCCCGCCAGTTTAAGCGCCAAGATCACGCCATCGCTCAGCCCATTACCGAGTTCTTTAGGAACTGCCTGCGGGCGCAATCGTGCCACGCTACCCCGCTTGCGATCAATCATTTCGATGCCATCGCCGCCAGTGCGGCCTCATCAACTCCCTGCTCGACTTTCGGCCGCATCAGGATGATGCGACCGTTGACCGGCAGAGCATTCGGTTCGATGTTGAAGCCCTCTCCGCCTTGATGCGGCCACGCTGACGTAAGCATTCGGTGAACCCGTATGCCGATTTCGCAGGCGGAGGCTTCAGGCGCAGAGGACGGCTCGGAAGTTCTGCCTCAGTGGGTAGAGCCAGATGTCCTTGACGGGGATGATCTGCTCGTGAACACGGGATTTCTTGCCCCAGCCGACGGTCTTGCCCACGTTGATCCAATTGGCGGCCTTGTAGGACGTGCCGCGGTGGCGCTCGGTCTCGACGAAGGTTTCGAGTAGCACGGGCTTGAAGCCGTAGCGCCGCTGCCAGTCAAGGGGCAGCTGTCGGTTGACGATGGACAGGATCTTCGAGGCCAGACGCTTGCACTGGATCCACGGCAGGATGAGGAACCTGGCGTTGTTCACCACCAGGCGCAGGTTCTTGAGCCGCTGCGCCGACTGCCAACCGATGTAGCTGTCTCGCGCGGCGAGTTTCCACGCGCTCGCGCCGAAGCTGAGCAAGGCCACGAGCTTGTCGCCGGCGTAGACGTTGTAGCGCAGCTGGCTGCCCGACATGGCTGCGTAGCCCAGGTAGTGGTAGCGCTGGATGTACTCGTTCCACAAGCGCGAGACCGCAGCGCCTGCCACCAGGCGCAGCGTCAAGGGTCGGGTCTCGTGCACGGGCTGCAGCAGCGAGCCCTGCGGATCGCTGGCCGACGTAGCGGGGAAGTTCGGACGGCGTCGTGCGGCGGGGATCCTCGAGGCCGGCAGCGTGATCAGCCCCTACTTGATCAGGACCAACGAGAAGCCGACGGTCCGCTAACGACCCACAAGAGTCGTCCGGCCAGGGTCTCCAGAACGAGAAAGCGGTCATTCGCAGGTAAACCCTGTGGGCGCGGTAGACGGCCACCACGGCCAAATCGGACCAATCCGACGCTTGCGCCGCCTCCGGCTGCCGCGCAGACTGCTCGAAAAGAGCGTTTGAATTTCCTCTACCTAGAGTTGCCGCCGGCCACGCCTTCAAAGTGACTGCCTACACCGTGCATCAGCCCCGCGCTGAGTCCGCCGGTGAGCGCGCCGCGGAGCGATCCCGAGCCAATACCGCCGCTGACCATGCCGGTGAACACCGCTTGGCCGATGGTGAGCTTGGTGGCGGCGAATAACCCGGTTTGCAAGTAGCCCGCGGCATAGTGCGCGAATACGGCAATGGCCACGCTGGCCACGGAGCGCCAGTTCTTGCTCAGCCACGAATACCCGCTTGGGTCCGTGTAATTCATGGGGTTGTTCAGCACGTACGCGTAACGGTTGTAGCTTTGCGTGAGATTGGGCGCCTGCACGTGGATGTCGGCGTTTAAAAAGCGGCACGTGGATGTCGGCGTTTAAAAAGCGCGCCGTGAACGGGTCGTAGATGCGTCCGCCCATGTGGATCAGGTTGGAGGCGTCGACCATTTCGTGGCCGGTGTAACCCTTGCGCGTTTCTTGGCTGTTAAATTCTCGGATTTGCTGCGCTGTCAACGCGTTCCAATCGATGTCCGCGCGGCGTTGTCCCCACACGTCAAAACTCATGCGCTGAACGACCACGCCGCTTTTGTCGGTCATGACGTCCGTGCTGCCCAGCTTGTCCTGGAGCAGATAGCGTCGCGTGCTGGTGCGCACAATGCCGCCGCTGGCGGTCTCAATATGGCGCTTCAAGTTGGTGATCAAAAAGCCGCCAAGGTTAAGCTTGTACTCGCGCCGCTGAACCTGCCCGCCGGCGTCCGGTTTGCGGTACACCTCGACATTGCCGACGTAGTGCACCACGGTGTCGGTGCTGATTGGACCCGAGCCGTCGCTACGCCGTACCAGTTCGTGGTTGGGACCGTAGCGGTAGCGCGTGAAAGTCTGGTCCGCACCTTGGCCCACCTTCTGGATGCTGCTGGGTTTGTCATGCACCGTATAGCTGATGCGCCGATCCCCGTTCGCGATAGGCGCCGGGCTGCCACTGGCGCTGGCGCTGATCTGATTGCCGTTTGCGTCGTAGCAATAAATGGTTTGCGAACTGCCCTGCTGCATCACGGTGAGGAAGTGCCGACCGGTGCGCGGGCAGCTGTGGGTCACCGGAGCGTTCGTGACCGGGTTCAAATAGGTGCCGCTTTGCTGGAGTTGGTCGCCTTTGTGGGTGAGATTGCCCAGAAGGTCGTACTGGAAGCCGGTGACGGCCTGTAAACCGACGCCCAGGAACACGTCGCTGCTGGTGAGGCGATTCATGCTGTCGCAGCCGAAGCGCTCTTCGCGATCGATTCGACGATCCTTGCGCCACTTCAGGTTGCCGTTCGGATCGTAGCCACTGCCGCCGGCGTCATCGTACTGCCAGTCCTGCAGTGCGCCATTTACGCCGCTGCGAATGGAGCGTAAACGTCCCATCAATGGATCCCACTCGACCTGCGTGGTTAGCGCCGCGGCGTTGTCGCCGCGCAAAGATTCGGTGACCTGTCCGCGCGCGTTGATGGCTTTGACTTCGTAATACGCCTCACCGCCGTTGGCGCTGCGAATGTGGGTTTGAAAGCCGCCCAAGCGCGCTGAAAGCGCGATTCCAATATAGCCCAGGGTGAGCAACGCGAACCTGGGTTCTCAGTTTCCAGCGACGCGCGCCGTGAGAAGGACGCGCGGAGGACTTGACTATTCGGATGATCCATCGCTGCGTGCCGAAGGTGCCGAGCAGGGTTCAACCGCTGGACGCCTCCGCGCGTGCACCATGGGAAGCGCGTTCCCTGCGCGAGCGGGGAGCAACCGAACTTGAGGCTCTGAGCTAACTCGATTTGTCCGGCGTTCCCTGCTTGAGCGGGGATCAACCGTGAGCGCTGAGCGCTGAGCGAAAAATTCCTGCTCGGTGTATTTTCCGCTCTCGCGCTCAAGGTCCAGGAAACTACCCATGATTGGCAGCATTGCGTTTGGCTTGTTCGGTTTGGCGGTGCTGCTTGGCATCGGGGTGTTGTTCTCGCATCGGCGCAATTCGATCGACTGGGGCCTGGTTGCCACCGGCGTATCGCTGCAGATCGCGTTCGCGGCTATCGTGCTGCTTGGACCGCAGCTGGTGCCGATCGTTGAGCAGCAGCTGCCGGCATTCGCGGCTATCTGGCATCCATTGGTATTCGCGGGCGCCGCGATCGTGGTTGCGCTCATGGTTGGACGGCGCTTTGTGGCCGCGCAGCTGCATCCTTCGATGATGCGTTATGCCGGCTTCGTGGCCGTGGGCACCGCAATCATTGGCATGCCGCTGCTCGGCGAGGGCTTTGAGGTGATGGCCACAGGCTTCGTCACGCTGGCCAATTTCACCCGTGAAGGCGCCATGTTCGTGTTTGGCGACTTGGTCAATATGGACAAGTTTGGCTTCATTTTTGCCTTCCAGGTGCTGCCCACGATCATTTTCTTTGCCGCCTTCATGGGCGTGCTGTATCACCTTGGCGTGATGCAATTTATTGTGCGCGCGATGGCGGTCGGAATCACCAAGGTGATGCGCGTCTCAGGTGCGGAAACCACCAGCGTTAGCGCCAGCGTGTTCATCGGCCAGACCGAAGCACCGCTGACGGTGCGTCCCTACATCGGCACGATGACTGATTCCGAGCTGCTGACCATGATGATCGGCGGCATGGCGCACATCGCCGGCGGGGTGATGGCAACCTATATCCTGATGCTTGGCGGCTCCGATCCCGTGGCGCAGGCCGAATTCGCAAAGCATTTTCTGGCCGCGTCGATCATGGCCGCGCCTGCCACCTTAGTGATTGCGAAGGTTTTGATGCCGGAAATCGGGCAACCCTTGACCCGCGGCACGGTCACGATGGAGGTGGAAAAGCACACCGCGAACGTGATTGATGCGGCTGCTGCAGGCGCTGCGGATGGCCTGAAGCTGGCGCTGAATATTGCCGCCATGCTGCTTGCCTTTGTGGCCCTGATTGCGCTGCTGAACTCGGCGCTGGAATGGCTGGGTCAGGCCACTGGGCTCACCGCGTGGATCAATTCCTTGCTCGACCAGCCGATCAAGTTCAACCTCGGCAGCATCCTTGGTTTCTTCCTGTCGCCCCTGGCCTGGGTGATCGGCATTCCGTGGGATGACGCGGTGATTGCCGGCGGCTTGATCGGGCAGAAAATCGTGATTAACGAATTCATCGCTTACAGCCAGCTTGCGGCCACCACGGTGGGCACCGGCATCGGGCAGATCAGCGAGCACTCGCGCCTGATTCTGACCTACGCGCTGTGCGGCTTTGCGAACTTCTCCTCGATTGCGATTCAGATCGGCGGGATCGGCGGATTGGCGCCCGAACGGCGCGCAGATTTGGCGCGCTTTGGTTTGCTGGCAGTGCTCGGCGGCAGTCTTGCGACATTTATGACCGCGACCATCGCCGGCGTGTTGAGCAAGTTGTGATGGCAATGGGCGCTCGGTAAATCCGCACTTGCGACATGAACTTGGTTCAGGCAAAGCCGCAGCATTGCGTGCGCGCCTGGGACTACGCTAGCGCACGTTTCGCTTCATCCACCTGAGGAACCATGCATGAGCAAGCAACTGATATGGATCGCACTGGCCGCGCTGACTTTATGCCTGGCCGGCTGCACCGATGCCACCCCGCCACCACCGCCGGCAAACCAGCAGCAAACGCTTAATGAGCAGCTTAATCAGGGCACGATTGGCGCCACGCCCACTGAGTACGCGGGCAAGGGCACGCTGATCGACACTCAGGCCCGTGAACTGCAGCGCGCGAAAAATCTTCAGCAGGATCTCAACAAGGCGGTTGAAGCACGGCGCGATGCTGCCGACAAAATGGAGTAGGTCGTGAGCACACGCGACCTGCCGCCGCTGCCGCATGACGCGCCCAGCGCGCGCGACGTTTCGGCAGCCATGCAGTGCTTGCGCGGGGTTGCATTGCAGACCCCGGTACACACCTCCAGCACGCTGGATGAGCGCTTGGGCGCCCGGTTGTTTCTCAAGTGCGAGAACTTTCAGCGCATGGGCGCATTCAAGTTCCGCGGCGCTTACAACGCCTTGAGCCGGCTGGGCCCTGAGACCCGAGCGCGCGGCGTGATCGCCTATTCCTCCGGCAATCATGCCCAGGCCATGGCGCTGGCAAGTCGGATGCTGGGCATCATGTGCACCATCGTGATGCCCGAAGACGCCCCCAAGATCAAGCTGGAGGCGACGCGCGGATACGGCGCGGAAGTGGTGACCTACGATCGCACGCAAACCACGCGCGAAGAACTCGCGGCAGACATCGCAGCCGAACACGGATTCACCCTGATCCCGCCCTTCGACCATCCCGATGTGATCGCCGGTCAGGGCACTGCGGCCTGGGAACTGATCGAGCAAATTGGACCCTTGGACGTGCTGGTGGTGTGCTGCGGTGGCGGCGGCTTACTGAGCGGGAGCGCGCTGGCGGCCAAGCACCTGAGCCCAGGCGTCACCATGATTGGCGTCGAACCGGAAGCCGGCGATGACGCCACGCGCAGCTTCTACAGCAGGAAACTTCAAAGCGTGCAGAACCCAGACACGATTGCCGACGGCGCGCGCACGCATGCGCTCGGCCGATACACCTTCCCGCTGCTGCTACGGCACGTCGATCGCATGGTGACGGTCAGCGATCGCGAGCTGGTACTGGCGATGCGCTTTGCGATGGAGCGCATGAAGCTGGTGGTGGAGCCCACTGGCGCATTGGCGCTGGCCGCGCTGTTGAGCGGCAAGATTCCAGTGCGCGGCGCCAAAGTTGGCGTGCTGATCAGCGGCGGCAACGTAGATCTTGATGCGCTGCCGGGATTGTGGGCCTATTTGCATGGTTGATCAGGTGCCGGGTTGATCAGGTGCCAGGTTGATCAGGTACCGGGTTGACCGGGGGAAACTGGCGTACCGGGAACGAAGGATGTTCAGGACGCGGCGGCTCTCGTTGTCATTTCGACCAAAGGGAGAAATCTCGTTTCGCGGCCGGGTGCATAGTGGATCGGTTGCATCCTTGATCAGCACGCAGCGCACACCTTTGGTTGATGGACCCTGATTGACCCTTGGCGCGAGCGGCCTCAGCATCGGGTACAGGCTGATAAGCCCAAACCGAAACCCCGATCCAATCGCACGCAATCAGACCCAACTCAACATGAGCAACACGCAATCGCCTTACTTCGGTCGCCAAGCCGTGCTGACCACCATGCACCAAAAGCAAACCGCGCTCGGCCCGGTGCTGCAGGACGCTTTAGGACTGAGCTTGCGCACCAGCGCTGCCGTCGACACCGATCAACTGGGCACCTTTGCAGGGGAAATCCCGCGCCGCGGCAGCATGCGCGAGGTGGCGATCGCGAAGGCCCGCTTAGGCATGGAGGAGACAGGCCTGGCAATAGGTCTGGCCAGCGAGGGCAGTTTCGGACCGCACCCGTTTATTCCATTTATGCCCGGCGGCCTTGAATGGCTCACTTTCGTGGATGACGAACGCGGCTTCGTGCTGCACGAAACACGCGTGGTTGACGAAACTAATTTCGGCCATTGCGTCGTCTCGCCCGGACAAGCACTCGACAAATTCCTGCGCCGCGCCCAGTTTCCAAGCCACGCCCTGATCGTGCGTCCCAATGCGCTTGCCAACGATGACGCTCCGTCGCTGGCCCTGGTCAAGGGCATCAACGATCACAACACGCTCACGCAAGCGATTGCCACAGCGGCGCGCGATGCATCGGACGGCAAAGCACGCATCGAGAGCGACATGCGAGCGCACCTCAATCCAACTCGGATGCGCTCGTTGGCCCAGCTCGCAGCGCAGCTTGCCCAGCGCTTGAACAGCGTGTGCCCGGCCTGCGCTTGCCCGGGCTGGGGCAAGGTCGACGTGCTCAATGGCCTGCCCTGCGAAGCTTGCGGCATGCCGACCGACATGGTGCTAGAAGAAGTTTTCGGCTGCCTGAAATGCGCACATCGCCAATCCCGGCCACGCTGCGACGGCCTTAAGCAAACCGGGCCGGAGCATTGCCCCTACTGCAATCCCTGAAGCCTGTTGACCGCCCCGCTCAACAGCGCCACAGCGCGCGACCCTCTGGCGTCAACGCAAGCTGAGAAGCACCCACCCTTGCATGGCGGGAAGCGCAGCTACGCGGCAATCCAATTCCGCGCTGCCAGTAGCCGTACCGCTACCGCGCGCCGCGCTCAAACCACGCGCTACAGTTCCTGAAAGTTCCCTGGCAAACCTGGGCTGTATTGCAGCAAATCCCAGCGGTTGCCATACAGATCCTCGAACACGGCCACGCTGCCATAAGGTTGCTCACTTGCAGGTCGCACGAACCGCACCCCCAGCAAAACCATTCCGTTGTAGTCGCGCCAGAAATCGTCGGTTTGAAGAAAAAGAAATACCCGCCCGCCGGCCTGATTGCCGATAAAAGCCTCCTGCTCTGGCCCAGATGCGCGAGCCAACAACAATGACGTGCCAGATGAACCCGGCGGCGCGATCACCACCCAGCGCTTGTTCTGTTCCGGTCGAAACGTGTCTTCAACGATGCGGAAACCAAGCTTGCCCACGTAAAAGTCAAGCGCCTCATCGTAGTCACGGACGACCAGCGCGATGTGGGCAATGGACTGTTGCATGAGCTTGAGATTCCTGGTGGCCGAACGCCTGATTTAAGCCTGCTCGCCCAGCGCAAGCAAGCGCCCATCATCAACAACATGGCTGCACTTCAAGCCAGGGATACCTCAAACCCGGTACTGCGCGCTCAGATTGCTGCCCAGTACGCGCTCCGATTGCTGGCCAGTGCGCGCAATCCTCATGGTCCGCCTTGTACAACGCCGTTCCTACGCGCCGGAGCCTTGCACGCGAGCCACCCGCTAAGCGGTCTAGAGCTCCCCAGGTTCATCACTAGCAGCCGCAATGGCCTGAATTCACTTTCCCACCGCGCCGATTGCGCAGCCAATCTCTTCCCGTATGGCTCTATCGGCCACGTTCTTTGGGTCGCAAAGCAAATCTGCGCGCGTGACGGAATCGCCGAAATAGTCTTTTGTCATCGTTTTGAAGCAGGCATCTCCTTTTTCGCACCCGTTACCGCAGACGGCATTGGTGTAATCCAAAGGCCCGCCGTGCAGCACACCGAGAATTTTATCGTTGAAGATATAGGGCCCGCCTGACATGCCGTTGCCTTGATCGGTCGAGGCGCAAAACAGATTCGCACTGGCCTTGCTTTGCACGTTGCGAAACACTTGATTGGCCAAAGTTTGGGATCCCGGAACTTGCACAAGCGAGGTCTTTTTTGGGTAGCCGTAGAAAACAAGCGAACGGCCCGGAGGAATGGGTTTGTTGAGAAAATCGGTGGCAATTTTCATTCGCTTCAGTGAGGCATTAGGCGCGCTTAATAGCTCCAAAAGCGCGATATCAGCGTGCTGACCGCTTCGATAAATAACCTTCCCAATCGCTACGCGCTGTTCGTTTTGCTTAACGATGGTCGATTCATTGCTGACAAATCCCGGATAGAAGTACTCCATTTTCTCTCGCAGACAGTGCTCAGCGGTAACGATCAACCGCTTCCCAATCAGTGTTGCAGTGCAGCTTTCAGCGGTTTTTGTCGGGATAGAAAACGGCGCACGCTGACCCGCCAGGCAAAACTTTTCTGGCGACTTATTGACCCCCAGCACAACCGAGCGATCCGAAACGCCCAGAAGTAACCCAAAGGGCGCACGCTTGAGGCTTGGGACGAACTGCGCCGTCCCAAGCCCTCGACCACAAGTCTTGAGCGTGGCGCCCGCGGCAAAACCCGCTGCTCCAGGCCCGTTACCAGAGCCAATGGCTGACCTCTGATCGAGCTTCACACCTTTGCACTCATAGGCTTCGCTGAACTCAGCCAGCTCCGCCTCAGCCCACACGGGCTGTGAAAGCGCAGCGAAGAGCAGCACCGGCAAAGCTCGCGAGAGCCGAATGCTCATTGCGGCGGAGGAATGGTAATGACGTCCCCGTCGGGCGACTCGCTGGACGTACCGATGATTTCGGCACCGATGGACACCGATTCACCCGCTTCGCTGGTGAAGTTTGATTTTACCGTCCACTGCGTCGTAACCATCATTGTGAACCCGTCAATGCGCTCCTTTTGTATCGTGGTTCCCACCGAGCGAAATGCGCTTTCTGCAGTAAGCGTGATCTGATAGTCATTCTTGGAATGGTTCTTCAGTCCCGTTACTGCCGTGCTGAGGCCGAGAAATTCAATTTCATCGTCCTGAGTGAACCAATCCAGCATATTTACCCGATTCGTGACTCCCGTTACTTTATACTTCACGCCAATTTGAAACGGGTTGTTATTCCATTCGCTTTCAGTTCTTCCACTCATATTGCATCTCCTTGGTTAGGTAGTGCGGCGCATTGCTAAAATAGCGCAGGCAGGTCAGGGTAAGCTCAAGCGCTCCCCGACCAGGCGAAGATACAGACGCATGAGCTGCCCATTCCTGACACCCCGCCCGGCAACGCCCGCTCCGCAATGCCCGCTCCGCAGCGATAATTCCGAAACTTTAGAAACTAGTGAGCGATCCGATTGGCGCGTTGCGCGCTGCCCGAAATCCGCTTGCATCCTCTGCTACCTCGCGCTTCCTGAGCGGCGGGCGCCTTGCGCTGCAAGCTTCGCTAGGGTTTTTATAAGGACCCGTCGAGGGCCGTCGAGGGCCCCTATTGCACCCACAGCTGTAGGCTCATGATCGGGCGCGGGTCACGCATGTGCGGGGAAGCTAGCGCGCTCAGCTGGGCCTGGTGAAACGCGCCTAAGGGGCTGGCAGTACGCGCTAGTGCTTGGTAAAAAGCCGCAAAAAAAAGCGCTGTTTGCTGATCAGGAATGGCCTGCGTCGCCGCGATTACCACGTTAGCGCCCCGGCGCAGGAATGCGCTCGCAGGGTGCAGCTGAGCGAAGCGTTGGGTGCTTGGCGCGGCGCCAAAGCAGGTGCTTAGCACGACGGTTTCAGGCGCAAAGCTTTTTTGGACAATATCGAAATAACCCAGCGCATCGCCGCTGCCGAGCAACAATTTACCCTCTTCGCTGTTGAACTCGGTTGCGCCATGCCCAGAAAAATGCAGATGCGTAAAACGCTGGCTAGGCTCCGGAACGACCTGATCAACGGCGTCAAAGCGGGTTCTGATCGTAATGCTCCGCTTCGGAAAGGCGCTCAACAGCGCGCTGCGCTCGAGCGCAATCGCCGGGAGCGCGCTCTGGCTATTGCTCAAAAATAAAAATTTGGGATTTTCAACCCGCGCAAGCTTCGCCGTGGTCCCAACACTGCTAAACATCGGGTTGCGCTGGACCCAATACTGGGTACCATTATGCTCGGTGCGCAGTTGCACAAGCGCCCAGTTCAGTTGCCTGCCGTTAAAACCCTCAATCCAACACAGGTGCTCGCCCTGAGCAATATTCGCCAGCAGCCCTATTTGTTCAAGCATTGCACCAGCGGCGGCATAGGCGTTCTGCGCGGCCGGGTATTCCAGCGCATTAGATTGCCTGAGCTGGAAAAGCAAAGCCCGATCTTGCACTGAATTCAGCGCAATCCATTGTGCGCGGTTATTTCGCTGCAACAGGAAGCCGGTGCGGTAATCGGATTCAACCCATGCCAGCGTAACCTGACACGCATCGGCCCAGTGCTGGCGGCTTGGATTGACTCGCCTTGGATCTACTCGACTTGAGGTTTGCTCCGCAACTTCCGACGTCGTGCTAGCGCTGGCTTCGCTCGGCATACCAATTTGATGCGTCATCACCTGAAACAAATCGCGATAGGCGGCCATTTGCCGATCCGGCTGCGGGCTGCGATAGCCTCCCCACGCCATGCCTGCGTAGCCGCTAAGTTTGTTCCAGGCAAGATCTGGATCTAGCTGCGCTAAGCGGCTGATGTAACCCTGCGCAAATGACTCAAAGCAACCGAGCCAAGCGCTTAGCACCACGGGATCTTGCACACTTTTTCCGACCAGCAGAAGCTGGTTAAACTCTTGCTCTAAGAACTGTACAATGACTGGCGACGCGCTTTCTGTGAGCAGCGCTAGCCAATAGCCGCGATCGCGTGCCGCGAGCTTCCTGATATAGCCAAGCAACAGCGTTCGATCTGTTTCCGAGCTGCTGAGGTTTTCAAGCTCAGCGGTAAATTCTGCTTTGCCGCGCTTGCGCAAAAGCCGCGCCGCAATGGCTGCGCCAGATAAATCGGCACGCCCAGCACGGGTGTCGAGCCACTCCAAAAAGGTCGTGTCGCCAAATGCGAGCGCGAGTCGTAGCGACTGAGTCTGCTGCACATCGGCCGGCAGATTGGCAAAAACCATGGCCAATTTTTCGCGTGCGCCAGCGGCGTCTTTGGACACAATTGCATGTTCTACGACAAGCAGCTGCAGGAGATTTTGTTGTTCTCCCAGGGCGTGCGTTTTGGCCAGCTGACTGGCTTGAGTAAGCAATGTGAGGGCGCGCCCACGATCACCCAACTGCAAATACACCTGCGCCAAACCGCGCAGAGCGTCGCATTGAATTTCTGCGGTGCCGGCAGCGGCGGCATAGCGAATGGTCTTCTGCATTTGGCGAATGGCGGTATCAAGCTCGCCTAATGCAAGAGAAATCAGCGCGCGTAAGTGGTAACTGCGCGCCATGAGCGTGGGCTCTGAGTCGCGCGTTGCGCTGGACTCAATGGCGTCCAATATACGCCGGGCGCTGGCGCCTTGGCCAAGCTTCAGGAGCTGCTGCGCTTGGTTGTACATGGCACCCAAGCGGGAGGTATCATCCAGCGCTCGCGTCGCCCGAATTTCAGCGCTTCTGAAACAGCGCAAAAGCCGCTCGGCACTTTCGCCGAGGTAAAGATCGATGGCACAACGATCGTGTTCTAGGCGTGCTGCGTAAATCGGATCGCTGTTTTCCAGGCTCGCCTCAATAACCTTTTTTCGTGCCAACTCAAACTGCTGCTGCTGGAGCAGTAGCTTCACGATTTCGAGCTGCGCATTGGTTTGGGCTAGAGGGATGCTCAGCCCACGCCAGCTAGCTTCGGCTTGAGTATAGGCAAGCTGGGCCGCTTTGAATAAGCTCTCCCGCCGATACAGAAAGCCCAAGTTATGCGCCAGCTGCGCGCGCTCAGTAGTGCTCAAATGTGGATTTAGCGCGAGTACTTCCAGCACCTCAATGGCTTGTGCGCGCAAGGTTTGTTTTATGTTCTGGACATTTTCGCGCTCGGAGGCAGCAAGCAAATGTGCGGCGCGTGCAAACTGCACATCGGGCGCGGCGGGGGCGCCACAAACGCGCCAGACCGTGATTGTATTTTTGCTCTCAAAGCGCGAGCTGTTGTGGATAAGCAGCTTTGCGCCTTCCAACGCAGCCGGCACCAGCATGCGCTCGAGTGCGGCGCGTGATGGCGCAGCATCGGCAAACAAATGCTTTTGGCCATCGACCAGCTCAAGCTCAACGTCTGCGCCGTTTTCCTGCACGAATAGCACGGATGTGCGTGCACTCGCCGGCAGGTGTAGGGTGTGCGTGCCGCCTTTCGATAAGTGAAGGACCTGCGCGGACCCGCGGCCGGCGCAGGGTAAATCGGGTTGTGTCGCGGCCAGCAACAGCGCAAACGAAAGCATGATGGCGCCACTGCCGCGGGTGTGCGATCAAGCATATCGGTCGCGCGATCTATTTCCAAGCGGCCGTTAGCTTGCGCACGACTGCTGAGCGAGTGGGAAGCTCTATCGGCTGTGTGATTTTGCCCGTCTGTGAGATTTTGACCGCCTGTCCGTCATTTCGACCGAAGGCAGAAATCCGGTTCTGCGGCGGTCTTAGCTCTCTCCCTGCGGTCGAGATGACAGGCCAAAATTACGGGTCTCTGCCTGCAGCCGAGACGGCTGGCGAAAATTAATGGCCTTGCCCGGCGCGCTTGGTGCAAACGCTCAATGCGCCCGCATCAGCGCCAGAATGTCTTCGCCGAAGCGCTCGGTTTTCTTTTCTCCGATTCCGGAAATGGCGGCCAAGGCGCGCAGGCTCCTGGGTTTTTCACTGGCAATGGCGGCGAGGGTGGCTTCGTGAAAAATCACGAAGGGCGGCACTTTATGTTCGCTTGCCGTGTTGCGGCGCCAGGCTTTAAGCGCTTCAAACAGTGGACTGCGGGCTTCGCCGAGGCTCGCCGCGTGGGCCTGTTTGCCTTTCCTTTTGCGCTCCTTCGGTTCGGTAGCCACGGCGCAGGCCACCTCGAAGGCCATCTCGCCGCGCAGCAAAGGCCTGCACCTTTCGCTCAGACGCAGGCCACCGAAGCCCTCGTTGTCAATGTCGAGCATGCCTACGGCAATCAACTGGCGCGCCAATGCTCGCCAACGGTCCTCTGTCCAGTCTTTACCGATGCCGTAGACGCTTAAAGCCTGATGCCGGAAGCGCGTGACTTGCTCGCTTTGCGCGCCGCGCAGCACGCTGATGACGTGCATGGCGCCGAATTTTTGGCCGGTGCGATGTACTGCGGACAAAAATTGCCGGGCACGTTCAGTGCCGTCTTCTTTAGAAATTGGTCGCAAGCAGCGATCGCAATGGCCACAAGGCGGCGCGAACGTTTGGCCGAAATGCTTGAGTAGGGGCACGCGCCGACAGCCGACGCTTTCCGCGTAGGCCAGCAGCGCGTCCAACTGCCCGCGTTCGTAGCGCTTGCGCGCCTCGGTTGCGGTGGATTCTTCAATGAACCGCTTCAGCTGGACAAGATCAGCCAAGCCATAGCACATCCAGGCAAAAGCGGGCGCACCATCACGCCCGGCGCGGCCGATTTCTTGGTAGTAGCCCTCCATGCTTTTGGGCAAGTCCACGTGCGCCACGAAGCGCACGTCGGGCTTATCAATGCCCATGCCAAAAGCGATGGTCGCCACCATCACGATCTTTTCGTCGGACAAGAATAGATCTTGGTTTTCCGCGCGCGTCCTGTTGTCCAAGCCGGCGTGGTAGGGAAGCGCGCGAATTCCTGCTTCATTGAGCTTTGCGGCCAGTTCGTCGACGCGCCTGCGCGAGAGCGCATAGACGATGCCGCTTTGCTTTGGGTGCGCGCTCAAAAATCTCAATAGCTGGTTGGTGGGGTCCGATTTTTCGACCACGTTGAGCTGCAAATTCGGCCGGTCAAAGCTGGAAACAAACAGCGGCGCATTCTGGAGCGACAGCACTTCAGCGATTTCTGCCCGGGTGCGGGCGTCGGCGGTGGCGGTAAGGGCGATGCGCGGCGTGTTGGGAAATTGCGTGGCTAGCACGCCGAGCTTTTGATACTCCGGGCGAAAATCGTGGCCCCATTGCGATACGCAGTGCGCCTCGTCGATGGCGATCAGACTGAGCGAAATTTCACCGAGGAAATTCAGCATGCCGTCGAGCAACAGCCGCTCAGGCGACACGTAAAGCAGCTTGAGCGTGCCGCGGCGGATGCGGAAATAGATCTCGCGCGCGCTTTCAGCATCGACGCTGGAATTGAGCGCCGCTGCCGGTACGCCAAACTCCACCAGCTGCGCGACTTGATTTTGCATCAGCGCAATCAACGGCGAAATGACCACGGTCAGGCCGCTGCCCAGCAGCGCGGGAATCTGATAGCAGAGGCTTTTGCCGCCACCGGTGGGCATCAAAACCAGGGCATCACCGCCGCGCGCCACATGGGCAATGATCGCCGCTTGATCGCCGCGAAAATCGCTGTAGCCAAACACGCGGGAAAGCTCCGCACGGGCGCGCGTGAGGAACTCAGGATCGATAGGCTGCAAGTCGGAAGTCGTCATCGCCCAAGGCTAATGGATTTCATGCAGTGCCGTCGATTGCCGGGGCCGGTACGGCGTGCGAGTGGCTTTCGCAAGGGCTTCGACGGACTGCGCCCAAATCTTACGCGGACTGCGCGCGCCCAGGCATTCATCGATGCGGTTCGTGCCTCGGCGCATTCCGCGCGGCTAATACATGGGCCGGTTCATGCCCAAAGCCTGCAGCACCTTGCTGGCGATTTCTTCGATCGAGGTATGCGTGGTGGACAGGCTGGGAATCTGTTCACGCCGGAACAGTCGTTCGGCGATGTCGATCTCGTGCCGACATTGCTCGATGGAGGCATAGCGACTGTTCGGTCGTCGCTCGCTGCGGATCTGACGCAGGCGATTGGGATCGATGGTCAACCCAAAGATGCGCTGACGGAACGGCTTGAGCTTTTCCGGCAGCTCGGGATGCTCAAGATCATCCGGCGTGAGCGGGTAATTGGCGGCGCGCACGCCGTAGTGCAGCGCCATGTACAAGCACGTCGGCGTTTTTCCCGAGCGCGAGACGCCGATCAAGATCACCTCGGCATCGCTGAAGTTCACATCGGTGCCGTCGTCATGCGTCAGCGCGTAGTTGGTGGCGTGCATGCGGGATTCGTACTCGCCGTAGTCCTTCATGCCGTGCGCCTTGCCCACTTTCGGCGCTCGTTTGCAACCTAACTCGGCCTCCAGCGGCCCGATGAAGGGGGCAAACACGTCCAGCATGAGTGCCCCGCTGGTGGCGAGCAGTTCGCTCAAATCTGGATCAACCACGGTGTTGATCACGATGGGGCGTGTGCCCGAGCGCGCTTGCGCGGTCCGAATTTGGGTGACCACTGCGCGGACTTTGTCTTCGTCATCGACAAACGGCAGTCGACGGGTGTCGAACTGGATGCCATCGAATTGGGTCAGCACGCTCAAACCGATGGTTTCTGCGGTAATTCCGGTGCCGTCTGAGACAAAGAAAATCGGCCGTCTGTGCATAGCTTTGAAATCCCCAGATTTGAGTGCTTGGTCGGAATGTATGGCCTGCGGGCTTGGCGTGCGCGCTTGACTGCTCATGCCTGCCGAGGCGCCCTTGAAAGCCTGAAGCATCCCTTGTAGAACATGCAGTAGCCAAACGCGGCCAGAAAGCCAAACCCGGCCGAGTAATTCAAGTGCAGCGCTTGTTTAGCAGCAGCACGGCGGCAAAACGTCCGCTGCGGGCGACGCATGCACCCGGCGACACCACACCGCCCGATCTTAGCGGGAAGCTTGTTCAGCTTGGCTTGGCCGAAATCGGAAGCTGTGTATTGAAGCGACTGCGCTTGCCGGCCGCGCGCAGAATGACGCTTGGCAAATGCTTTTTTTCGACCCGCTGCTTTTTTTCGACCCGCTGCTTTTTTTCGACCCGCTGCATCTTTTCGACCACGTGTGTCATTTCGACCGGCTGTTTCATTTCGACCGGCTGTGTCTTTTCGACCGGCTGCGTCTTTTCGACCGGCTGCGTCTTTTCGACCGGCTGCGTCTTTTCGACCACGTCTTTTCAGTCGGCCACGTCTTTTCGACCCGTGTGTCATTTCGACCGCAAGGAGAAATCTTGTTCTGGGCGGTTTGGGCGCTTGTTTTGGTCGAGATGACAGGCACCAGCGATGCTCGCGGCGCGTTTCATGCCCCAGGGTGGCTTCCAGCCGTGACCGTTAGCGCTCAGCATGCGCCAACGGGTTTACGGTGTGCATACTCGCCACGAATGGCTCCAAGCTGGGAGCAATCCTGCTTCGGAGACTTACAGCATGTCCGTGTGGATACTCGACGACGATCGTTCGATCCGTTTCGTGCTGAGCGAGGCCTTGCGCCGGGCTGGTCTGGAGTCGAAGTGCTTTGCCGATCCGCGCGAAGTGCTGGATGCGTCGGTCGAGTCGCTCCCTGAGGTTCTGTTTACCGACGTGCGCATGCCGGGAATGAGTGGCCTGGACGTGCTTCAGGCGCTTAAGCGTCGCGCGCCGCGTTTGCCCGTGGTGGTGATGAGCGCCTACACCGATATGCCCACAACGGCGCAGGCGTTCGCCGGTGGCGCCTTTGACTATCTGCCGAAACCCTTTGACCTTGACGATGCGGTGGCGCTGGCGCGACGCGCGCTGGCGGCGGGAAATGAAGCAACCACGCCGCTGGCGACAGTAGGCAAGGCGGTGTTGCGCGGCGAGTCGGCGGCGATCACTGAGGTGATGCGTCGGGTTGGACGCTTGGCGCAGGTCGATATGCCGGTTCTGATCACCGGCGAAACCGGCACCGGCAAGGAGCTGGTGGCGCGCGCGCTGCACGAGCACAGCCGACGACAAAGCGCGCCATTTATCGCCTTGAACACCGCCGCGATTGCCTCGGAGCTGTTGGAGAGCGAGCTATTCGGGCACGAGCAGGGCGCCTTCACGGGTGCGCATAAGCGCCACATCGGTCGCTTCGAGCAAGCCAGCCGCGGCACCCTGTTTCTCGATGAGATTGGCGACATGCCGTTGGCGCTGCAGACGCGCTTGCTGCGCGTGCTGGCTGAGGGCGAGTTCTACCGGGTTGGGGGACGCGAATTGGTGCGCGTGGACGTGCGCATCCTGGCCGCCACGCATCAGGATTTGCCGCGCGCCGTCCTTGAAGGGCGCTTCCGCGCTGATCTGCTGCATCGACTCAACGTGGTGGAGATCATGCTGCCGCCGCTGCGCGCCCGCACCGGCGATGCGGCCATTCTGGCGCATTTGTTTTTGGCGCAGGCAGCGACCGAGTTTGGCATGCCGTGTAAGCGGCTGGGCGCCGACGCGGCGCAGCGCTTCAACGGCTACGGCTGGCCGGGCAACATTCGGCAGCTGGAGAACGTGTGTCGTCGATTGACGGTGCTGTGTAGCGAGGAAGTCATCGACGCGGACGCGGTGAGCCGAGAACTGGTGCCCGGGCAAAACGCCGCATTGAACACGCCAGAATCGGCCAACAATTGGTCCGAGCAATTGTCGGCGGCCGCGCAATCACGGCTGCAGCAGACCGGACAGCTGCCACTGGCGGAGTACCGCGAAAGTCTGGAACAGGCGTTGATGCAGGTGGCACTGCGCCATACCGATGGCGACCGTCAGCGTGCGGCCCAGTTGCTGCAATGCGGCCGCAACACGCTGACCCGAAAGCTTGGGCGCAAGCGCTAACTAGGCCGCCTTTGGCAGCAAGATAGATGCGGTTAGGGAGTTTGGCTGGCGCAGCGCGCGAATCTCGGGTGCCCGTTCGGACGCTACGAAGCGTGCCGCTAAGCCAGGCGCAGCATGATCAGGTGCGCAATACCGTCTTCGTCATACGGCGGGGAAACGGTGTGAAATCCGAAGCTTTGGTAAAAGCGCTCCAAGTACTGCTGCGCCCCGATTCGAATCGGCTGCTCGCCATGCAGCGCGATGCAGCGCTTGATCCCCGCGTGCATCAAGTCACGTCCGTAGCCGCCGCGGCGAAACTCGGGGTGGGTCAGCACCCTGCCAAGCGCGGGCTCTGGGTACGAGACACCGGGCGGCAGAATTCGCAGATAGGCCGCGAGTTGCTGGTCTACCCAACCGGTCACATGCTCGGCGCAGGCGTCTTTGTCGTCCAGGTCCTGGTACGGACAATGTTGCTCAAGCACGAAAACCGCCAAACGCGCCTGACTGATCCGATACCAATCGGCCAACTTCAAAGCTGAAAAGCTCGATGAGCGCCAGATGATCTGCCCCATGCGCCCTACTTGGCTCCCTCAACGATGACTTCGACGCGCCGGTTGCGCGCGCGTCCTGAGTTGGTGTCGTTGTTCATTACCGGCTTGCTCTCACCCAAACCCTTGACCTCCAGCGCGCGCGTGGCGGGCAGGCCGGCCGTCAAGAGCGCGGCGCGCACGCTTTCCGCACGGCGTTCGGACAGCGTTTGGTTACTGACGTCGCTGCCGCGATCATCGGTGTGGCCTTCGATCAGCACGCGCTGGCCAGGATAGCGCGCAATAAATTCAAGCACTGGCTGCATCGCGGTTTTCACATCGGACTTGAGCTCGCCCTGCCCGGTGGTGAAGAAGACATCGCCCAACACCAGCTTGCGTCCGCGCGGATCGCTTTCGGGACGCAAACCCGCCAGCTGTGCGCGCAAATCGATGGCTTCTGCGCCCAGCAACTCAGCCTCTCGCCGAGCCAGATTCGCTTCGCGCGTCTGCGCTTCGGCTAACCGGCGCGCGCCATCGGCTTCCTGGCGCGCCAGCTCGGCCTCCTGCAGTGCCAGCAGACGGTCCGCGCTTTCCGCTTCCGCAAACGCGCGCATGCGCTCGTTCTCTTCCTCGCGCAGCATGTTTTGCAAACGCAGCTTCTCGGCCTCCAGGCGCGCCATTTCCGCCTCTTGCTGCGAAGCCTTGAGCAGGATTTCCTGCCGCGCAAGTTTTTGCAGATCAGCGCGCTCCTGTAGCTCTCGAAGCTCAGCTTCCGTGGCGAACAGAGCCACCCGGAGCTCAGCCAAGGCCGACCAATGGCTGCGCTCCTCGGCCGTGCCCGGTGTCGTTCGCCACTGGCTCAAGACCCGATCCACCTCGCTGGCGGCAAGCGGCGCCGCGCGCCGGGCCTCAGGCTTTGCCAGTTCATCCCAGCGTGCGGAAATGCGCTCTAAATCGAGCTGGCGTTTGGGTGCGCTTGCGCAGCCCGATAGCCCGCATCCGATCAGTACCAGCAGTGCCAGCAGGGCGCCGCCCCTGGCCATGCTCTTGGCCATGCTCTTGGCCATGCTCCGGCCATTGCGCTGAGCATTGCGGCCTAGGTTTCTAGAGCTTGCCATCTTCACTCGCTCCCTTGCGGCAGCAGCTCGCGCTGCAGCTGCTGGTTTTCTCGTTCACTCAAATCCACGCGCTCTCGCATCTGCGCGGTCTCACTCTTCAGCCGCGCCAGATCAGCCTGCAGACCGGCAAGTTCCAGCGCGCGCGCTGCTGGCAGGTGCTTACGCGCGTCAAACAAGCTACGCGCCAGCTGCAAACGCTCTTGCGCAATTCGCAGCTCGACTGGCGCATAGTGCTCTGCCTTCTGTTCGGCGGCGGCGAGCATTTTCGCTTCAGTTTGCGAAAACTGCGTGGTGTCGAGCTTTGGCGCCGAAGCACATCCGGCAAGCGTAAAAAGCAGGACAAAGATCACGACCCTAAACGAATTGCTCATTCCCATCCTTAAGATCCGCACGGTAAGCTTGCCGTCATTGTGGGGAACCGGAAGCCACTTCGGCAAGCCGCCCGGAAAATCCGCCCAGGCGATGCGCTCTGGGCTATCGACCTAGACAATTTGGACTTCATCGCATACATCTGTTTTGGTACATCGGGACTGGTACAGCGGGACTGGTACATCAGTCTGCCACCTCCGCTTTAGCAAGCGCTCGAAAATCTGTTTTGGCATCTGTTTTGGCATCTGTTTTGGCATTTTTTCTGATACAAATCGCTGCATCCTGATTCGCATCCCGCCTGCACAATTGCCCCTCATGTTCAACTACCTTAGCTGCTGGACCTACAACGGCTCAGCCTTGCGACTGCCCTGCGCCACGAACCACACGCGGTGCAGCCGTGAGACCTTTTAGCAAACACTGATCGAGGCCACCATGGATATCGGGTACTTTTTGAAGCTTATGGCGGAGAAGAACGCCTCGGACATGTTTCTTACCACCGGAGCGCCGGTCAACATCAAGGTTGAAGGTAAGCTATATCCGCTCGGCAACACGGGCTTGCCCCCCGGGATGGTAAAGAAAATTGCCTATTCGCTGATGGATGAGGGACAGGTGCCCCAGTTCGAACGCGATCTTGAGCTGAACATGGCGATCGCAGTCAAGGACGCCGGCCGCTTCCGCATCAACGTATTCAAGCAGCGCGGCGAGATCGGCATGGTGATCCGCGCCATCAAGAGCGAAATTCCCAGCTTCGAACAGCTCAAGCTGCCGCAAATCATGTCCGATCTGGTGATGGAGCCACGCGGTCTGATCTTGATGGTTGGGGCTACCGGTTCGGGCAAAAGCTCATCGCTCGCGGCCATGATCGACTACCGCAACTCGACCTCTTCGGGTCACATCCTCACGGTGGAGGACCCGATCGAGTTCCTGCACCGACACAAGAAGTCGATCGTGAATCAGCGCGAGGTGGGTCTGGATACGCGCAGCTATCACTTCGCACTTAAGAACGCGATGCGTGAAGCTCCGGACGTCATCATGATCGGCGAAATCCTGGACATCGAAACCATGGAAGCGGCCATCGCATTCTCGGAAACCGGACACCTTTGTCTGTCCACGCTGCACTCGAACAACGCGGACCAGACCATGGAACGCATCCTGAATTTCTTCCCGGAAACCGCGCACAAGAATGTGCTGATGAACCTGTCGCTCAACCTACGCGCAATCGTCTCGCAGCGCCTGGTGATCGGCAAAGACGGCAAGCGCATGCCTGCGATTGAGGTCCTGCTCAACACCCCAATCATTCGCGACATGATTCGCCGCGGCCAGATTCACGAGATGAAAGAGGCCATGGATCGCTCGCTGGCCGAGGGCATGTGTACTTTTGATCAGTCGCTGTTTGGGCTGTACAAGGAAGGCCGCATTGAGCTTGAAGAGGCACTGCGCAAAGCCGATTCCCGCGATGGCCTAGCGCTCAAGATCAGGCTGTCGGAAGGACCCTCGGACGGGCACGCAGCAGACGGAAACTTCTACGACGGCAACAGCTACTAACTTTCATGGCGCGAAGCCACCGCGGAGCATGAAACCCGTCGCCAGGATCGTCAATGCCTGTCATCTCGACTGCAGGCAGAGATCTAGGTGAATGCCTGTCATCTCGACCGCAGGCTAAGATCTAGGACCGCGCAGAACGAGATTTCTCCCTGCGGGCGAAATCACAGAGCCGGGCGAAATCACAGAGCCGGGGGACATGACACAGCCCGGCGAAATGACGCAGTCGCGGCGCGCTGGACTACCGGCCGCGGCCTGCGCCGCGACGCACATACATGCCGGTCATACGCGCGATCACGATGGCGACAAATAGGATCCCGAAGACCTGCTGCAGCATCGCAAGCGCGCGCGCGGCAGGCGATACCGGGGTGATTTCACCGTAGCCCACGCTGGTCAGCGTGGTCATGCTGAAATAAACCAGATCGGCATAGCTCACCACGCCGTCCAGGTTGTTGGTGCTGTTGATGAAAATCGCGTTTGGATCCGCATGAACCACGAGCGCGTAGGCGCTGGCCCAAAGCAAAGCCACCAAGATGTACATCGAGGCGATCGCGAACAGCTCGTCGATGGTGACTACATCGTCGCGCATGACATAGGCCAAAAGCACCAGCGTTGCATAGCCGTGAAAGGCTACTTGCGCCCAAAGCAGCAGCAGTTCGCTGCTTGGTGAGCTACGCAGGAGCACCGCGACCTGGAGCAAAACCAGCGGCAAGGCAAAGACCCAACCGGAGCGCCACCAAACCGCATGCGCGCGCACCGCACGCACCACCATCAGCACGGCCGCAATGTCCATGCTTTGCGCCGCAATGCGGAACGCGCGCGAATGCTCGGCGAACGGGTACAGCACCAGACTTATCAGCAGGGCCAGCAGCATGCTCATCGAAGGTTGCTGCCACCAAGGGCGTCGCAGCTGCTCGGCGTCAAGCTCCATGCGCAGCTGCCGACGCTTGATCCGCAAGCAAAGCCGAGCGCGTGGCCGCCAGCACCTGCCGCAAAGCGTCCGATACATACTGCGCCGCACACCAGTCCTCATTGCGTACCGCGTGCTGAAACTGAGCGATGCGCTCGGCCAGGGCGTGCGCGCCGCAAATCGCTGCCGAGGCGCTGAGCTTGTGCAAAGCCTCGCGCAAAAGGCCCGCTTTTCGCTGCGCCAGCCACGGCTCCCAGCTGCTTTCGAACGCCTCCAGCTCGCGCTCGAACATGCTGCGAAGCTTGTCCACCACGTCCTTGCGACCCAACACGCGGAGCGCTGCGGCATCGTCAAGCAAGGCGTTGCGATTGAATACCGCGCTTGCAGGAGTACTTGCCTCAGGCGTGTTTACGTGAGGCGCGTTTGCCAGCAGCTTGTGCATGGCGCTGGCAAGCACAGCAAGATCCACCGGCTTGCGGAACGCCGCGGCAAAGCCGGCACGCTGCAATTGTTCGGCCAGGGCCGGCGTCATTTCACTGCTGATTGCCAGCGCCGGCGAGGTGCGGCTGGCGGCATGCGGATCGGCGCGCAACTGCTGCAGCGCGCGATCGCCAAACATTCCCGGCATGCGCAGATCAAGCAAAAGGGCCGCAAAGCATTCCTTGCGAGCCAGCGCCAACGCGCTTGCGCCATCCGTCGCCTCGACCACCTCGTGACCGAGCATTTGCATGGCCTCGCTCAGATATTCAAGTGCGATTGGCGTGTCATCGGCGACTAGAATGCGCATACCTTGCCGGTCCTCACTGGATTCGGGAAGCAATATTGAGCCGCAAGGCATGCGCGCTGCAACCGCGCGCAAGGCGTCGCCGCCAAGCCACACAGCCAGCTCGACGAAAGCAGTGCAACGAAACCAGCTCGACAAAACCAGCTCGACAAAACCCGCTCAATGAAACCAGCTCAACGAAACCAGCTCCGCACAACCAACTCAGCACAACGCGCAAATTCAGCAAGGCCACGCAAGGAAGCATGTGAACGAGATCAGTCTGCAGATCGAAGACCTAAGTCATGACGCGCGCGGGATCGCACGCCACGAAGGCAAGGTGGTGTTTGTCCCGGGCGCTTTGCCGGGCGAGCGCGTGCAAGCGCGCTTGAAGCATCGCGGCAAACAAACGGACGACTATGAGCTGATCTCAATCACGGAGGCATCTAAGGATCGCGTGCAGCCGCGCTGCGCTCATTTTGACACCTGTTCGGGCTGTAGCCTGCAGCATCTGGCGCCCGAGGCGCAGCTGCGCTTCAAGCAGGAACAGTTAGCCGATGCCTTTGCCCGGCTGGGTCAGGTGACGCCGGGGCAATGGCTGCCCGGCTTAGCCGCCGATGCCTGGGGTTATCGCCGCAAAGCGCGCCTGTCGGCGCGTTATGTTGAGAAGAAAGGCCGCATGCTGGTGGGTTTTCGCGATAGCAATCCGCGCTTTGTGGCCGATTTGACCCGCTGCGAGACGCTGGATGCCCGGCTTGGCGCACGCCTCGAAACGCTGGCCCGCCATATTGAAGGGCTGAATGCCCGGCGCGAGATTCCGCAGATTGAAGTGGCCTTTGGCGATGCCGATGGCGCTTTGGTGATCCGCCATATGCAGGCGCTTGGCGAGAGCGATCGCGCCAAGCTGTGCGCACTCGGCGCGGAGTTTGAGCTCAGCATCTACCTGCAGGCGAATCGACCTGATGCGCTTGAGCTGCTGTATCAACACGCTGCCGAACTGCACTACAGCCTGCCCGATGAGAACGTGAGCATTCGCTTCCGTCCGCTGGACTTTACTCAGGTTAATGCGTCCTTGAATCGGCTGATGGTGGCGCAGGCGATGCGCCTGCTGGCTCCGCAGCCCGGTGAACAGGTGCTCGATCTTTATTGCGGCCTTGGCAACTTCACGCTTCCTATTGCCAGGCGCGGCGCGCGCGTGACGGGTGTTGAAGGCGACCCCGGCTTGGTGGCCAGAGCGCGCGCCAATGCGCTGCATGAAGGCCTCGGTGAGCAGGTCGATTACCACGTGGCCGACCTCAGCCAGCCGGTTGCGGAGGCTGGCTGGAGCAAGCAGGCGTATCACAAAGTGCTGCTGGATCCACCGCGGGCGGGCGCCGACGTGCTGCTGCAAAGCCTGAGCTTGCAGGGCGTTCAGTGCTTGGTTTACGTCTCATGCCATCCCGGCACGCTGGCTCGCGATGCCGGTATTCTGGTGCGGCAGCACGGCTTCGTGCTTGAGTCTGCAGGCGTGATGGACATGTTCCCGCACACCAATCATGTGGAATCGATGGCCGTGTTCAAGCGGCCGAGTTGAATCCCAATCCCTGGACCAAAACTTTTATCCGGAGCCGAGCATGGCGCTTGAGATTGAACGCAAGTTTTTGCTGAAGGACGATTCCTGGCGTCACGCCGTGCTCGAACACCAGCGCATGGTGCAGGGATATCTGGGCGGCAAGCGCTGCTCGGTGCGCGTGCGCATCAGCGGCGCCGAGGCTTGGCTGAGCGTCAAGAGCCGGGTCCAGGGCAGCGTGCGGCATGAGTTTGAATATGCCATCCCGATGCCGGATGCCGAGACCATGCTGGCCGAGTTGCGCGAGGGTCCGGCGATCGAGAAGATGCGTCATCACGTGCAGGTGCATGGCAAGCACTGGGAGATCGACGAGTTTCTGGGTGATAACGCGCCGTTGATCTTGGCTGAAATTGAACTGGACCACGTCGATGAAACTTTTTCGGCACCCCTGTGGCTGGGCCAGGAAGTCACCATGTACCGGCGCTACTTCAATTCCGAGCTGAGCCGAAGGCCTTATGTGGATTGGGAGGAATTCGAGAAGCTCCCCGGAAGCATCCTATGAACCGAATTTCATGAGTCTAATGATTGGCATCCCGGGCACCCGACTGGACGCAAGCAGCCGCGCTTGGCTGAGGCATCCGAACGTTGAGTCCTTGATTCTGTTTGCGCGCAATTACCAATCGCGCGAACAGCTGGCGCAGCTGCTGTCTGAGGTGCGCTCGGTTCGACCCTCGTTGATCGTCGCGATCGACCAGGAAGGTGGCCCGGTGCAAAGGCTGCGGCATGGCTTCACAGCGCTGCCGGCTTTGGCCGAAATCGGTTCCCTGTTTGTGCGCAATGCGCGACTCGGAATCAAGGCGTGTCGCCTGCATGCGCGCCTGATGGTGTGTGAAGTGCGCGCGGCTGGGATCGATATTTCGCTGGCCCCCGTGGCTGATTTGGGACGCGGCAACCGCGCCATTGGCTCCCGCGCGTTTGCCTCTGACCCGCTCGCCACCGCAAAGCTCAGCGCGCACTATGTCAGTGCGATGCAAGACTACGGCATGGCGGCCACGCTGAAGCATTTTCCCGGCCACGGCAGTGTGCTTGAGGACACGCATTTCGACTTTGCGATCGATCGTCGGGCGCTCCCGGAGCTAATCGCAAGCGACCTGCTGCCGTTCGCAGTGGGTATCGGTGCTGGCGCACGCGCGGTGATGATGGCGCACGTTTGCTACCCGGATCTGGACCCGCTAGCCGCGGGCTACTCGCGGCTGTGGCTCCAGCACGTGCTGCGCGCACAGCTTGGCTTTCAGGGCGTGATCATGGGCGACGATATCTCCATGGCTGCCGGGGCCAGCGCCGGAAGTATCCAGGAGCGCGTATTGCAGCACTACTTGGCGGGCTGCGATCTGGTCCTTGCCTGCCAACCAGACGCGGTAGAGGCCGCACTGCAGGCTCCATGTGTCAAACTCGGCGCACGCCATGCACAGTCCCTGCGTGCCGCCGGGGAATCATTCCCGACTGCCGAACGCATGAGCAAGATGGTTCCACGCTGGTCGCAACAACTTGGGAGACTTCTGGATGCGCAAAGCTCAGCTTGAACTACCCACGCCAGCCGAACTGCTGCATGACATCGATGCCATTGACGCCGCCATCGACAGGCTGGCCGAGCAGATCAGTGATGACTTCAAGGGCGTCCGGCCAATCATCCTGACCGTGATGAACGGCGGCTTGTTGATCTCGGGCTGGTTGGCGCCGCGTCTGGATCTGGATGTCGAGCTCGATTTCGTGCACGCAAGCCGCTACCGAGGCGAACTGAGCGGCACCACGCTGGCTTGGTATGCACGCCCGCGCTCTGACTTGAATGGTCGCGTCGTGTTTCTGGTGGACGACATTTTGGACGAAGGCTACACGCTCAAAGAACTGCAGGAATACTGCTACGAGCAAGGGGCCGAGCAAGTGGTGATTGTGGTGCTTGCGGTCAAGCAACACGACCGCTGTGTCCCGGGCTTGACCGCTCACTACTTCGGGCTTTCAGTGCCTGACCGCTACGTGTTTGGCTTCGGCATGGACTATCGCGACCGAGGCAGAAACCTTCCCGGCATCTATGCGGTCAGCGATTCGGTTTGAGTTCACCGGCTAAGTCGCCCATTGCGTTGGCCCATTGCGTTGGCCCATCGAGTTGGCCGGTTGAATTTGCCACATGCGTCCCCAATCCATATATGTCTTCAGGCTTGCCGCTCAACGTCGCACCATAAGGTGTTAAAATCTGCCAGCTATGCGAATCATTCGACTCTCCATGCTTGTGCTGCTCGCCGGGTTCTTCTCGGTGCTGTCTGCGCGTGCTAACGAATTATCGCAATCGTGGGTGCCAGTGGTGGTGTTGACCGAATCGCCCTCGCCGCCGCTGCGCGCCAGCAACGATGCGCCGGTCGTGCTGGGCTTTGCCAAGGCGCAAGACATTCGCGATGGCCTGCCGCTGCAGATCGGCTGGTACGTATTGGATCCCAACAGCAGCGATGCGCAGCTCGCTTTGGCGCATCGCCTTGATAGTCAGCTCCTAAGAGCGGGTGATTTTTCGCTTAAGGCGAGCAGCCTGTCCAGTCCGGAATTGACTTGCCTCTCGGGCTCCTCACCTTTGGCTCAAGAGCAGTGTCGTTCGCGCGCAGCAACTGAATTGGGACTACGGGCTGAACTGCGCCGTGGCCCTGCCCTGCTTACTTTTGGCCTGTCGCGTGAAGAAGCGCCGGCAAGCATGCTGCCTAATCTTGCAACGCCAGGCGTGCTTAGGCTGCAGCCCGACATTGGAACCCGGGTCTACACGCGAGATTCGCTGCGTCTGGGTGGTGCACTCAATACCGAGCTTGGCGAATTTGGGGTCGGTATGGCGCTAAATCGTATGCACCTCGGCGCCCAGTTTGGTCAACGCTGGCAGGAAGGCCAACTCTCAGTCAGCTGGCTTTATGGCAATCTTGGCGGGACCATCTCTGGTCGCTCCGCAGCGCGCACCGGCACAAAGTTCGATGGCACCTTTGCCGGACTGGATCTGGGCTTGATTTGGCGCACGCCATGGAACGGAATCTTTTCCCTTGGCGCACGCAACGCGTTACGCGCCAAAGCATCGCCCGAGGATGCGGTGCAGCCCTTGATCGAGGGAAACAACGAGCGCGTACCCTACGTGCGCTACGAGCAAGACCTCTGACCCAGTCGGCCTAGCACCCGTGCTAAATGGGGCTCAAATCGAGCCCGAAGCGCGCATTCGCACCCATTCGCAACCAGGCAGATCTCAAACCACTGAGAGCGAGATTTCTCCCTGCGGTTGAAATGCCACTGCCAAACGACATTTTAACGCTAGCCGAAATGACAGAGTTAGTCGAATGACACAGGGGTCAGTCGAATGACACAGGGGTCAGTCGAATGACACAGGGGTCAGTCGAATGACACAGGGGTCGGTCGAGGTTTCTAAAGCCCCCCTGTTAAGGCTCTTCCCGCAGCACGATCGCCATGCCGCTTGGCACGATGCGAATCGCGCGACCCGCGCCGCCGCGCACCAAAACCGGCCTTTGTTGTTCCAGCGCCAGAAACACGTGGCCCTCATGAAAATATTTCACCGATCGCTCGACCAGCTCAATGGCTTCCGCAGACTCCAGCGCAGACTCCAGCGCAGACTCAGGCGCCGACTCCACAGCGGGCGCAGGTAGCAGCCGGCACGCGTCGAACATGGGCGCTATGCGCTCAATCTTACTGGCGTCGGCGTTGAATTCGATCCTGGAATGCCCAGCGGCCACGATCTGCTTAGGGTCGGAGGAAGTCGAGAACAAATAGCCAAGCCAGCGACCGCTTTCACGCAAAACCAGGAGATTCGCCGGCGCCTGAGTGCAAACCTTAAGCCGAGGCTCCGCGCGGATCAGCCGCCGAGCGCGCAGTTGAATCACTTCTTCGGGCGTCAACTCGCGTGCCTGATCCAAGGTTTCGATCCCGGCGCAGCTCTGCTTGCTGTTGGCGCGCGCGCAGCGGTCTGCGTTGGCGCCAGGCGCGAAGTAGATCTGCGTCTCGATCCAGCCCAGATCGCGGGCGGGATCGTCAAGCACCACCCAGGCCACGACTGAACCGCCATTATTGAGCGCAGAGACCACCCAGCCCCCCGGATCTTTGGGTCCACTCACGCCACTGCGCGCAAGCCACGAAAGATAGGCTCCGGTGGCCACGATAGCCATCCGGTCAAGGCGAAAAATCGCCTGCCCACGCAGCACGGTGCTGGCGGTCTCGGACCGCCACGCCTGCTTGGACCCGGCGCCAGTGGTCTCCTGAACAATGCTTTGCTTCGGCGCACAACCCGCACCGAACGCGATCAGAGCGGCAAGCGTGGCGCAGCGCAGGATTGCAGATCGGCCCATAGCGCTATTGCGGCCTAAACCAATCGGCTCAAGCTCAGCTACCAAGCAGCAGCAAGAGCCCGTCCAGCGCCGCTGCAACCGTATGCCGACGCACTGCATCGCGATCACCGTCAAAGCGGAAACTCTGCGCTCTCGGCGGATGGTGGCCCTTGCCCCAGGCAATCCAAACCGTACCCAAAGGCTTCCCCGGCGTGGCACCCGTGGGACCGGCAATGCCTGTAATCGCGACGGCGATGTTGGCTCGCGAACGCGAGAGCGCGCCGCGCACCATTTCCACCACGGTTTCGCTACTGACCGCGCCATGCTCCTCAAGCGTCACCCGCGAAACGCCGAGCATCGCTTCTTTTGCCTCATAGCTGTAGGCGACGAAACTGCCGTCAAACCAATCCGAGCAGCCGGGCACTTCGGTCGCCACTTTTGCCACCCAGCCACCGGTACAGGATTCAGCGGTGGCCAACTTGTAGCGACGTTTCAGCAGCTCATCGCCAAGATGCTTGGCCTTTTCGTGCAATAAGCTGTCGGGTGCTTGGGAAAAATGACGCGATACGTCCAAGGCTGCCTGTCAATTGATGGGAAACTCGGTGTAGATTACGGCTTTAGATCCGCTCGCACCACGCCCAACTCACTAGGAGACAACCAATCATGCGTAAAACGCTCTCGACCGCTCTGCTGCTTGCAGCTCCCATGCTTGCATCTGCGCTACCCATGGTTGGCCTGACCGAAGACAACCGTCTGGCCTACTTTGATTCCGACGCTCCCGGCACCATCCTTTATTCGACCGGCATCTTTGGTCTACAGGCGGGCGAACGCGTCCTGGGCATCGATACGCGGCCTGCCAACACCCAGCTTTATGCGCTCTCAAGCCTGGGTCAGATCCTGGTGATCAGTCCACAGCTGGGCGTCGTCGGCCGCATTGGCACCGGCGGCATCAACATCAATCCGGCCGCTCGCTATGGCGTTGACTTCAATCCCGTCGTCGATCGTTTCCGCATCATCGCGGACGACGACAGCAACCAGCGCGCCAACCCGGATACTGGCGCTCTGGTCTCGGTTGACGCCGCTTTGTCGCCGGCTGGCGATAAGGTTTCCACCGCTTATGACCGCAGCACGCCGACGCCCCCGGCGCTCTCCACCCAGTTTGTGATTGATTCAACCACCGATTCGCTGGGGCGTCAGGGCGGCATTGACGGCAGTCCTTCGCCAAATACCGGTTTGATCACCGAGATCGGACCGCTCGGCGTCAATATTTCGCCGGTGGCCGGTTTTGATATCTCGCCCAGCGGTGAGGTATCAGCCTCCTTTGTGGTTGGGGGGCAGCGCGGTCTGTATCGCATCAATCTCACCAATGGCGCGGCAACCCTGGTCGGCGCATTCCCGGCCAACCTCACGATTGCCGATATCACATACGTGCCAAGAGTGCCGGCGCCGCCGGTTGACATCGCTGTGCCGACCTTCAGTTCGTGGGGTTTGCTGACCTTGCTGGGCGGCATTGCGTTGTTGGGCGGCTGGACCATGCTTCGTCGCCAGTAAGGTGCCGCAAGTGTTCCAATCGACACGGCAAAGAGCGCGCTTCGGCGCGCTTTTTTGTGTGCGTCAGCGCGCGTGATCTTGGCCTCGCTACTGGCCTCGCTACTGGCCTCGCTACTGGCCTTGAGTTTGGCGGCCGAGACGCCTCGTTTTGCTGGCGTCGACCTGCCTGGCGGGACACGCGTGACCGGAGTCGATGTGCCTCTGATGCTGCGGGGCACCACGGTCATTGAGGGTGCCGACGCCAATCAGCTTTACGCTGTGGCCCTGTACGCCGATCGACGCATGCGCTCTGATCGCGATTTAGTGGATGCGCTTGAGCCGTGCAAACTGACCTTGATTTGGATCGACGGTGATATGACGGAAGCCGAAGTACGTCAACACTTCACGATGCGCTTCATCAAGACGGTATCAAGCGAGCACTACAGCCAGCTGGCGCCAGCCATCGAGCGATTGGTCGCGACGCTGCCAACGGTGCAGCGTGGCAGCCAGTGGCATATTGAGTATTGGCCGGACGGCGGCATGGTCTGGATTACTGACACGCAGCGACAGCGGGTGCCGGGAATCGACATGAGCCGTGCCGTGCTCGGGCTCTGGGTCGGCGATCGCGCAGAACCCAAGGTACGCGCCAGCTTATTGCCGGCCCGCACTTCGAAGCCTTGACTGAGTAGCGGCCAAGGCAATTAAATTGCCGCGGCGCTTTGATTCCAGCAGGCGGATGTCGTGAGGGCTCACTAGGGTCATACAGCGCGGAGCCGCTGATGGATTCTGCGACTGCGCGCAGAATGACCGTTCCGGCGCTGCAAGGGGACTCACTCTGGTCATTCACCGCGGCGCCGTCAGGCGCAGGCGCAGAATCCACCGCTTCGGGTCTCCACCAAGTTAGAAGTGAAACGACTGGCACCCTAAAGATCGGGTCCAATCACCAGATGCGGACGCGGCCCGCCATCGCCGGTTAGCGGAAATCCTAAGTCGATGCGCACCATGCCCACGGGCGAGCGCCAGCGTAGGCCCAGTCCAGCGCCAAGTTCAGTGTCAAATTGGTTGCTCGAGTACGCATTGCCGGCATCCAGAAACCCGGCAACGGCGAATTGTTCGTTCAAAGCGAACTCGTACTCAGCCGACAGCACCAGACTATGCTCGCCGCCAATCACGCCGCCGCGCGCATTGGTGGGCCCGAGCGATTGATAGTCATAGCCGCGGACCGACAAATCGCCGCCGGCAAAAAAGCGCAGCTCGGGCGGCAGGCTGGTGAAATCGTTGGTCCAGGTCGACCCGAGCAGACCACGCAGCAGCAAACGCTGCCGGTCATCAATGGCGCGAATCCACTTGCCTTCAATGACCATCTGCAAAAGATCGGCGTCGCTCAGGACCGCGCTGCTTGCAGCCCGGAGCACGCCTTTCGCATACCAGCCTTTGCGCACGTTCTGCAGATCATCGGCTTCTCGTCGCTCCAGTTCAAATTCGGGGAATACCATGCGCGATTGGCCGCGCTCGCCGCTTTGCGCAAGCTCGCCGCCAACCGTAAAGTCGCCGTCGAGCATGTTGATCGACTGGGTCCGCAGCCACTTTCCCCAAACATTGGTGAGCGCGGCGCTGAGACGAATCAAATTGGAGCTGAAGCTGTCGGTGATTTCCGACTTATAGCTCGCACCCAGACCGTAGCTGGAACGGTAGTCCTCGCTGCGCGGCAGCTGATAGTTCGCCGCCAGCAGTTCCAGCCGCTGGCTGTACTCGCCCTCGATCCGCAATTTGTGGCCGAGGGAGTTGACATAGCGACGCTCAAGTCCAGCCCGCACACCGGCTCCGGAATCCGTACCAAAAGACAGCCCCCCGCTGTAAATCGAGCGCTTCGCCGGCTGGAGCCGAATGGTCACGGGGATGCTCGGGGCTTGCAGCGCGGCGGAGGCCGGCGCCGGCAATGCGAGCGCGCGATCGGCATCGGCTTCCTCGCCCGAATCGCCCGGCTCAACTTCGATCTCAATACTGGAAAAATAATCGCCATCGGTCAGACGCTGCTGCGTTTCCAGCAAGCGATTCTGGTCGTAGAAATCTCCCTCGCGGTAAGCCACGAAACGCTCCAGCATGGAAGCATCAAGATGCGCATCGGTAAAGCTGGTGGCGCCGAAACGATAGCGCGCGCCGCTCTCCCAGTTGAGCTTGATGTCGGCACGCGACTCGCTGCGATTGAGCGAAATCTGCTTGGTGACCAGCT
>Ga0163144_10004073_pt1 | contig 33160 bp, 29 predicted proteins | sample OliLak19BULKMAT1_FD_123175 | JGI IMG/M metagenome (GOLD analysis project Ga0163144, IMG submission 123175) | Freshwater microbial mat bacterial communities from Lake Vanda, McMurdo Dry Valleys, Antarctica - Oligotrophic Lake LV.19.BULKMAT1 | ecosystem: Environmental > Aquatic > Freshwater >... | reverse complement strand
CCGCGTCCGATGGCTCGTCCCACCACGGCACTTGCGGCCCCCGCGATGCCCAATGGCACCATGAACGTGAGCGCCGCCATGTTGAGTGCAATCTCATGACCGGCCAGTGACGCGGTGCCCATCCATCCCATCATCAGCGCCGTCAAGCCGAACGCGAACGACTCGAGGAAGAACTGCAGCCCGATAGGCGCGCCGATGCGCACGGTGCGAATGATCGGGAGCCAGCGCCAGCTCTCCGCACGCCACGGCCGCAGCGAAGAACGAAGCTGCGGCCACGACAGCAGCGCCAGCACGATGGCCATCGCCCACGTCGACAGGGCGGTCGCGTAGCCGGAACCGACGACGCCGAGCGCGGGCGCGCCGAGGTTTCCGAAGATGAGCAGCCAATTGACCGCGACGTTCAGGATGTTGGCGGCGATCACCGCGAAGACGACTGCGCGCACGCGCCCCATCGCCTGCAGCGTCTGTCGCAGCACATTGAAGACGAAAAACGGCAGCACGCCGATCGCGCGTCGCCGCGTATAAAGCGCGGTGTCATGAGCCACTTCTGCCGGTTGTCGCAGTGTGGTCAGCAGCCACTCGCCGGGCAGTAACGCGAGCGTGACGACGACCGACAACGCGGCAGCGATGAGCAAGCCGCGTTGCACACCGCGCGCGACGTCTTCATGATCGCCAGCGCCCACGGCCTGCGAGACGACCGGGTCGAGGGCCAGCAGCAGCCCGATGCCAAAGACGCTGATGTTGAAGAAGATCATGTTGCCAAGGGCCACGGACGCAATGGCCGCGCCGCCGAGACTGCCGACCATGAGCGTGTCCACCACACCCATCGCCTGAATTCCGACATTCACCAGCACAATGGGTGCAGCGAACGCCGCCATATCGCGCAGATCCGGCCCGAAGGCCAGCGCCCGCTTCAACGCGATGCAGCCCCCTTGGCGCGTGCGACGAGTTCCCGTGCTTCGCGCAGCATACGCTGGGCGTCGTACGGAATCCCGTCCTTGATCGTCCATGCGACGCCACCGCCGGATCCTGCCGCTGCGTCCGCGCGCGGCGGATAGAAGGTCTTCAGATCCTCCAGCGGGTTGCCGTTGAGCACGATCAGATCGGCGAGGTAACCAGGTCGCACGCGACCAAGCCGCGCACCTTCGCCGAGGATGAGTGCGTTGTTGGCCGTCGCGTGCTGCAGCACCTTCAGTGGCTGGAATCCGGCTTCCTGATGCAGTTCGAGCTCACGAATCAACCCGAAGCCATACACCTGATAGATGAAGCCCGCGTCCTCGCCCGCGCCGATCACACCACCCAGCTTCTCGAAATCGCGCACCGCCTGAAACCAGATGCGATAGTTCTCCTTCCAGTACGCCTCGTCCGTGCTGCTCCAGTTGGCGAAGTACGAGCCGTGATTGGATGGATCGGGCTTGAAGTATTTGGCGAGCGTGGGATGCAGATACTCATTGAACCACGGCTGCGTTTCTGCGCGCTGAAGATCGCGACTCGCTTCGTAGATATCGAGCGTCGGATTCCAGGCCACGTTGGCCTTCACTAACGCGCGCAATACGTCCTGCATCCGCGCCGGATCGGCTTCCCGCCATAGTCGTCCGGCCCAGCGGAAGCGCATGCCTTCGTCGGCGTAATTGAAGTCCGACGGAAATCGCTGCAGGCCATCGGGAATCGCGGCATCAGGTACACCATACCAATGCTCGATGCTGGTGAGCCCGGCGGCCGCCGCATCCCAGGCATTCGTTTCATCGACGGCCATGTGGTGCGCGGTACGGAGGCCCAGCTTTCTGGCTTCGTCGATCACCGGGGCATAGACGTCCTTGTCCATGCCGAACAGCTTGAGTCCATCGACGCCCATCGCCTTGAGATCACGCACGCGCTGGCGCGCCTCGACTTCGTTGCGCGGAACGGGCATGTACGCATAGCGCGCGTAGACATAGATGCGCGGCGTCGCCACCTCGCCAGCCAGTCCGCGCGCGCGCAGCTGCAGCGTCTTCGGTGTTTCGCTGGACACATCACGCACGGTGGTGACGCCCATCCCCAGCCACAACTTGAGTTGATAGTCGAGCGGCTGCGGAACACCAGCGCGTTCGTCCTGCACATGCCCGTGAATGTTGATCAGGCCGGGCATGACATACTTTCCCGTGGCGTCAATCTCGACGTCACCGGCCGCGGGACGTCGCGCGGTGCCATTCGCCGCCGCCACCGCATCGATTGCCACAATCTGCGTGATCTGGCCGCCCTCGATCACGATGTCCTTTGGTCCTTCCGCGGGCGTGCCGTTGCCCTCAATGACAATGGCGCCTCGAATGACCATGCGTGGTGCACGTCTGCCGTGCGTCGGCGTGGTGGCCGCGCGTGCGGCGGTGGCGGTCGCATTCGATGCCTGCGCCTGCGTGGCGTGCACTGGCAGCGTCGCGCCAACCAGCACACACGCGACCGCCACAGCATGATTCACGAATCGGGACATCACACAACTCCGGTGCCGAAGGCGGCGGCGAGCGGCGGGCACGTCCCGATCCGACTCACTCCCATTCGATGGTGGCGGGGGGCTTGGAACTGACGTCGTAAACTACGCGATTCACGCCGTCGACTTCGTTGATGATACGACTGGAGATGCGACCCAACACCTCGGACGGGAACGGATACCAGTCCGCGGTCATACCGTCTGTGCTGGTCACGGCACGCAACGCAATCACATGCTCGTAGGTACGGAAGTCTCCCATCACCCCCACGGAGCGCACGGGGAGAAAGACGGCGAACGCCTGCCAGATGTCGTTGTACAAACCGGCCGCGCGAATCTCCTCGAGGTAGATCGCATCGGAGCGTCGCAGCACGTCGAGGGCATGCGGTGTCACCTCGCCCAGCACGCGAATGGCCAGACCCGGCCCCGGGAACGGATGACGACCGACCATCTCTTCCGGTAGTCCGAGCTCACGGCCGACATTGCGCACTTCATCCTTGAACAGTTCACGCAACGGCTCGATCAGCGCGAACTGCATGTCGGGCTTGAGGCCGCCGACGTTGTGGTGCGTTTTGATCGTTGCCGACGGACCTCCGGTGGCGCTCACTGACTCGATCACATCCGGATATAGCGTTCCCTGCACCAGAAACGCGGCGCTCTGTCCTGCGTCAGCCGAGGCGTCTTCGAACACATCGATGAAGGTGTGTCCGATGATCTTCCGCTTCTTTTCCGGATCGCCTTCACCGGCAAGCGCATTCAGAAAGCGATCCTCGGCGCGCACGGTAATGAGCGTGATGCCCAAATGTGCGCGCATCGTACGCTCCACCTGCTCGCGCTCATGCAGGCGCAGCAAGCCCGTATCGACAAAAATGCAGGTGAGTTGATCACCGATCGCCCGGTGCACCAGGGCGGCGGCCACACTGGAGTCCACGCCACCGGACAGCCCGCAGATGACCGGCTTGTCACCCACCAGTGCCCGGATCCTCGCGACCTCGAGATCGATGAAGTGTCCCGGCGTCCAGTCAGGCGTGCAGTGACAGACACCGAAAAGGAAATTCTCGATGATCTCCGCACCACGCGCCGTGTGCGACACCTCCGAGTGGAACTGCACCGCGTGAATGGGCTTGGTCGCGTGGCGGAATCCGGCGACGACGTGGCCACCACTCACCGTCGTGGCCGTCGGGACATAACCGGGAGGGACGGTCTCCACGTGGTCGCCATGACTCATCCACACGGTCGTCCGCTCACCTGGCTCGAAGCCGGCAAACATGCCACTCGCTTCGCCAATCTCCACCTCAGCGCGACCGTACTCACGTCGGCCGCCGCCCACCACTGCGCCGCCCTCGAGATGCGCGATCAGCTGCATGCCATAGCAGACACCCAGCGTTGGCGCGACATCGAGCAGCTCGACCGGAACGGTTGGCGCCCCCGCGTCGGTCACGGAACTTGGTCCGCCCGACAGGATGATGCCGTCCGGCTTCCACTCGCGAATCCACTCGAGCGAACGCGTGGGAGGATGAATCTCCGAATACACGCGGGCTTCACGGACTCGTCGCGCAATCAGCTGTGTGAACTGCGACCCGCAATCGAGAATGAGGATACGACTACTCATCAGAACTTCCACTCGGGTCCGGTCAACTTGAGAAACTCGACCGCCTTCGTGTCGAGATCGAGAATGGCACCCGTCGGGGCGCCGTGCAGCCAGCCACACGCCTCGCCCGGGTTCACCACCAGCGAATCACCGCGCATCTTCATCTCGGGCACGTGGGTCATGCCGTGCACGATGACTTCATGTCCATCAATGGAGCGCTGGTGCACGTCGCCGATATCGTGAATGAGCAGCACCGACTTGCCGCCGAGGTCGAAGCTGTGCGGCGATTCGTACAATTCCGCGGCGCCGAAGTCCGCCTTCGCCGCAGCCAGCAGTGCGTCCCGATCGCCGTCGTTGCGACCGAACACACCGAGCACCGGAATGGAGAGATCGTGAAAGGCATGCAAGGTAAACGGCGAGCAGTAGTCCCCCGCATGCATCACCAGCGAGACCCCTCCCGCAATCATCTGCTCAAGCAGGGCGCGTACCGCCGGTACGCGATCATGAGTGTCGGACAACAAGCCGATGCGCATCAGGCAGATCTCCACTGGAGGTGCGCGCGTTCGAGGCGCACCAGGTCTTCGTACCGTTCGCGTTCGGTGATCACCGCAAAACGATCGCCGTCAACCAGCACTTCAGCGGGGCGAGGTCGCGAGTTGTAATTGGACGCCATTGTGTATCCGTACGCGCCTGCGGTGCGCACCACCAGCAACTCGCCGGCCTGCACCGCCGGCAGCGCGCGATCCTTCGCGAAGAAGTCGCCACTCTCGCAGATAGGGCCGACCACGTCTGCCACCAACGTACCACCAGTCGCGTTGACCGGCTCGATGGTGTGGAACGCCTGATAGAGTGCCGGCCTGATCAGGTCGCTCATGCCTGCATCGATCACGACAAAATCCTTGCCGGCGGCGTGCTTGCGATACAACACTTCGGTCAACAGCACACCGGCGTCGGCCACGATGAAACGGCCCGGCTCGAGCATGAGTTGGAGCTCCGTCTCGCGGACGGCCGCACAAACCAGCCTGGCATAGTCGTGCAGGTCGGCCTCTGCGTCGCCAGGTGCGTACGGCACGGCAAGTCCGCCGCCGACGTCCATGTACTCGAGCTGATGTCCCTGCGCGCGAACCGCGGCGATGACGCCGAGCAATCGCGGCAATGCCTCGCGCATGGGGTCCGCGTTGCTGATCTGCGAGCCCAGGTGCATGCCGAGTCCCTTCAGGCGAACATGCGGCAACTCGAGAACGAGGGACGCGATGCGTTCCACATCATCCCGCGGAATGCCGAACTTCTGTCCCTTCTCGCCCGTCCTGATGTACGCATGTGGCGTCTCGACCGTGACTTCCGGATTGACGCGAATCGCCACCGACGCAATCACCTCTCGCCTGGCCGCCACCGCTTCGATCGCGTAAAGCTCCGCTTCCGATTCGATGTTGATCAAGAGCACCCGATCGTCGAGCGCCTGCTCGATCTCGCGCACCGTCTTGCCCACGCCACTGAACACCACATCGCTGCCGCCAAATCCCGCTTCGCGCGCGCGAAAGAGCTCGCCACCGGAGACGATGTCCACACCGGCACCAAGCTCCTGCAGCAAGCGCAGTACGGAGAGATTGGAGTTGGCCTTCATCGCAAAGTGAATGTGATGCGGCACGTCGGCGAAGGCCTGCTCCAGCTGTGCGTAGCGCGCGCGTATTGTTCCGGCGCTGTACACATAGCACGGCGTGCCGACCGCATGTGCGATCGCGGCGAGCGACACGCCTTCCACGCGCAACACGCCGTCGTCGCGCACGAAGGCCTCGAAGCGTGGGACCGGCACGCTCAGTACGCCCGTGCCCACACGACCTCGAACTTGGCGGGTTCACCGGTCACCATGCAGGTGGTCGGCGCGACCGGCGAGCGGAACTCGGGATCGGGAATGCAACGGATCGTGGCTTTGGTCTCTTCCTTCACCTGCTGCTCCACCGCCGGGTCGCCGTTCCAGCCGGCGTACACGAACGCGCCATCGCCGTCCATGATCTCCTTGAACCGATCGTAGCTGATGCGCTCGCGGATGCTGTTGGCTTCGAGTCGGGCACGCGCTGCGGCCAGCATATCCGCCTGAATCTGGTCGAGGACCACGGGCAATTCTGTGCGCAACGCGTCAAACGCAAGCGGACGCTTCTCGCGCGTGTCACGACGCACGAGCATGCCAGAGCTCGCGGCGAGGTCGCGCGGCCCGATCTCCATGCGCAGCGGAATGCCGCGCAACTCCCAGTGATAGTACTTGGCGCCGGGCTTCACACCGATGCGGTCGTCGACATGCACGCGAATGCGCTCATGATCCGGGCGCTTGAAGCTGCCGAGATCCTCGGCGATCTGTTTCGCCGCCTCGAACACCGACGCGCGCTCTTCCTCTGTCTTCCAGATGGGTACGATCACCATCTGGATGGGCGTGAGCCTGGGGGTCAGTCGCAGACCGGCATCGTCGCCATGCGTCATCACGAGTCCACCCACCATGCGCGTGGACACGCCCCAGCTGGTATTCCAGGCGAACGATTCGGTGCCCTGCTCGTTCTGGAACTTGAGATCGAACGCCTTGGCGAAATTCTGCCCGAGATTGTGCGAAGTGCCGGCCTGAAGCGCCTTATTGTCCTGCATCATCGCCTCGCACGAATAGGTGCGCAGCGCACCGGCGAACTTCTCCGAGTCGGTCTTCTGCCCCGTGATCACCGGCATGGCCATGTACTCTTCCATGAACGTGCGGTACACGCCGAGCATCTTTCGCGTCTCGATCTCGGCCTCGTCGTGCGTCGCGTGCGCCGTGTGTCCCTCCTGCCAGAGGAACTCCATCGTGCGCAGGAACAGTCGCGTGCGCATTTCCCAGCGCACGACGTTCGCCCACTGATTGTAGAGCAAGGGCAAGTCGCGGTAGCTCTGCACCCACTTGGCGAACATCGAGTAGATGATCGTTTCCGACGTCGGACGCACGACCAGACGCTCTTCGAGCACTTTGCCGCCGCCCATCGTCACCACCGCGCATTCCGGCGCGAAGCCCTCGACATGCTCGGCTTCCTTCGATAGAAAACTCTCGGGAATGAACAACGGGAAGTACGCGTTGACGTGTCCCGTCGCCTTGAACATGTCGTCGAGCGCGCGCTGCATGCGCTCCCATACGCCGTACCCGTGCGGTCGGATGACCATGCAGCCGCGCACCGGCGAGTAGTCGGCGAGTTCGGAACGCAGCACGAGCTCGTTATACCACTCGCTGAAGTTCTCGGCGCGTGTCGGAAGCTTCTTGTCGTCAGCCATCGGCGTGTTGATCCTGGAGAAACGCGGAAACAGTCATCGTACGCTCGCTCCGCGGAGCCAGCGTCATCACTCGAACGAGCAGCTCGTCACTCGGCACTGCGCCGGACTTGATCACTGCAACCTGCGACGCACCGGCCTTCTCGGCCGCCTCCAGTTGCTTCTTGAACGACATCGGTCGGAACGCATACTCGACCGAACGCCCCTGCTCGCGCAGCGCGTGCGTCACCGTCAAGACACGCGAAGTGGCGGCAGCGTCCGGATCGGCCGACATCACCCAGTAGTCGAGCCTTGTGGCGTACGCGGGCATCAGTCCACGCTCACGCAGAAACTCGCCCAGCACCACATCCCCCATACCGAAGCCAAGCGCCGGCATGTCGGTGCCGCCAAGCGCGCCGAGCAGGTTGTCGTATCGCCCACCACCACAGATCGCCCGAAACTCACCACGCGCGTCGAACAGCTCAAAGACGATACCGGTGTAGTATGCCAAGCCGCGCACGATCGTGAGATCGACGTCAATCCACGAGGCGGTGCCGAGCGACTCGGAGTGCGTGAGATATTCCGACACGCGCGCGATATGCGGCGCCACCGATGGCGCGTCACCGTACGCTGCACGCAGCTTGGTGAAGTCAAGCGCACCGAGCCCGAGCACGATCTCGGCCACGTCAGAGGCGACGCCTGCAGCCGCAAGTTTCTCGGCCGAAACCTCGCGTGGTTGCCGCGCCAACTTGTCGAGCACGGCGTACACCTCGGTCCACGCCGACTCCGCGATGTCGAGATGCGCCAGCAGTCCGTTCAGCAGGCGGCGATCGGAGACACGGGCTCGCACATCGTCCGACGTAAGCCCGAAGCCGCGCATGATATCGATCGCCACGGCCAGCAATTCGGCGTCCGCCAACACATCCGCTTCGCCAACGATATCGACGTTCAGTTGGAAGTGCTCGCGCAACCGCCCCTTCTGCGTGCGCTCATAACGAAAAAGCTGCGGAATCGTGAACCAGCGCACCGGTTTGCGCAGCGCCTGCGCACGCGCTCCCACCATGCGTGCAAACGTCGGCGTCATCTCCGGACGCAGGGCGACGGGGCGATCGCCCTTGTCCACGAAGTTATAGAGTTGCGTGACGATTTCGTCGCCGCTCTTCTGCGTATAGAGGTCCAGTGGCTCGAGCGGTGGTCCATCATACTCCAGAAATGCGTAGCGCCGCACGATGCGGCGCCAGGTTTCGAAGATGTGGGCCCGCTCGGCAAACTGCTCCGGGTAGAAGTCTCGGAAACCCGGCAGTGGCTTTGGTGTCATCGGCGAAAGCTACCGAGCGAGAGGATCGACCTGCAAGCGCTCCATCGCGTCGCCCACGGTATGAAATGACCCCGTCACCAGAATGGTGCCGCCGGCCGCTTCCGCATCTCGGAGCGCCACATCGAAATCGTCCTCTCGCGTCGCCGCGAGTTCGTGTTCGACTGCCCACGCCACGACGTCATCCATGTTCCACACGCGCGAAGTCGGCGCGGTCGGCGCCATCGTCAGGATCACCCGATCGGCCGCCTGCGACACCGCGCGCAGCATTCCTCGCCAATCCTTGTCGCGCAGTACGCACACGACCGCGACGATGGGATGCGGCGTACCCAGCGCCGTCAGGTTCGCTGCCACCGTGGCGACGCCGTCTGCGTTGTGGGCGACATCGAACAGCCAGCGTCCCCAGCGATGAAAGCGACCCGCCAACCGCACCGTCGCCAGATGACCGGCAGCGGCGTCGCCAATCTCACGCCACGGGCTGCCGGCGCCGCGCAGCATCGCCAGAGCCACCGCGGTGTTGTGCGCCTGAAATTCGCCGATGAGCGGTGTCAGCAGTCGTGTCGAGCGATCATCGGCGTCGAGGGTGAATGCGGTGCCCGTTGAATCCACAGCCACGTCGCGAACGACCCAATCGCGTCCTGTCGCGAGAATCGGAGTCGCGTCCGCCGCACGTGCGCGTGCGATCAGCAAGTCCCGAATGGCCGGACGGGTCTCCCCGACGATGGCGGGCGCGCCCGCTTTGAAGATCCCCGCCTTTTCGCCCGCGATGGCCTCGAGTGAGTCGCCCAGATACTCGGTGTGATCGAGGCCGATCTGTGTCACCGCGGCGGCCACGGGATACACGATGTTGGTCGCGTCGAGTCGGCCACCCAGTCCGACTTCGACGATCGCCACATCCACTGCGGCGTCCGCAAAGCGCGCCAGTGCCATCGCCGTTGTTGCTTCGAAAAACGTCGCCCCCAGTCGCACCAGCTCGGGCTCCCAGTGGGTGAGCCAGGCGGTGATCGCTTCACGCGGCATGGGCACGCCGTCGACCTGTACGCGTTCGGAGAAGTCCACCAGGTGCGGCGAGGTGTAGCAGCCCACGCGCAGACCCGCGCCACGCAGGAGAGCGTAGAGCGTGGCGACAGTGCTCCCCTTTCCGTTCGTGCCCGCCACGTGAAAGACGGGATACTTGCGGTGTGGGTCGCCGAGGACGGAGAGCAGCTCGGAGACGCGCTCGAGACCGAGTCGCCACGCGCCACCCGTGCGCGCAAAGAGTCGACGTAGCGCATCGTGATACGCCAGCGACTCGGGCGTGGGCGCCGCCGCGGAACCGATCGGCGGAGGCGCCAGCGGATGACTGGTCAGCTTTCCTGCGCGTGCCCCGCCGCAGCAGGGCGTCCGGTCATGTGTCGCAGCAGTTGCGACAGCGTTTTGCGCAGATCCTTGCGATGCACCACCTGGTCCACCATCCCGTGATCGAGCAGAAATTCTGCCGTCTGGAATCCTTCGGGCAAATCCTGCCCCAACGTCTGCTTGATCACGCGCGGACCGGCGAAGCCAATCACGGCGCCTGGCTCGGCGAGAATCGCGTCACCAAGCATGGCGAAACTCGCGCTCACGCCACCGGTCGTCGGGTTGGTGAGAATCGAAATGTACGGAATGCGACGCTCCGCGAGCTGCGACAACACGGCAGATGTCTTCGCCATCTGCATCAGCGACAGCACACCTTCCTGCATGCGAGCGCCACCCGACGCTGAGATGATGACGAGTGGATGCTTCTTCTCGACGCAACGCTGGCCCAATCGCGCAATCTTCTCGCCGACCACCGAGCCCATCGATCCGCCCATGAACGCGAAGTCCATGATGCCGATCCCCACCGGCAGCGCTTCGAGCGACCCCGTCACGGTGAGGATGGCGTCGGCGTCTCCCGCGTTCGTGAGCGCTCGCTTCAGTCGACCCGGATAGTCAGGAAAGCCGAGCGGATCGACCGAGCGCAGTTCACCGCCGATTTCAGCGAGCGTGGCCTCGTCGAGCAGCATCGCGGCATAGTCGTACGCCCGCAGCCGGCGGTGGAAATCGCACTCCGGACAGACGTTGAAACTGCGCAGGAATTTCGCGCGAATGTCCGTGTGCCCGCAGGCCTCGCACTTCTCCCAGGTATCGGGCGGGATCTCGAGTCGTTCCCGGCGCGGCTGCCGCGGCTTTTTGTCCTTCCGAAACCAGGCCATAGGCGGAGTAAGATCAATGGTCTCGAGGGGCAAGGCTAGACCTTGCGCACTCCGGAATGCACATAACGTGGCGCGCCCGAACGCACGCCGAATGGGCGTGATGCTACAGCAGCTCACTCAGAGACCGATGGCGTCCGGTTGGCCGCGGCCTTCGGCGGAGATGCGCAACAGCACACCAACGCCAATCCAACTCACCAGCAGGAATGAACCGCCATAGGTGAAGAATGGCAACGGAATGCCCGTCACCGGCATGAGGTTGAGCGTCATGCCCACGTTCACGATGACATGAATGAACAGCGCGGAGACAAGTCCGAACGCGACCAGACTCGGGAACGCATCGTTGGCCCGCGTCGCGACGCGTGTGCTGCGCAGGAAGAATGCGAGGAAGAGCGCCAGCGCGATGGACACGCCGATGAATCCCAGCTCCTCACCGACCACGGAGAAGATGAAGTCGGTGTGTCGCTCGGGGAGAAACTGCAATCGCTTCTGGCTCCCGAGCGTGAAGCCTTTGCCGAACAGTCCGCCGGAACCGATGGCCACTTTCGACTGCGTGACCTGATAGCCAGACGCGAGCACATCCAGCGACGGATCGAGGAACACCAGCAGGCGACGTTGCTGATATGGCTTGAGGGTGTCCCAGAGCAACGGCGCGACGACACCCATGGCGACGTTGGTGAGCAGCAACGCCACACCCTCTCGCAGATAGGTGCGCGACCACAGCACCAGCGCAACGAGAATCAGAAACCACGCGCCCCAGATGCCGGTGCTGAACGCGAGAATGAGACTGATCCCCGGACTGGCCAGCATCAGCAGCAATGGCCACGGCACACCGCTCCAGAACAACATCGCAAAGCAGATCGCGATGAAGACGATGCCCGTGCCCAGATCCGGCTGCGCCATCACCAGCATCCACGGAATGCCCACGACTACCAAGGGTCGCCAGAGTTCCAGGAGTGATCGTGGGACATCGCGCTGGGCCGCCAGCACGCGTGCGAGCATCAGCGTCGTGGCGAGCTTGGCGAGTTCGGCGGGTTGCCCGACGCGCACGCCGCCGATCGTGAGCCATCCCTTCACGCTCGCCGCGGTGCCTGCACCCGTACCCACAAACAACACCAGCACCAGCAGTCCGCACGACAGCAGATAGAGTGGCCACGCGCTCCACTCGATCAGGCGCACCGAGCCGCGCATCACGGCCCACGACGCGACGAGCGCCACCGCAAACCACGCCGTCTGTCGCCGCCAGAGCAACGAGATCGTCTTCGACGGCACATCGGTCTGGCCGGCGGAAAACACCATCGCAATGCCGAACGCCGTCAGCAACAGCGCAATCAGCAGCAGCGGATAGTCGATCCCTTGTCGTCGCAATGCCATGTTCGTCTGATCGTCGCCTAGTCGTTGGTCACGGCAACCAACGTGAGCTTCTTCTTCAGGAAGCGCTCCATCAGTTTCGTCGCAATTTTGGCCGCCGCCGTGCCGTGCAACCCTTCTTCGAGAATGACCGCCACCACAATCTGCGGTTTGTCCGCCGGCGCGTAGCCCACAAACCACGCGTTGTCCGGATGCGGCGGATTCTGTGCCGTCCCCGTCTTGCCGGCGATGGTGAGCCCCTGAATCTGAGCGCCGGCCGCGGTTCCGCGCGTCACGACATCGGCCAGCGCGAGCTGAAGTCCCTGCAGCTTGTCGGGGGGCAGATTGACGATCTGCGTGCGCTCAACCGGTTGTGCCACGATCTGCGGAGTCGGCGCGGCGCCGTCGGTCGCCAGTGCCGAATAGAAGCGCGCCATCGTCAGCGGCGTCTGCGCGTTGTCCGCCTGGCCGATCGACAAACTCAACACCACCGAGGCGTTCCATCCGCGGGGCCCATACTTCGCATCGAAGTACTTCACACTCTCCGGCCACCGCGGTCGCTTCTCATCAGGCAAGTCGATACGCGTGCTGTCGCGAAAACCGAGCGACACGCCGCCGGCAATCAGATTGCGAAGGCCGATCTTGAGTCCGAGCTGATAGAAGTAGACGTCGCACGACTTCGCGATGGCCTGCGCGAGCGAGATGTCCCCGTGCCCATTCTTGTCCCAACACTTGAAGACGCGACCGTAGTAGTAGCTGCCCGTGCACGCCTGCGGCATGTGCGTGTCCATCGTGACGAGGCCGCGCTGCAAGCCGATGATGGCGGTGGCGAGCTTCCAGGTGGACGCCGGTGCATACGTGCCCTTGAGCGCGCGATTGAACAGCGGCGTGTGGGGGTCGTCGAGCAAGCTTTGATAGTACTTGACCGGCACACCACCGATGAACCGATTGATGTCGTACGTCGGCGCGCTGTACATGGCCAGTACGCCACCCGTCTGCGGATCCATCGCCACGACGCCACCGCGCAGCGAGTCCCCGAAGTATTCATGAATGAAACGCTGCAGATCGAGATCGAGATTCGTGCGCAGGGGCGGCGGCGCCTCGGGCTGCTCCTCCGGTCGCACACCGTTGTCGCGCACGACGCGATTCCTCGCGTCCACTTCGACGAACCGTCTCCCTTCCTTACCACGCAGCAACGCCTCGTACTGCTGCTCCAGTCCCTGTCGCCCGATCTGTTGCCCGGCCTTGTAGCCGTCGTACCTGGGCAGCGCGAGTTGCGCCTCGGAGATCTCTCCCGTGTAGCCCACCAGCGCAGCCATTGCCGCGCCGTCCGGATAGTACCGCTTGGGCGAGCTCTGAATGATCAGCCCGGGAAACTCGACGCGTCGCTCCTCGAGGACCGACACGACCTGGAAGGAGGCGTCGTTGAAGATCACCGCTGGTCGTTGCGGCGCGCGACGGAACCGACGCACCGCCAACTCCTGTTGCGCCTGATCGATGGGAATGACCTTGCCGAGCGTGGTCAACGCACTGCGCAATGAATCTTCTGTCGGACTGAGAATCGATACCGAATACCCCGGCAGATTCTCCGCAATGATCTCACCCTTGCGATCGTAGATGATCGCCCGCGCCCCTGGCAGCGGCACTTCGCGCAATCGGTTGTTCTCCGACTGCAGCGTATACTGCGCATTCTGCAGCACCTGCGTGCGGAAGAACGCGCCGCCGAGCACCGTGAACGACAGCATGAGCAGCGCACGCGCCAATCGCGCCCGTCGCAGCAGTTCGTTCGGATGGTAGCTCACTGCTCGCTCATCGTTGGCTCATCGACTGTCACCGATCGCACATCGCAACGTCTCCGTCGTGAACTCACGCAACCTGCGGACGATACAGCGGTCGGAACGCGGTCAGCAGAATGATCGCCACCACGGCGGTCAGCGCCGCGGACAGCGGCGACCAGAGGAGCAGCTGTACCACCAGATCGACACCACGAAGCCCACCTCCAATCGACACGTAACCGATGTCGAAGATCCATTTGCCGAGAAAGACAAACAGTCCCGTCAGCGCGACGTGATCGGCGAAGAAAACCGCCTTTGTCCACGACGCGCCGAAGGCGATCGCGGTCATGACCAGCATGGCCGCGCCAAAGGTGCCCGGTGCCATCGCGTCGAGCGCCAGTCCGGCCGCGCAACCCAGCAGCGCTGCCAGCCCGGGACGGATGCGCACGGCCGCAAAGAGGATCGCGATCACGAGGAAGTCCACACTCGCGCGTCCACCCAACAGCGGGCGCACGCCAAAGTGTGCGGCAACCAGCAGCGCAAATCCGATCCAGGCGCGCAGTGCAGACGCCGCGCTGGAGGTGGTTGGTGGTCCTCTCATGACGGCGACGTCCGGTACACGTTCGCGTCATCCGGCGGCGGTGGCCCGGTGCGAGGCGGAACACTCGGCGGCGTGGTCGGCGGGCGCCGGGTCGTATCGGCACGGACCGCTCGCGCACGACGCACGCTGTCAGCACGCAGACTGTCGGCGCGGCTGAGCGGTGTACGCACGAGCGCGCTATCCGTGCCCGCACTGTCCGCCGAGGCCGAATCCAGCGCCGCGCGACGCGCCGACAATTCATCGAGCGCGGCTTTCCGCGCGAGTGAGTCACCCGCCGCGGCGATCGCACGCGCGGCGCTGTCTGATGACGTCACGCTCACCCACACGCCGTTCACGCCGCGCGCCGCGCGCGACGGCAGCAGCACCAGCACGGGGCCGATCGCCGCGGGCAGCACCGACGGCTTGAGGAGATACGTGCGCGCCCACTTCTCCGGTGTCGCGATCTCGCCAAGCACAGTGCCGATCGGAATGCTGCGCGGGTATGTGGCCCCCAGTCCTGAACTCACAATCAGCGTGCCGGTATCAAGCTTGGCGCGAAACGGCACACTGCGCAGCTCGAGCAGCCAACGCTCCGCACCGTCGCCGAGGTGCGGCTTGACGATGCCGAACGCAACCTCGTCGGTGCTCATCGCACTCACCGCAAAGTCGGGGTGCGCCCAGGTGATCGCGAAACTGGTCATCGCATCGACGCTCTGCACCATGCCAACGAGGCCATCGGCGGTGACGACAGGCGAAAAGGGCAACACGCCAGCCGACGCACCAACGTTGAGCGTCAGGGTGAAATCGCTCTCCACACCGCGTGCGGGAATCAACTCGGCCGCGACGAATCCATCGGCCAATCTCGAGGAGAGTCCCAGCAATCGTCGAAGCGTCACGTTTTCGTCAGCGATGCCTGGCGCAGCGAGCGCCTGCGTGGCGACGACGCCGCGGGCGACCAGTACATCGTTGCGCGCGGCAATCGCGGCACGGACGGTCGATGCGCGACTCTCGAGTGCAACCAACGGGGAGAGTGCGGTGCCGCGAATGGCCGTGGCGACCGTATCGCGGATGCGACGCGGCATGACCAACGCAAAGACGGACAGGGCGATGCAGGCCACGACGAGCCCGGTATCGAACCGCCCTCCGCCACGGACGCTGCGAGGCACCGCGACGTCAGGTCGTGAGAACCGACCAGTACTTCTCTTCGTCGTCGAGGATCTTGCCGGTTCCGCGCACGACGCACGTGAGCGGATCCTCGTCAACGTGAATCGGCAGTCCGGTTTCCTGACTCAGCAACACGTCGAGACCGCGAATGAGTGCACCACCGCCGGTCATCACGATGCCGCGATCGACAATGTCGGACGCGAGTTCCGGTGGAGTGATCTCGAGCGCGCGACGCACGGCATCGACGATCTGTTGAATGGGCTCCTGCACCGCTTCGCGAATTTCACTCGAATGCACACGTACGGTCTTCGGAATGCCCGACACGAGATCGCGACCCTTCACTTCCATCTCGCGTTCGTCGCCTGTGGGAAAGGCAGAACCGATCTGGATCTTGATCTGTTCCGCCGTCGGTTCGCCGATCAGCAGGTTGTAGTTCTTGCGCATGAACTGCACGATGCTCACGTCGAGTTCATCGCCACCGGTGCGAATGCTCGTGTCGCTCACGATGCCCGACAACGCAATGACCGCGATTTCGGTCGTACCACCACCGATATCGATGACCATGTTGCCGGTGGGCGATTCGACCGGCAATCCAACGCCGATCGCAGCGGCCATGGGTTCGGTCACCATGAACACCTCTTTCGCGCCGGCACCAAGCGCCGAGTCACGCACAGCGCGCTTCTCCACTTCGGTAATGCCCGACGGAACGCACACGATCACGCGCGGCTTCACCTTGAAGACATGCTTGTCGATGACGAGCGTCAGGAAATAGCGCAGCATCTTTTCCGTGACGTCGAAGTCGGCGATGACGCCGTCCTTCATCGGTCGCACGGCCATGATCCCCTCCGGCGTGCGTCCCAGCATGCGCTTCGCTTCGAGTCCAACACCGCGGATCTTCTTCGTTTCCCGATCGAGCGCGACGACCGAAGGCTCGTTGAGCACGATGCCTTCGCCCTTCACGTAGATGAGGGTGTTGGCGGTGCCAAGGTCCACCGCGATTGCGTTGGCCGGAAAAAACGAATTTGCCTTCTTGAAGGGCCAGAACATCCGAAAGTGTACTCGACGGCGCGACGCGCCAGAGAAAGACGGCAAAGGGCAATTGCAGACGGTAAGGTATCGGTGGAGACAACCCCGAACAAGCCGTTGCTACGTCATCACCTGGCGCTTCACGACACGCAGATCACACGCTGGATCAGACGAGAAAACTGCCCGGTTCCACGAATTCCATGCCGAACGACTCAGCAACGCCGCGATACGTCACTTTCCCACCGGACATGTTCAGTCCTTTGAGCAGCGCACCGTTCTCCGATAACGCCCGCGTCCACCCCTTGTTGGCCAGCTGAAGCGTGTACGGCAGCGTGGCGTTGGTGAGCGCCAGCGTGGACGTACGCGGTACCGCGCCCGGCATGTTGGCGACGCCGTAGTGAATGACGCCATCCACCACGTAGGTCGGGTTCTCGTGCGTGGTCGGACGGATGGTCTCGACACAACCGCCCTGATCGACGGCGACGTCGACGATCACCGAGCCGGGCCGCATCTTGGCCAGATCTTCACGACGCACCAGCTTCGGTGCCTTGGCGCCCGGAATCAGCACGCCGCCAATCAGCAGATCGCAGGTCGAGATCTGCTCGAGGATGTTGTGGCGATTGGAGTGAATCAGCTGCACGTTGGCCGGCATCACGTCCGAGAGGTAGCGCAGACGGTCCAGCGACAGATCAAGCAGCACGACTTTGGCCCCAAGTCCCGCCGCCATCTTCGCGGCGTTGATGCCCACCACACCGCCCCCGAGAATCACAACCTTGGCTGGCGCGACGCCCGGCACACCGCCGAGCAGTACACCACGTCCACCGTAGAGCTTTTCGAGGTACTTGGCGCCTTCCTGAACGGCCATGCGCCCGGCCACTTCGGACATCGGCGTCAGCAACGGCAAGTCGCGATTGGGCAACTCAACGGTCTCGTACGCGATGCACGTGGCACCACTCGCGAGGTGCGCGTGCGTGAGCTGCTCGTCGGCCGCGAAATGAAAGTAGGTGAAGAGGGTCAGATCGCGACGAAGGTATCCCCACTCCGGTTCGATCGGCTCTTTCACCTTGAGCAATAACTCCGCCTGCCCCCACGCCGTCGCGGCATCAGGCACAATCTCCGCGCCAACCGCGCGATATGCGTCGTCCTCGAACCCGCTGCCGATACCGGCCGTCGTTTCGACGAACACCGTGTGTCCGCTCGCCACGAGCGCTTCCGCACCTGCCGGCACGAGCGCGATGCGATTTTCGTTGGTCTTGATCTCTTTGGGTACGCCGATACGCATGGTCGCGATATCCGGAAAATGTAGAATGGTGGTGAGAACGCCTTGGCAACGGCGTGATCACGTGTGACGTCGATGTCGCGCTACTCGACGGACTGCGGTCCGAGGCTGACGAGAATCTGCGTGGTGGGATCGAAAAACTCCCGCGCCACCGCCAGCACGGTCTCGCCATCGATGGCATCGACGAGCGCCATCAGTTCGTCGATCGTCCGATGCGGCTCGCCGTACAATGCGGTCGTGGCCGCGCGATACATTCGCGAGGACACACCTTCCATCGACAGCACCAGTTGGCCGCGCAACTGCCGCTTGCCCGCAGCCATCTCCGCCGCAGGCAGTCCTTCCTGCAGCACTCGCTGCAGCACCTCGCGCACGGCATCGATCGCCTTCTGCGCCGTCTCCGGCGCGCTCGCGAGATAGACACCATGTACTCCGGCGTCGGCGTAGGACGAGCTGAACGTGCACACACTGTACGCGAGTCCAAGCTCCTCACGCACGCGTTGAAACAGACGCGAACTCATACCGCCGCCAATCAGCATGCCGAGCAGCGCAAAGGCGTAGCGTCGAGGATCGCTGTGCGCGATCGATCGTCCACCCAGCACGACATGCGTCTGCGCGATATCTGCGCGCTCCACATGCAGCGTGTGCGCGGCTGCCGGCACCGCCGGCGGCACGACAAACGGTGTCACGTCGCCCGACATACGCGACATCCAGCCGGTGCGCTCCATCGTCTCCAGCAACTGGTCGTGCTCGACACGACCGGACGCCGCCACCACCAGTCGACCCGGATGGTACGCGCGCTCGTGCAGTGCACGCAGGTGCGACACCTGCAGACTCTTCACCGTTTCACGCGTACCAAGAATCGGGAAGCCGTGCGAGTGCTCGCTCCACAGTGCGCGATTGTGCACATCGAAGATCACGTCGTCCGGCGTGTCATCGACCATGCTGATCTCCTCGAGAATCACCTTCCGCTCGAGTTTGAGATCCGATGCGCGCAACCGCGGCTCGAAAATCAGCTCCCCGATGACGGCGGTCGCGTCGCCCAGATGCTCGTCGAGCACGCGTGCCTGATACGACGTGTGTTCCCGCTCGGTGTACGCATCGAGCGACCCGCCCAGCGTTTCGAGCGACAGCGCAATCTCCCGCGCCGATCGCTTCGCGGTTCCCTTGAAGACCATGTGCTCGAGGAAGTGCGACACGCCCATTTCCTCGGCGCGTTCGTGCAGCGTTGCGGCGCGCACCCATGCCCCGAAAGCAACCGACCGCGCTCCCGGAACTGCTTCCGAGAGCACGGTCAGGCCATTCGCGAGGTCCGTGCGGTGCAGGCCGACTAGCGGCTCAGCGACGGCTGCGTCCACGATCACCGCCACCACCACTGCGTCCGCCACGATCGCCACTGTCTTCACGACGCGGACGCTCGCTCTGTGGCACTTCCTCAGGCATCCCCTCGGGGCGCGGCAACAACGCCTTCATCGACAAGCGCAGACGACCGCGCTCGTCGCGATCGACCAGCTTCACCGTGACGCGATCACCCTTCTTCACCACGTCTTCCGGCTTGTCCACGCGCTCGTGCTTCATCTCCGACACGTGCAGCAACGCTTCTGTACCCGGCATGATCTCGATGAACGCGCCGAACGCCGTCACGGTCTTCACGATGCCTTCGTAGGTCTCGCCGACGATGGCCTCGGCCGTGATGGCCATCACCATCTGTCGTGCCCGCTCCATTGACTCGCCGCCCACGGCTGCGATCGTCACGGTGCCGTCGTCGTCCACCGACAGTTCGGCGCCCGTCTCCTCCTGAATGCCACGGATGTTCTTGCCCTTCGGTCCAATCAGCTCACCGATCTTGTCGACCGGGATCTGCACCGTCACGATGCGCGGCGCGTACTTCGACAACTCAGCACGCGGCTCCGTCATCGCCTTGTCCATCTCGGCGAGAATGTGCAGGCGTCCTTCGCGGGCCTGCGTCAGCGCCTCTTCCATGATCTTGAGATCAAGACCTTCGATCTTGATGTCCATCTGGATGGAAGTGATGCCGTCCTTCGTGCCTGCGACCTTGAAGTCCATGTCGCCGAGGTGGTCTTCGGTGCCAAGAATGTCGGTGAGGATGGCGTACTTCTGGCCTTCCTTGATCAAACCCATCGCCACACCGGCGACAGCGGCCTTCATCGGGACGCCGGCATCGAAGAGCGACAGCGATCCACCGCACACCGTCGCCATGGACGACGAGCCATTCGACTCGAGTACTTCGGACACGATGCGAATGGTGTACGGGAAGTCCGCGAAATCGGGGAGCACGCCCTGCAGGGCACGCTCAGCGAGATTGCCGTGGCCGATTTCGCGTCGGCTGGTGCCGCGCATCGGGCGCACTTCGCCAGTCGAGAACGGCGGGAAGTTGTAGTGCAGCATGAACGAACGCGTCGTCTCGCCCGGCTCGTCGATCGAGTCGAGTCGCTGCGCATCTTTGGCCGTGCCGAGCGTTGCGGCCACGAGGGCCTGCGTCTGTCCGCGCGTGAAGAGCGCCGAACCATGTGCACGCGGGAGCACCGTCGTGTCGATGGAAATGGCGCGTACTTCGTCGGGCTTGCGACCGTCGACGCGAAGGCCGCTGTTGAGTACCTGGGCACGCAGCTCGTTGTACTCGACGTCGCCGAGTACTGCGCTGATGTCCTTCGCGTTTTCGGGGAACTCGAGCGCGAGCGCCGCAGCCGCTTCGCGCTTGGCTTTTTCGATCGCCTGGACGCGCGTCTGCTTGTCGGCCTGATTGAGCGCGACCTGAATCGGACCAGTGGAGATCGCCTTCGTGCGCTCGATGACGGCTTCCGCCGGCTCGGCTTTCTTCCACTCCATCTTCGGCTGCTGCGACTTGGCGAGCAGCTCATTCTGCATGTCGATCAGTTCGCGGATGCCATCGTGCGAGATCTTGAGCGACTCGAGCACGTCGGCTTCGCTGACTTCAAGCGCGCCGCCTTCGACCATGACGATCGAATCCTTCGAGCCGGCGACGATGAGCTCCATGTCGGAGAATGCGAGCTGCTGGAAGGTCGGGTTGAGAACCCAGTGTCCCTGCACGCGACCGACACGAACGCCACCGATCGGGCCCAGGAACGGAATGCGCGACGCATTCAGCGCGAACGACGTGGCGAGCAACGCCAACACATCCGCGTCGTTCTCCTGGTCGGCCGAGATGACGTACACGAACACCTGCACCTCGTTCTTGAATCCTTCCGGGAACAACGGACGGATGGAACGATCGATGATGCGGCAGGCAAGAATTTCGTGATCGTGCGGGCGACCTTCCCGCTTGATGAAACCACCGGGGATCTTGCCCGCGGCATAGGTCTTTTCCTTGTACTCGACCGTCAGCGGGAAGAACGGGAGCGGACTCATGTTGTCGCTGACCGTCACGGCCGCGAGCACCATCGTCTCTCCGAACTGCACCAGTGCGGAACCGGCGGCCTGCTTGGCCATGCGCCCCGTCTCAATCGACAGTTGGCGTCCGGCGAAAGTTCTCTCAATTCTATGCATCATCAGCTTTGTACCCTCACGAGAACGCAAATCGCGCGGGCGGCATTACTGCCCCCGCGCGACGAGATGGCGTGGTCCGGCTTAGTACCGGAGACCAAGGTTTTGAACGAGCGTGCGATACTCCGTAACGTCGGTGCGCTTCAGGTAGTCGAGAAGACGCCGGCGCTTGCCGACCATCTTGAGGAGTCCGCGCCGACCGTGATGGTCCTTGGCGTGGGTACGAAAGTGCCCCGTCAGGTAATTGATTCGATCCGTGAGGATCGCAATCTGTACGCGGGTCGATCCGGTGTCCCCTTCGTGGGCCCGGTACTTGTCGATCGTGAGTGCCTTATCGAACGCCATCGTCGTAATATTCTCCGCGCATGCTTGAGCGCGTCGCGCATGTATATGCGCAGAGGTTTGCGCGCAATCGTAGGAAGCATGGGAGTTTACACGCTCCCACCCATCCTGTAAAGGACCGCAGCATGCCTGACCGGTACTTGGGGCGGCAGATCGGGAAGTATCGCGTAATCCGACTCCTGGGAGGCGGCGCGTTCGCGTGGGTATACGAGGCGATCGATCAGGATCTCGAAATCCCGGTCGCCCTGAAGATTCTGCGTCCGGAATTCTCGGGAGACACCATCGCCGAGGCGCGTTTTCGGCGAGAAGCGTCCACGGCGGCGCGACTCCGTCATCCGCACATCGTCGTCGTGCGTGACGTCGGACAGATCGAGGGTGCGTCGTTCGTTGCGATGGATCTGCTCTCAAACTCGCTTGGCCAGCGGCTGCGCACCACGCGCGCGCTCCCGGAAGCCGAGGTGGTGCGCATCGGGTTGGATGTCGCATCGGCGCTCGCTGTCGCTCATGCGGCCGGTGTCATCCATCGAGACATCAAGCCGGACAACATCTTGTTCGGACCGGCCGGCGAAGCGGTCGTCGCCGACTTTGGTCTCGCGCGCGCACTCTCGCAGGGAGTCGGACTCAGCGCGACGAATCAGGTGATGGGCACCCCGCACTACTTCAGTCCGGAGCAGGCGCGCGGACTCGAACTCGACGGTCGCAGCGATCTGTACTCACTTGGCGTCACCCTCTACCGCACCGCCACCGGCAAGCTCCCCTTCGATGGCGATGACTGGTACGCGGTCGGACGCCAGCACATCGACGATGCGCCGTTGCCGCCGCGAGACATCGTGCCGTCCTTGTCGCGCGAGCTCGAGGAAATTCTGCTGCAACTCCTCGCCAAGCAACCGGCCGATCGGTATCCGTCCGGCGAGGTATTGGCGTTCGCACTGCAATCGGTGCCGACGCGCGCTGGTGAGCGTGAAGTCACCTCACTGACCACCGCCTCGGCCACTGCGGGCCCGTTCACGCCGCTGCCGCGGAATGCGATCGAAGTGCATGTGCCGTCGCGTCCGCTCGCACCAGGACAACTCTTGCGACGTCGATCGGCGCTGCGTGCGGGCGTGCTGGCGACCGGTTTGCTGCTTGGGGTCGTCGCCTTGGTCCGTGCGACCGATCCGGGCCGCGTCTGGTCTCGCACCTTCGGCCGTGAGATTGCAGCGTTGAGCGACAGTGCGACGCTCAATGCCGAGCGCATGCGCGCGGCGGCGATGGCGCGCCTGTCCGACTCGCTCGCCTTCGATTCGGCACGTGCTGATGTACAGCGGGATTCGCTGCTCACCGTCGCCATCAATGCGGCCGCCAAGCCGACCGCCGGCGGCTTGGCGGCTGCCGGGCTCCGCAAGGGGGCGCCTGGTGTCGTGCCATTGGATGCGCGCGCGCGATTGACGATCAATTCCAGCGACGATGCGGATCTTTTCGTCGACGGGCAGTCGGTCGGCACCGGCAGCTGGACCGGGGATCACGCGGCCGCACGCGACGTGGAAGTCCGAGCGGTGTTGGCCGACGCACCAGCCGGTTGCACGGCGGCCACGCGCGATACGCTGGTGCGACTCAAGCCCGGCAGCCGATCTACGATTTCGCTTGCGGTGCGGAGCTGTGCGTCGCTGACCGTCGATGTTCTACCTCGCGACGCGCACCTGATCTTCACACCGCTCGACGGCGGCACGACGCTCAAGGTGCGGGCGGACAGCGCGTCAGGGCAGCTGTTGGTGGCGGGCAAGTATGCCGTCGTCGCCACACTCCCGCGGTGCATTGCCTTCTACGACACCGTCGTCTCGGCACCGCGAACGGTGACCGACAGTGTCTTTCTGCGCGCCAGAATGACCTGTTCCTGAGCGGGACGTTGGCCGCGCCGCCACGCCGGGTTTGCGCGGGAGCATCCGGCGCCGAACGCACGCGTTAGCGCGTCAGCACGGCCGTCACTGCACCCGCTGCGGTGCCGGTGATCGCACCAACCCAGAACGATCGCGCGCGCCACCAGGGCACCGCGGGCCGCACGACGAGCAGGAAGTGCGAGGTGGTCACGCGCGTGACTTGCGAGGTGACCAGTGCGGTCGCCGTCGTCCCATCCTCCTCCGTCACGCGCAGTCGCGCGACGAGCACATCTCGGTTTATCGGATCCACGGCGTACGCCGTCATGCCGGTGCGCACCCACGAGGCTTCCTTGGGCCGAAAGCGCGCCGTGCTGTCATCGACCGCATCGATCTCGAATCGCGCCGCGTCGCGCGGTATGCGCGCGACGGCCTGCGGCATCGGGGTAGCGGGACCACGGTGACATGCCACGAGCGCGAGGGAAACAACACCAATCATCGCTCGACGCATCGTGTCGCTCCCCAAGCAGGTTACCGTGTGAACACGGATCGAATGTCGTTGAACGTGACGAGCACGATCAGTGCCAGTACCGCCAACACCCCAACGCGCGCAAACGCTTCTCTCGTACGCCCACTGAAGGCACTCCCCTTCACCGCTTCGGCCAGCACCATCAGGATCTGACCGCCATCCAGCACGGGAATCGGTACGAGGTTCAGAATCGCGATGTTGAGGCTGAGGAAAGCGATCAGTGACCACAGTGTTTCGGCGCCATTGCGGGCCGCCTGCACCGACGTGCGCGCGATCGCGATCGGGCCGCCAAGATTCTTCGCCGACACCTCTCCGGAGAAGAGTCCCGTGAGCACGTCCACCACGCTGGTGGCCATACGCCACGTCGCCTGTCCGCCGTATTGCACCGACTGCACCAACCCGACGTCCTCGTGTGCGACCGTGTCGCGCACCTGAATGCCGACACGACCAACCTGACGTTTGCCGCCGGTGACGGGATCGTCGATCTCCGTCAGCCTCGGGGTGATTGTACGTGTCAGACGCGCGCCGGCCCGTTCCACCTCGAACGTCAACGAGCCCGATGTGACAGGGGCGACCAGATCGAGCACCTCATCCCATGCCTTTACGCTCTTGCCATTGATGGCCACGATGCGATCGCCGCCCGTCAGCCCGGCTTCCGCGGCGGGCGCACCCGTCACCACCGAATCGATCACCGCCGGCCGATACGGATTGCCGTACGAGTAGAAGATTCCGCTCGACACGACCAGCGTCAGCACGATGTTCATCATCACACCGGCCGACAGAATGAACACGCGCGCCGGCACCGATTTGCTCTCCACCCACCGCTCGGGAGGTACGGCTTTCGGCCCAAACGGTGCCAGACCGTTCGGATCCCAGAGCGCCTCCGCGACATCCGCCGGTCGTTCGGTCGCGCCGTCCAGCGTCCCGCGATCGGCGCCGCCCTCGATACCGGCCATGGAATCGTCTTCTTTGGTGGCCATGCGCACGTAGCCACCAAGCGGAATGATCGAAACGCGATAGTCGGTCTCACCTTTCCGCCAGCCGAACAGGCGACGTCCCCAACCGAGTGAAAATACGGGTGCATAGACGCCGGTCAGCTTCGCGGCGACAAAGTGGCCCAGCTCGTGCACGAAGACGACGAGGCCGAACACCACCAACGGCGCGACGTACGGTGAAACGGTCGAAAACAGACTCACGGTACCACCTGTGTGTTCACGTGACGGCGTGCAGCCTCATCGGCGAGCAGCAGCGCTTCCAACGAGTCCCCGCGCATATCCGCGAGGACGGACAACGCACTCTCCACCTGTACGGCGATCTCGCCGAATCGGATGCGACCCGCGAGAAAATGGGCCACCGCGACTTCGTTGGCGGCATTGTACACCGCAGGTGCCGCGCCGCCGTCCCGTCCCGCCCGGATTCCCAGGGGCAACATCGGAAAATCGGACGAGCGTACCGCCTCGAACGTCAGCCCGCCAAGCGCGACCGGATCGAAGGATGGTACGCCACCGTCGGGTACGCGTTCCGGCCACGTCAGCGCGTACAGAATGGGCAGCTCCATCGACGGGACGCCCATTTGCGCCAGCACACTTCCATCGACGAACTCGACGAACGAATGAATGATGCTCTGCGGATGCACGACCACCTGAATGCGATCGTACGGGACGCCAAACAGATGATGCGCCTCGATGACCTCGAGCGCCTTGTTGGCGAGCGTTGCGCTGTCGATGGTGATCTTGCTCCCCATCTGCCAGGTCGGATGGTTGAGCGCATCGGCCACCGTGGCCTGGGCGATCCGCTCCGAGGTCCATGTCCGAAAGGGACCGCCTGATGCGGTGAGTACAAGCCTGCGGACTTCGTGCGGCTGACGACCTGCCAGACACTGCAGAATGGCCGAATGCTCACTGTCCACCGGAACGAGCGTTCCGCCGTGCTGCGCTGCGGTGCGCTTCACGATGTCGCCGGCCATGACCAGCGTCTCTTTGTTGGCCAGTGCGACGCGCTTGCCTGCACGAAGCGCGGCCAGTGTCGCCTGCAGCCCGGCCGCACCAACAACCGCATTCAGCACGATGCCCGCGTCCTCGCGGGTCGCCGCGTGCACCAGGCACTCGGCACCCCGTTCCCACGTCGCGCCGACTGGAATCTCACCGTTCACGAGCCCGACGAAGCTCGGCTTCCATCGCTCGACCTGCGCACGAAGTGCATCGGCGTTCGCATGCGCGGTGAGCGCGACGGGTTTGAATCGACGGACTTGTCGTTCGAGGACGCGGAGCGCGCACTTTCCGATCGAACCCGTTGAGCCCAGAATCGCGATGCCGATGGGCGTCCTGGGCGCGTCGTGGTCTGGGCCGTGAACGAACTCCATCATGCTGTTGATGCTGATTTCGATCGGCTCGGGCGTCATCACGTCGGCGCCGGTATCAGCAACCACGTGTACAGCGCATAAGCCACGGGCAGCACAAAGAAGAGCGAGTCCAGTCGATCAAGCACGCCGCCGTGCCCCGGAAAGAGCGTGCCGCTGTCTTTCACGCGCGCGTCACGCTTGAACAACGACTCCGCGAGATCGCCAACTTGCGCGGCGACACTGATGCCGACAGCGAAGAGTGCGAGTCCCCATGGCGTGAATGACAGCTGCGCATACGGGCGCAGCGCGTAGTGCACGAACAGCGCGCACACGAGTGTCGTCGTGACGAGCGCACCGATCGCACCGGAAATCGTTTTGGCCGGGCTCACCGACGACATCAATCGGCGTCCGCCGATGATGCGCCCCGTGAAGTACGCACCGGTGTCACTCGCCCAGGTGAGAATCACCGGGAGAATGACGACCAACGCGCCCGCTGTTTCGCCCACCGCGTAGTTGAAGTAGCGGAGCGCGTACACGTAGCTGAGCGTGCCACCGGTGTACAACACGCCGAGCACCGTACTCGACGCGGCGCCGATGGGACGACCATCGACACCGCGCATCCAGATCGTGGCGGCGATGATCGCCAACACCACCAGCGGCACGGCGATGATCGGGATCTGCACGACGCCCAGGTAGTGTGCGTGCACCGCGATCGGTATCAGCGCCGAGAGCACGATACCAAGATTGGCGAGTGGCGTCGATCCGGCCTCGCGCGCAATGCGGAAGAACTCCCACGCCCCGATGGCGGACAGGACGGCGGCCATCGTTGCCAGTGGTGCGTCGCCGAGCCAGATCAGCCAGACAGCGAGTGGCGCACCGATCAGCGCGACGACGACCCGTCGTACGAGTTCGGTCACGCGATCATGAAACGCGAGTGCGATCGGTCACGCGGTAACACGACCGAAGCGGCGATCGCGACCCTGAAAGTCGAGAATGGCTTCGTACAGCGCGGCGCGACCGAAATCGGGCCAGAGCACGCTCGAGATGTAGAGCTCTGCATAGGCCACCTGCCAGAGCAGGAAGTTTGACAGGCGTTGCTCGCCAGACGTGCGAATGAGGAGGTCTGGGTCGGGACAATCCGCGGTGAAGAGTCGCGCGCGAAACGCGGCTTCATCGATCGATTCCGGCGTCATCAGCCCGGCCTGGACGTCTTCCGCCAGCAACCGCGCGGCACGCACCAGCTCAGCGCGACCACCGTACGATATGAACAGGTTGAGCACGAGCTTCTGTCCACCTTCCGTGTCGCGCATGATTCGCTGCACGGCGGCCGCGGCCGGCGCACTCAGTCGTTCAAGTTCACCGTGCACGCGCACGCGGACACTCTGTTGGCGAAGCTCGGCCGCTTCCCGCGCGATGTACTCCTCGAGCAGCGACATGAGGGCCGATACTTCGGTCTCGGGACGCTGCCAGTTCTCCTGCGAGAAGGCGAAGAGCGACAACCACTCCACACCGGCCTCGAGACAGCCTTCGACCACCGACCGCACCGCTTTCATGCCGGAACGATGCCCGAAGGGGCGCGGCATGTGTCGTTCGCGCGCCCAACGGCCATTGCCGTCCATGATGATTGCGATGTGTCGCGGCACGGCGCCGTGCACTCGCACGCGCACGAGCAGTTCCGACTCGGAGTCAGGCATCGGGGCCGATGGGGGCGGGCACATAGGGATCTGGTCCGCTGAGCGGACTCAGACCTCCATCACTTCAGCTTCCTTCGCCTTCAGCAGGGCATCCAGCTTGCCAATGGCGTCGTCGTGCAGCTTCTGCAGCTCCTTCTCGGCGTGCTTCTTATCGTCTTCGGAGATGCCGTCCAGCTTCTTCACTTTATCACGCGCATCGGTACGCGCATGACGGATCGCGATGCGACCGTCTTCAGCGAGCTTGTTGAGCACCTTCACGAGCTCCTTGCGACGCTGCTCGTTCATCGACGGCAGCGGCACGCGGATCACGCCACCCTGATGCGCCGGATCGAGTCCGAGCTCGGACTCACGGATGGCCTTCTCGATCGCCTTCGCTTGTCCTTTATCGAACGGCGTGACGAGGAGAATGCGCGGCTCCGGAGCGGAAACCGATGCGACCTGGTTGAGCGGCACCAGCGAGCCGTACGCTTCCACCTTGATGGTGTCGAGCATGCTCGGCGACGCCTTCCCGGAGCGGATGCCGGAGAACTCACGCTTCGAGTTCTCGAGCCCCTTCTCCATGCCCGATTTCGTGTCCTTCAGAATCTGTGCGATTATGCTCATGACGTGCTCAGGAGACGAGTGTCCCGATGCGCTCGCCGCGAACTGCGCGTTCGATGGCGCCCGGGCTGTGGATGTTGAGCACGACCAGCGGCAACTGATTCTCCTTGCACAGCGTGATGGCAGTCTGGTCCATCACGCGCAACTCTTCGAGCATCACGTCACGATAGCTGATCGTCTCGTACAAGCTGGCGTTGGGGTCCTTCTTCGGATCGGCGGAATACACCCCGTCGACACTGGTCGCTTTGATGATGACATCCGCCTTCATCTGAATCGCGCGCAGCACGGCCGCTGTGTCCGTCGAAAAGTACGGGTTGCCGGTGCCTGCGGCAAAGATCACGGTGCGACCGACCTCGAGATGTCGCAGCGCACGCCGACGAATGTACGGTTCCGCCAGCTCCTCCATGCGGATCGCCGTCATCACACGTGTCTCCAGTCCACGCTTTTCCAGCGTATCCTGTAGCGCGAGCGCATTGATGACCGTGCCCAACATGCCCATGTAGTCGGCACCGACACGATCCATCCCCATCTGCGACAGCTGCGTGCCGCGCACGATGTTGCCCCCGCCGATCACGAGGCCGAGTTGCACGCCCATGCGCGCGACCTTGACGATCTGGTCGGCGAAGAACCCAATGCGATCGAAATCGAATCCGACGCCTTTGTCACCGGCCAGCGCTTCACCGGAAAGCTTGAGCAGGACACGCGGATAGCGCAACGCGCCGATGGCCGACGCTACCGACGCGCCGTTGCCGGCATCTGCGGGCGATGAGTCGCTCATGTCCGGTCTCAGTCTGCGCCCAGTTGCAAACGCGCGAAACCATCAACGACGATCGTGCCACCCGCACGTTCGGCGTGATCCTTCACCAGCGCGGCGATCGTGATCGCCGGGTCGCGCACCCACGCCTGCGGCAGGAGTGTGACGTCCTTGAGGAACGCTTCGACCTTGCCCGTCGCGATCTTTTCGATCATCGCTTCCGGCTTCCCGGCTTCGCGGGCCTGCTCTTCACCGATACGCTTCTCGCTCTCGATCTTGTCCGCGGGCACGCCATTGCGATCCACTGCGAGCGGTGCCGACGCGGCGATGTGCTCGGCGATGAACTTGACCAGCTGCTGCGTCGACTCGTGCTTCGCCACTTCAGGTGACGAGGCCGTGATCTGCACCAACGTGCCCAGCTTGCCGTTGTGGTGGCGATACATCCCCACCAGTCCCGATTCGCCGGCGCTGAAGCGCGCCACCTTCTTCACGTTGACTGCTTCGCCCGTCTTGGAAGCGGTGAGCTTCACGTACTCGTCGACCGTCTTGCTCGTGTCGCCATGGAACGGCTCGGCGAGGAACTCGGCAGCCGTTGCCGCCTTGGACTGCGCCATCTGCGCAACGAGCGTGTGCACGAACGCGCCGAAGTCGTCGTTTCGTGCTACGAAATCCGTTTCGCACGCGACTTCGACGAGCACACCAGCCTGGCCATGCTCGAGCAGCTGCCCGCCGACGATGCCTTCGCTCGTGGAGCGATCAGCACGCTTCTCGGCCTTGGCAATGCCCTTGGCGCGGAGGTATTCGACCGCGGCATCCATGTCGCCGCCAGTCTCTTCGAGTGCCTTCTTGCAATCCATCATGCCGGCGCCGGTGCGCTGGCGGAGCTCCGAGACAGCCTTGGCCGTGATCGGTGTCGTCATCGTGATGCCTATTTGAAAAAGTCGTCGGTCTATCGGGATTCCCCGCGAGTACAGCGGGGCCTGCGTTGTGTACGGCCGTGGTGCTGTTGTACGAACGCCGCCGGTTGAAGCCGGCGGCGCCCAGGTGTTGCCACGGTCTCCTGAGCGCTCGTCACGAAGACGTGCGCGCTTCGTGGGTCACTCGGCTGCTTCGCCCGACTCGGCACCAGCGTCGCCTACGTCTTCGGCGGCGCCGCCTTCAGCAACGCCTTCGGCACCCGTCTTCAGACGGGCCGCGATGGCTTCGGGCTTGGCGCGACGGCGCCGCGGACGGCGACGCTTCTCGTCTTCACCGGGTCGGCCGGCGCCGGCAGGGGCGCTGCCCCCACGATCGCCACGATCACCGCGACCAGCGGGTTCGGCGCCACGATCGGTGCTGTAGACGTAGCTCTCCTGCTCTTCATCGGCCGGGCGCGACGGGGCTTCGCGGCGCGCTTCGTCGATCGTGTCGGAGATCGCCTTGGCGATCAGCTCGACGGAACGAATGGCGTCGTCGTTACCCGCGATCGGCACCGTGATGAGATCCGGATCGGCATTCGTGTCCACGATGGCGACAATCGGCACGCCGAGCTTGTTGGCCTCGGAAACGGCGATGCGCTCCTTCTTGGAATCGATGATGAAGAGCAGCCCCGGGAGGCGCGTCATCGTCTTGATGCCCGAGAGGTACTTGGACAGCTTCTCGCGCTGACGCGACATGAGCAGCTGTTCCTTTTTCGTGTAATTCGAGAGCGTGCCGTCTTCCGCGCCGGCCTCGAGGTCCTTGAGCTTCCGGATCTGCTTCTTTGCGGTCTGGAAGTTGGTGAGCATGCCGCCGAGCCAACGTTCGGTGACGAACATGCCGCCGCAACGCTCGGCTTCGGCCTGCACGATGGCAGCGAGCTGGCGCTTGGTGCAGACGAAGAGCACCTGTTCACCGCGCAGCACGACTTCGCGCACGAGCTTCTGCGCGATGTCGATCTGCCGGAGCGTCTTCTGCAGGTCAATGATGTGAATGCCGTTGCGCTCGGCGAAAATGAAGCGGCGCATCTTGGGGTTCCAACGACGGGTCTGGTGCCCGAAGTGAACGCCCGCGGCAAGCAGTTGCTCGAGGGTCGGACTAGACATGTAGTGTACGACTGGAGGTTTTGGATTCGTCCGCCTTCGTCGTCACCTGGTGCGACCGCATTCGACGGGAACGCGGCACCCGCACCAGGCTCAGAAAGCGTGCAGGATACGTGGAGCGGCGGCCGCAGCCGCCAGGCTCAACGCTTGGAGAACTGGAAACGCTTGCGAGCGCCGGACCGGCCCGGCTTCTTGCGTTCCACCTCGCGCGCATCGCGCGTGAGGAGGCCGAACTCGCGCAGCTTCTTGCGATTGGTCTCGTCGAGCTTGACGAGCGCGCGCGCAATGGCGAGACGCACTGCACCGGCCTGACCGGCGACACCACCGCCATCGAGCACAGCCTTGATGTCGAAGCGACCGAGGGTGTCGGTGAGCGTAAACGGCTGCTGGATGGCGGAGACGAGCGTGGGACGCGGGAAATAGTCACCGAGCGTGCGACCGTTCACATCCCACTTGCCCGAGCCGGGCTTGAGATAGAGGCGGCAAACGGCCCGCTTGCGACGGCCGACGGCCTGAATCTGGTCCGACATTACTTGGCCTCAGCGTTGGAGAACTTCAGCGTCGCAGGTACCTGCGCCACATGCGGGTGATCAGCGCCAGCGTACACGCGCAGCTTGCGGCGCAGGACCTGACGTCCGAGGGCCGTCTTCGGGAGCATGCCGTAGACGGCCTTCTCGATGACGCGCTCCGGGTGCGTGGCCAGCACGGTCGCGAACGGGGTGTGCTTCTCATGCCCCATGTAGCCGGTGTGGCTGAAGTAGGTCTTCTGCTCCGCCTTCCGTCCGGTGACCTGCACCTTGGACGCATTGATCACGATGACGAAATCGCCCGTGTCCATGTGCGGCGTGAACATCGGCTTGTGCTTGCCGCGAATGACGCGGGCGATTTCGGTGGCCAGACGGCCGAGCACCATACCTTCGGCGTCGACGATATACCACTGGCGATCGATATCCTTCGGGGTAGCGCTGTAGGTCTTCATTCGTGCGTCTTGGTGAGGCGCCCGAACGGGCACCCGGAACGAGGTGAGCCCGGAGCGGGCCTACCCCTCTGGAATCCTGCGGACATGCGTCAAGCGCGACACAACATCGCATGATCTGCATTCCCAGCGCCGAAGCGCCATGCAGGTCACGCACGTGCGATCACGTTCGATCGGAAACCATCCCCCACGAACACCTACAAAACAGCGTCCAACCGCGGGCGGATTTGCGACAGACCCGAAGCTTACCCGGACGGTGACATGCTGTCAATCCGACCGATGTGATCCGAGCAGGATCGAGTCTCATGCATACCCGTGCCCGTACCCTTGCCGCTCTGCGCCCCAGCTCGCATCATGCGCCACGGTCATGCCGAGTGGGCGCACCCGCCGCTCGCGCAGGCCCTCAACTCACGGAGTGTGTATGGGGATGGTGTCGGAGTTCAAGGAATTCGCGATGAAGGGAAGCGTGATGGACCT